>Ga0307443_1001608_pt1 | contig 13215 bp, 14 predicted proteins | sample SalMarSW160220MG_FD_202148 | JGI IMG/M metagenome (GOLD analysis project Ga0307443, IMG submission 202148) | Salt marsh sediment microbial communities from the Plum Island Ecosystem LTER, Massachusetts, United States - SW1601-220 | ecosystem: Environmental > Aquatic > Marine > Intertidal zone >... | reverse complement strand
CGGTCCAGGTCGCGCCCTCGAGATTCGGCGCGTTCACGGAGATCGCGGCGAGCGCCTCCGAGCCGGCCTGGTAGTGATCGGCATTGACGCCGTTCTTCTCGCCCGAGCCGACCTTGGCGAAGTCGTCCATCCCGCCGCCGGTGACGAGGTCGTCGTACATCGCGGCCGGGATGAAGGCGTCGGCCATGCCGGATCCGCCCGCCGGCGTCGCGATGAAGCCCATGCCACCCATGCTCATGTACTGGGTGCCGCCCACCATGATGATTCGGACACCGGGCATCGTGATGTCGTAGGCGGGCTCGGGCTTGACGATGACGATGCCGCTGATCGAGACAGCCTCGTCGCCCGAGACGCCGCTCATTGCGGACAGTCCTGCGGTCATCCTCGGATCGAGGATCGTCATCTTGAACCTGTAGCTGTTGATGCTCGCGAAGGCCTCTCCGGCACCGGAGAGGTCGCCGCCGCCGTTGCCGCCGTTACCGCCGTTGCCGCCGGGCTCCGTGCTCGCCGACTCCTGGCCGCCGGGGGCAGTCGAGCTGCCCGGCGCCTGAGTGCTCTCGCTGCTTCCGCAGGCCGCCACGGCGATGGCCAGCACGGCCAGCAGGACGAGCAGGCCGCGTCCCTGCTTGGCCAAGACTTGAGTCATCCAGTACCTCCCCAGGATTGATGCCGCACCAGCGGCAATCGGGCCCCACCACGGTGAGTGGCTTGCCACCAAGGTAGCACGGAATCCTCGGGTGGCCGAGCCTCCTCGCAGGCCGATCACCGTCCGCGACGCCTCCCGGCCGCGCTTGACGCATCCCGACCGAGCCCGCATCCTTCCCGCCATGGGATCGAATATGCGCACCTGCTCCTGTACCTCGCGGCGGCCCCGCCGCAGGAGGTAGCAGGCTGCCTCGCGCTCACGGCGCGAGAGGTCGCAAAGGGGCCGCGGATCCGCAAACGGACCGCGGTTTTCGTTACCTCAGCGGAGCCCGGGTCGCCGCTAGAGCCATCCCGCCCCGCCCGCTCAGAACCGAGGTAACGAATGTCTTCCGCCGCCAAGCCCGCACCATCCGCCGCCGCCGATCCTCTCGGCGGGCTGGCCCAACGCATCCACGATGCCGTGAGCAGTGACACCGGGTGCCGGCTCCCCAAGGCGCGCGCGGGAGCCTGGGTGCGCTCCCTGCTCGACACTCTCTTCCCCCAGGCGGCCGAGCGGGTGTACAGCACCCCGCGCGAGCTGCGGGACGCCTTCGTCGCCTCGACGGCCGAGCTGCGGGCGCTGCTTCGGCCCCTCGAGGACGAGATCGACCCGGCCCAGGTCTCTGACGCCTTCTTCGAGGTGCTGCTGGAGATCCATCGCCAGCTGGTCGTGGATGCCGAGGGGATCGAACGCGGCGATCCGGCAGCCGAGAGCGTGGACGAGGTGATCCTCGCCTACCCCGGCTTCCTGGCCATCGCCGTCCACCGCATCGCCCACCGCTTCTACGAGCTGGAGGTGCCGCTGCTGCCGCGCGTCCTGGCCGAGTGGGCTCACGAGCGAAGCGGCATCGACATCCACCCCGGCGCCACGCTGGGCCACCCGGTGATCATCGACCACGGCACGGGCATCGTGATCGGCCAGACGGCGGTCATCGGCAACAACGTCAAGATCTACCAGGGCGTGACCCTGGGCGCGCTGTCGGTCAACAAGAACCTGGCCTCGACCAAGCGCCACCCCACGATCGAGGACGACGTGGTCATCTACGCCAACGCCACGATCCTGGGCGGCGAGACGGTCATCGGCCGCGGCAGCGTCATCGGCGGCAACGTCTGGCTGACCTCCAGCATCCCGCCCGATTCGACCGTGTACCACCGCAGCGAGGTCCACGTCCGGCAGGGCCGGGCGGAGTTCGAAGGCCCCGACTTCGTGATCTGAGCGGCCGTTCGTCCGACCGCTCCCGCGTCCCATACGAACAGAGGAGAACTTCCGTGACCAAGGTCAACAACGTCCTCGAGACGATCGGCAACACGCCCCACGTCAGGCTCAATCGCCTCTTCGATCCCCGAGTCGAGGTCTGGGCCAAGCTCGAGCGCCAGAACCCAGGCGGCAGCATCAAGGACCGCATCGCCCTTTCGATGATCGAAGACGCGGAGGAGCGCGGGGTTCTTCAGCCCGGCGCGACCATCGTCGAGCCGACCTCCGGCAACACCGGCGTGGGCCTGGCCCTCGTGGCCGCCGTCAAGGGCTACAAGCTCATCCTCACTATGCCCGAATCGATGTCCATGGAGCGGCGCCGGCTGATGGCCGCCTACGGCGCGTCTTTCGAGCTGACGCCCCGCGAGCTCGGCATGCAGGGCGCCGTCGACAAGGCCCGCGAGCTGGTCGAGAAGATCCCGGGCGCCTGGATGCCCGGCCAGTTCGAGAACCCGGCCAACATCGCCGTCCACAAGAAGACCACGGCCGAGGAGGTCGCCCGCGACTTCCCCGAAGGCCTGGACTACGTCTTCGCCGGGGTCGGCACCGGCGGCCATGCCACGGCCGTCGGCGAGGTGCTGCGGGCCCGCTGGCCCAAGCTGCAGGTCGTCGCCGTCGAGCCGGCGGCCTCGCCCATCCTGAGCGGCGGCAAGGCCGGCCCGCATCCGATCCAGGGTATCGGCGCCAACTTCATCCCGGAGAACTTCCATCGAGACGCGGTGAGCGCTGTAGCGACGGCGGCTGCGCCGGACGCCTACGCCTACGCCGTGCGTGCCGCCCGCGAGGAAGGCCTGCTGGTCGGGGTTTCGTCGGGGGCGGTGCTGGCGGCGGTGGCTGCCAGGCTGCCGGAGATCGCCGACGGGGCGCGCATCCTGGCCTTCACCTACGACACCGGTGAGCGCTACCTGTCCGTCCCGGGGCTCTTCGACGCCGAGTCGGAGGCCTCAGCGGCCGTCTGAGGCCGCCCCTGACGCCGGCCGTGACACGGCCAAAGCATGAGCTTCTACGTCAACGATAAGGAATTCGCTTAGGGCCATCCGCAATCCTAGATTCGTGGCGCCGCGCCCTGCCGCCGGCGCCACGTTAGGACCATTCTTGAGCGGTAGAACGCGGCAACGAGACGCCGCGTCCCGGCTCGGGAGATGGCCGTGCGGGCTGAGCTGGCTCGCCACTTCGACGTCATCGCCGTCATCTGGGCCCTGACCCTGATGGTCGGCTTCATGCTGGTCACTCTGTCTCGCGCGGAGCTGACCAACGACCAGTGGTCGTACCAGCCGGAAGGGCCTGCCTGGGTAGTGCCGGCCGGGCACTGAGGCGGGCCGCGCTTCTCGTCTCCCGGCGCTCCTCGCTCCGCCCGCCCTTAGGCGGCCGCCTCTTCCTCCAGGGCGCTGTGCAACTCCAGCGAGTGATCGCGCAGCCAGCGCCGCCACTGGCGGTGGTCCGGGCGGCGCGAGGCGACCATCTCCCAGAACTGCGGGCCGTGGCCGAAGACCCTCAGGTGCGCCAGCTCGTGCACGACCACGGTCTCGAGGGCCTCCGGGGGCGCCAGGACGAGGCGCCACGAGAACGACAGGCGCCGCGAGCGGGAGCAGCTGCCCCATCGCGTCCGCGTGTCACGGAGCGTCACCGCGGCCGGAGCCACTGCCAGGGCGGGGGCGTGGCGGTCTATCTCGCGATGGATCGCCAGCCGGGCCTTCTCGCGCAGCCAGCTCTCCAGGATCTCCGACAGCCCGCGCCGCTCACCCAGGCCAAGAGCTACGACAAGCTCATCGCCGGCATCGCCACCCTCGCGGGTGATGATCGTGCGGCGGTGGCGGCCGTCCGGCCGCAGGACCCGGACGCGATGCGCGACTCCCCGATAGCGGACGAAGCCCCCGTCGCACACCGGCCCGAAGGCCCGAACCGTCTCGCGCTGGCGAGAGTGCCGGTCGAGGTGGCGCCGCAGCCAGCGCTCGCGCTGGCCCAGGAAGGCCTCGGCCATCCGCTCGGCCTCGTCGCGGCCTCGCGCGGCACGATTGGGGACGGTCACGACGGTCCCGGCCCTCGGATCGACGGTGACTCTCAGGTTCCGTGCCCTCGCCGATTGCCTCACGGTGCATTCGACGCGCCCGCCCGGGAGCCGGAGGTGCGTCTGCCATTCGGCCGTGGTGGTCATGCCCGAATCGTACCGCCTGCGGGCCAAACGCACCCGCCCGACGAGCGCGTCACACCACCGGGTGTCGCCCCGTCTCCCCAGCGCAGTTCCAACGACGGCGGCGCGGGGCCCGAGGGGCAAGGGCCTCCGCCGCAAGACCGAGGGGGTCGCCGGTGACGGACGGCGAACCCGAGGGGATTGATGAGGGGGAGAGAGGGCCCGGCAGATGCCGGGCCCTCGATCTTTTGCCAGGTTCTGCCCGGCGCACCAGATGCCCCAAACCACCTGCCCGCAAAGGGGCCGTCTTGGAGCAACATTCGCGGGCGCGTGGGGCTATAGCTCAGCTGGGAGAGCGCCTGCATGGCAGCAGCCGGCACTGAGCGGTCAACTTTCGAGCGTGGGCTGGGGGTTTCCGGCGAGCGATTCGGGCCCAGCTATCGGCTCTCATCGAGCCCACCGGTCCCGGCGGATCAACCGACGGGCGCGGCGGCTGCGAAGGCGTTCCGGATGGTCGTATAGCACCCGCAGGTCATTGCCTCAAGCTCGGCCGGATCGAGGATCGTCACGAAGCCGCGCCGGTGGAGGATCGCGCCGGCCTGTTCCAGCACGTCGATGGCCAGCGTGACTTTCGGCCGCGACGCCCCGAGCATCCCGGCGAGCAACTCGTGCGTGCAGGGAAACTCTTCGCGCTCGATCCGGTCCCTCGTCGTCAGGAGGCAGCGCGCCATCCGCGCCTCGAGCGGGTGCAGGCGGTGGCAGGCGGACACCTCGACACAGTCGACGAACCGGGCACCCAGGTACCGGAAGATGGCGGACCGGAACGTCTCGCTCTCGTCGAGCAGAACGCGCAGGTCCGCGGTCGCGATCTGGGCGATTTCCCCGGCGATCAGGCAGACGATCTCGGTTGGCGCCGGCACCCCACCCAGAGCGGGAGCAAGCTCGATCGCTCCCTCGCGGCCGACTGTGGCGATCGAGGTGAAGCTGCCGAGGGGATCGGCTACCACGAGCGAGAAGAGGCCGCCGAGGGGGAACGTCACCAGGCCCATCGGTTCGCCGGGCCGGTAGACGACCTCGCCCCGCGCCGTCTCCCGGACGGCCATCCCGGGCGTGACCTTCTCGAGGAGCGTCTGGGGCAGGGAGGCCAGCAGCTTGTTCTGGGGGATCTCGTTCGTTACCACCATAGACTCCCGATTCCGTGCCCGCGTCATTCGGCGCAGCTCAAGTGTAGGCGCCGCTCCGTATCTGTTCCGCCCGGCACAGACGGCCCCTCGTAGGGTGGTGTTTAGTAAAGAACCGGTCCGACCGGATGTCTTCCGGCCGCGCGCGTGTAGATGCGTCCAGGAGGTTTCCAATGGCCGAGGGCAAAAAGTTCGTCGTCATGGCCACCCACGGTCCCGACAACCCGGAGATGGCCACGCTCCCGTTCGTCATGGGCGCGGCTGCGGCCGCCGCCGACGTCGAGGTCGTGATGGGGTTTCAGGGGGAGGGCGTTAGCCTCGTCAAATCCGGCGTCGCGGAGACGATCAACGCCCCCGGATTCAGGCCACTGGCCGAACTCCTCCAGACGATTCGCGAGTTCGGCGGAACGTTCCTCGTAGGTGGGCCGTGCATCAGTAGTCGTGGCATCGTCGAGGCCGACCTCGTGGAAGGCTCGCACGTCGTCACCGCCGGCCGCTTCGTGGCCGAGATCGCGTCCGCGACCAACGTCCTCTGGTACTAGGAGCCCCCGATGACAACGCAACTGACTGACGCCGAGGTCTCAGGCCTTGGCGAGACGACCGTAGTCGACGCTCGCGGCGCGGCCTGCCCCGGACCGATGATCGAGGCCAAGAAGGCGATGAGCGGCGTCGCCGTGGGCGCGGTCATGGAGGTCTGGTCCAGCGATTCGCAGACACAGGAAGATGTGGGCATCTGGACCGAGATGGCCGGCCACACGTACCTCGGCGTGATCTCCGCCCGCGGATACGAGCGGATCTTCATTCGCCGCGGCAAGTAGCCCCGGCACGTGTCTTCTCCGGAGAAAGGCGTCGTCGTCGTGCCCGAAGGGCAGCCGCGCGTGCTCGTCTTCTCGACCAACGCGATCTCCGACCCGGGGATCGACCTGGCCGGGAGTCTGCACATGCACTACTCGCCCGAAGTGGTCGTGATCAGCCTCCCGTGCACGAGCGCGATCAGGCCGGACTGGATCCTGTTCGCGCTCGAGCAGGGCTTCGACGGCGTCTTCATCTCGTCGGACGGCGACGAGTGCGCCTACCTCGCCGACTGCGCAAAGCGATCGGTGCAGATCATGTACCGGGCGCAGGACCTCCTCGCCGAGCACGGGATCGACGACCGGCGGCTGAAGATGGCGGCCATCTGCTCCGTCTGCGCCGAATCGTTCGTCCGCCAGATCCAGGAGTTCACGGCCACACTCGAGACGCTGAGGGTGGCCTGATGGACTACGACGTCCTCGTCGTCGGCAGCGGGATCGGCGGCATGGAGTCGACGCTCAAGCTCGGCGACATGGGCTACCGGGTCCTGGTGGTCGAGAAGGAGCCGAGCGTCGGCGGCCGGATGGTCCTGCTCTCCAAGGTCTTCCCCACGCTCGACTGCGCCAGCTGCATCGCCACGCCCAAGATGGCCGCCACGGCACATCACCGCAACGTGACGGTGCTGACCGACTCGGAGGTCGCCGCGATCTCGCGCGACGGCAACGGTCGCTTCGGCGTCCGGGTCCACACGAAGCCGCGGTACGTGGACCCCGCGGCCTGCACCGGCTGCCGCCAGTGCGAGCAGGCCTGCACCGTGGCCGTCCCCGACGAGTGGAACGGCGAGATGGTCTCTCGCCGGGCCGTGTACATCGCCTATCCACAGGCGATCCCCCAGAAGGCGCTCATCGAGCGGCGCGGCACCTCGCCGTGCACCGACGCGTGCCCCGCTGGGATCAAGGCCCACGGCTACGTGTCCCTCGTCCGGAGCGGTCTCTACGAACAGGCCTTCCAGCTGATCCTCGAGGCGACACCCTTGGCCGGCACGCTCGGCGCCGCCTGCTACGCCCCATGCGAGACCGCCTGCACGCGCGGCGACCTGGAAGGGCCGGTGGCGATCCGGCGGCTCAAGCGGTTCGTGGCCGAGCGCCACTATGCCGTCGCGAACGGCCCGGGCGTGACGCCAGCGACGCCGAACGGCAAGCGCGTGGCCGTCGTCGGCTCCGGTCCGGCTGGCCTCACCGCCGCGTGGCAGCTGGCACGGGCGGGCTACGGCGTCCGGATCCTCGAAGCGGGCCCCGAGCCTGGCGGGTTCCTGCGCCAAGCGATCCCGACCTACCGGTTGCCCGCGGACCTCGTGGCCCGGGACATCGCCAACGTCACGGCGCTCGGCGTGGAGATCGCCACGGACTCGCCCGTCCGGGACGTTGGCACACTCAAGGCCGAGGGCTACGACGCGGCCCTGCTGGCGACCGGGACGCCCGGGTCCCGCCCGCTCGGCATCCCGGGCGAGGATCTCGACGGTGTCCAGGCCGGCGTTGACTTCCTGCGCGAGGTGCGGGCAGGGCGGCCGCCGGACCTGGCGGGCAAGCGAGTCGTGGTCGTCGGCGGCGGAAACGTCGCGATGGACGCGGCTCGCACGGCGATCCGGCTGGGCGCAGCGGAGACGATGGTCGCATACCGGCGCGGCCGCGACGAGATGCCGGCGCACCGGGCGGAGGTGGACGATGCGCTCGTGGAAGGTGCGCGCCTGGAACTGCTGGCCGCGCCCTTCGAGGTGATCGGCAACGGCAACGGGCGGCTGACCGGGCTGCGCTGCAGCCGGATGTCGCTCGGCGAGCCGGACGAATCGGGCCGGCGCAGGCCGCAGGCAGTACGGGGAAGCGAGTTCGAGATTCCCTGCGAAGTCGTCATCCCGGCCGTGGGGCTGACGACTTCGGTCGAGACGTTCGCCGGCACCCTCCTGGGAGCGCCTCCCGTGGGACCCGTCGACGGGCTGACCCTGCAGGGTCCCGTTCCGTGGCTGTTCGCCGCCGGCGACGTCGTGACTGGTCCGTCGGACATCGCGCGAGCGGCGGGCCAGGGCCGGCGGGCGGCGTACATGATCGATCGGTGGCTGCGGGGCGAGCGCCTGGGGTCGTTCGATGCCCTCAACGATGGCCTGTCGGCGGTGGCCAGAGCCGAGGTCCTGGCCCGGCAGGCGTCGCACAGCCGGCGCGAGTCCCGGCTGGAGCCGGCGGCGGTTGCGGCGCAGCCGCGAGACTTCGCGCAGCTGGAGCCGCCGATCGGCGAGGACGAGGCGCGGGCCACCGCGGGGCGCTGCCTGGACTGCGGCGTCTGCTCCGAGTGCGGGCAGTGCGTCTCCGCCTGCCCGGCGAACGCGATCGACTTCCGCATGCGCGGCGAGGATCGCTCGCTTGAGGTGGGCGCGATCATCGTTGCCACCGGCTACAGACTCTTCCCCGCCGACCTCAAGCCGCAGTACGGCTACGGCCGTTTCCCCAACGTCATCACCGGGATGCAGATGGAGCGGCTGCTCGCACCGACGCGGCCGTACACGAGCGTCCTTCGCCCGAGCGACGGGAAGATCCCGATGCGCATCGCCTACGTGATGTGCACCGGTTCCCGCGACGAGAGCGTCGGCAATCCGCTCTGCTCGAAGTTCTGCTGCATGTACTCGCTCAAGCAGAACCAGCTGATCATGGGGGTCCTGCGGTTCGCGGAGGTGACCGTCCACTACATCGACGTCCGCGCCGTGGGCAAGGGCTACGACGAATTCTTCGAGCAGACGAAGGGGATGGGGGTCAACTTCCTCAAGGGCCGCATCGCCGAGATCCGGGAGACGCCGGAATCCAACCTGATCCTGCGCTACGAGGACGTCGATCGAGGCGAGATCGCCGAAGCCGAGTACGACCTCGTGGTGCTGGCCGTGGGCATCCAGCCGAATCATGACCTCGGGCGGCTCCTGGCCGCCGAGGGCATTGCGTTCGACGACCGAGCATACGTCGACGAGGTGGACGAGGACTACAGCCCCGCAGCGACGAGCGTGCCCGGCGTCTTCGTCGCCGGGGCGGTCTCCGGTCCGCGTGACATCCCGGAATCGATCCTGCATGCGGGAGCTGCAGCCATCCAGGTTGCCGCCCACCTCGAGAGCCGGAAGGCGACGGCATGAGCAAGCGCAAGGAGCCCAGGACGGAGCCGCGGATCGCCGTCTACGTCTGCCAGTGCGGCGGCAACATCGGCGACTATGTGGACACCGACCACGTCATCGAGGCGGTCAAGGCCCTGCCCGGCGTCCAGGTCGCCCGCCACGCCATGTTCACTTGCTCGGACTCGAACCAGCAGGAGATGATCGACGACGTCGTCCGAGAGCACCTCGACGGGTTCGTCGTCGCTTGCTGCTCGCCCAAGCTCCACACGTTCACCTTCCGAGGAGTGGCGGAGCGGGCGGGGGTGAACCCCTATCGCGTGACGCAGGTCAACATCCGCGAGCAGTGCTCCTGGACGCACACCGACGACCCGGCCGGAGCCACGAGAAAGGCGATCAAGCTCGTCACCGCCGGGATCGACCGCGCCCGGCTCACGAAACCCCTCGAACCCGTGGAGGTCCCCACGACGTCGCGGGTCGCCGTCATCGGCGGCGGAGTGGCCGGCATGCGGGCCGCGATCGCGCTCGCGGACGTCGGGCTCGCCGTGGATCTCATCGAGCGGGAGGCCAAGCTCGGGGGGCACGTGCGGGAGCTCGGCGAGATGTTCCCGCGCGGCACCGCCGGCCGGGATCTCGTCCGGCGCATGCGCGAGGAGATCAAGCGCCGGACGGCGATCGAGGTTCACACGAGGTCGGTCGCCGCCGGCAAGTCGGGGACGTACGGGAACTACCGCCTCGCGATCGAGAGCCGAGGCGAGCGGACGGAGGTCACCGTCGGCCAGATCGTCGTGGCGACCGGGTTCGATACGTACGAGCCACCGGCCGGCCAATTCGGGTACGGCAGCCCGGGCGTCCTGACGCTGCCCCAGTTCCGCCGCCTGCTCGACGAGACCCAGGGGGCGATCACCCGTGACGGCAGGCCGGTCCGGACGATCGCCTACATCTACTGCGTCGGCAGCCGCGACGGCGATCGCTCGTACTGCTCGCGGTACTGCTGCACCGCCGCCGTCCACGCGTCGCTGCTCGCCGCCGGGCGCGACCCGAGTATCCGGCAGTACCACCTCTATCGCGACCTGCGGACCTACGGCCGCAACGAGCTCATGTTCGCCGAATCCCGGAGCCGCGGTTCGTACTACCTGCGTTTCGCCGACGACGATCCGCCCGCCGTGTCGGTCGACGGCGACACCGTCCGGCTGACCGTGCACGACCTGCTGACCGCAGGCGCCGAACTGGCGATCGAGACGGACCTGCTCGTTCTCGTGACCGGGATGGTGCCCCGGGCGAACGACGACCTGGTCGCGGCGCTCAAGCTGCCGATCGGGCGCGACGGGTTCTTCAACGAGATCCACCCCAAGCTACGCCCGGTCGAGACGGTCGTCGACGGGGTGCTCATCGCGGGCGCCTGCCGGGCGCCGGAGTCCTCCGCGGAGAGCGTCGCGTCCGGGCTCGCCGCCGCAGCCCAGGCCGCCACCGTGCTGCGGCAGGGCGTCGCCTCGCTCGATCCGCAGGTCGCGACCGTGGACGCCGCCGCCTGTGACGGCTGCGGCGAATGCGTCACAGCCTGCCCGTTCGGCGCGATCGAGATGGCTGGCAGCGACGGGCAGGCCGTCGCGACGATCGCAGCCGCCGGCTGCAAGGGCTGCGGCGCCTGCACGCCGATCTGCCCGAAAGGAGCGATCGATCTCCAGGGCTACACGGACGCGCAGGTCAGGGCGATGATCGCCGGCCTGCTCACGGGGAGCGCGGCATGAGCCGGGACATTCGCGAGGTCGCCCGCGACGAGCCGCTGATGCGCGACCGCCTCCTGGCGCTGCTCGCAGACGGTCCGCTGACGGTCCCGGAGCTGGCGGCCGCGGCCGGCCTGCCGGCGCCGGAGGTGATGGTCTGGGTGATGGGGATGCGCAAGTACGGCTACGTCGTCGAGGAGAAGGGGCCGGGGCGCCTGTTCGAATACCGCTATGCGGTGAAGCGGCCATGAGCACCTCGATCGCACCGCCGCTCGCCGTCGCCGCAGCCGCGCAGAGTCGCGACGGCTTCGACGCCGTGGCGTGCATGAATTGCGGCTTCTGCAGCGCGACCTGCCCGCTCGAGATCCCAATCCTGCCGCGCCGGCTCTTCCGCTACGTCGTCCTGGGAATGGACGAGACGGTGCAGGCCGAGAGCGAGACGATCTTCTCGTGCCTGCTCTGTCGGGCCTGCGAGCAGAGCTGCCCTGCCGGCGTGCACATCACCGAAAACGTGCGCCTGCTGCGAGGCTGGCTGCTGCGGGGGGGACGCTGATGCCGCTGCCCACGCGCGATGTCGTCGGCATCCTGGCGGACAACCTCCGCATCCGCCGCAACGTCCTGCCGATTCCCGCGAAGCAGGCGACGCGCTGGGCGCGCGCCCTCGACCTGCCGCGGGGCGGCGAGACGGTCCTCTACACCGGGCTCATGTACCAGCTCATCCCGTACATCGAGCGGCTCGTGGCCATCGAGCAGCGGCTCGGCAACACGCCGCTGGCACGCCTCACCGGCGTCGGCCGGGTGCTGAACAGGTTCGTGAACGGGGTTGCCTTCGTGGCGCGGCCGTCCGCCAGAGAGCGGGCCGAGTACGACCGCGTGCCCGCCAACGTCGCCCGCCTCCTTCGGCAGGCGGGCGTCGAGTTCGGCTACCTCTACGAGGACGACCTGTACGCGGGAACGCTCGCGTACGACCTGGGGGCGGACGAAACGGTGGCCACGCACGCCCGCCGCGTGGTTGCTCGCCTGCGAAGGCACGGAGTCCGCGAGGTCATCACGATCGACCCGCACACGACGAACATGCTGCGCAGCGTCTACCCGAAGCTCGTCCCCGGCTACGACCTGCGCGTCCGCAACTACCTCGAGGTGCTCGCCGAGCGCGGCATGGAGTTCCCCGCGCCGCTGCATGCCAGGGCCGTCATCCACGATCCGTGCGTCTACGCGCGGTACGAGAACGTGATCGAGCCGCCGCGCCGGCTGCTCGCGGCAGCGGGGATCGAGGTGGCCGAGCCCGACAAGGCCGGAGCGCTGACCTGGTGCTGCGGCGGGCCGGCCGAGGCGCTCTATCCGACGAAGGCCGCCGCGGTCGCCGCGGCGCGAGTCGGCCAGCTGCGGCAGGTCGCGCCCGACTGCGTGACGATGTGCCCGATCTGCCTCGTCAACCTGCGCAAGGCGGCCGACGGCATGCGCTTCCGCGACATCTCCGAGTATCTGGTGGAAGCGAGCGCTCCTCCTCGGGACGCAGGAGGCGCCGCCCGGCGCCACGTCCGACCTCTGGGCCCACTGGGAGGTGAGCGATGCAGGCGCTGACCCGCGTGTCGCACGAGCACCACGAGCGGCTGTGGAGCTACGTGAACCAGCTCAACGATCTGGCCGACTGCATGAACTGTCTCCCGTCCGCGGGCCGTTGGAGGAAGACCCCGGGTCGCCGTCCATCGGACATTCGCTCAAACTTGCCGTCTTGCGGTAACATTCGCGGGCGCGTGGGGCTATAGCTCAGCTGGGAGAGCGCCTGCATGGCATGCAGGAGGTCCAGGGTTCGAGTCCCTGTAGCTCCACCAATCCCCGACCTTCCGCCCCGGTTGCGGCCGCCCGCGACCGGGCCGCTACTTCGTGGAGAAGGTGAGGCTGTAGGGCAGGGCGCTCCCGCTGCTCGTCTGGTACCTGGTGAACTTGATCCAGATCGGGGTGGACGTCGGCGTTACGCCTTCGGGAAGCTCCATCTGGGCTTCACTCGCGCCGCTCATGTAGAGGTCGATGCCGACGCCCTTGTTCCCTTTCCAGCCGACGGTGGCCTTGGTCACGTGGTCCCCGATCGAGCAGTTCGACTGGTTGGAGTAGCGGAAGTTGAAGGTCGCCGTGACCGTCCCGTCCGTGTAGAAGGTCACCCGCACGAGCTTGATCGTGATCTTGTTGGTACAGGAAGGGAAGGGAGCTCCCGGGAGGTACTTGGCGCCGTACACGGTCGCCGTCTTGCCGTTGCCTGCGACAACGGCCGCGACCGCCCGGTCCTCGAGGCCGTCGAC
>Ga0307443_1001599_pt1 | contig 13231 bp, 7 predicted proteins | sample SalMarSW160220MG_FD_202148 | JGI IMG/M metagenome (GOLD analysis project Ga0307443, IMG submission 202148) | Salt marsh sediment microbial communities from the Plum Island Ecosystem LTER, Massachusetts, United States - SW1601-220 | ecosystem: Environmental > Aquatic > Marine > Intertidal zone >... | reverse complement strand
CGAGCTGGCGCCAGCGGTCGCCCCGATGGGATCACTCTGATCGACGCCGGTGAAGTTTACCGCGGCAATACCGGAAGGGTTGACCGAAGAGGCAAAGTGGACGATGACATCCGCCGTCCCCACCGGGGGATTCACCAGGTACCAGAGCTCAACCCTTTGACGGTCAGACCCGCCCCCGTCCTCGAATGTCGCCCGCGTCAGCGATTCCCCGGAGTAGGTAATGGAGCTGACCGATTTGTCACCGCGAATTATCACCGCCACCGCCAGCAGCTGATAGGATCCCGAGGCAACCGTGTGCGAGAAGACGGCATCCGAGCGCCACGATGAAGACCAGCTCTCCGTGTGGCTGACATAAGCCGGAGGATTAGCCGCTTGAGCAATCTTTGGCAGAAGGGGTCCCGCTACCAAAGAGATGGCCAGGAGAGAGACCAACAATCCCGATAACAAAAGAATAGCTCTTTTCTTAAGAACCAGGGGATATCTCATTGGAATTCCTTCTAAACTATCGAGTTTGGCACCGGTTTTATCAGTGCCATTCTAGTATGTCCCAAAGATATTGTCAAACTGCCCATTTGGGAAGCACTTCACCTAAAATCTTATCTCTACCTCACAGCCCCCTCCCCAGAAGTAGTAATCCTCACCTTCCTTCACTCTATCTTCAAAATAGCCTCCTTCCAATCCCAGCTTCATCTGAACGTTCTTGGCCACCTTATACCCTGCGTCACCGAAGAGAGTCCACTTTTCGGTATTTCTGCTTATCCGGCCAGAGGAAAGGTAGTTTTTTTCTCTTCCCCGATCCAACCCGGTAGTAAAATGGATTTTATCCTCAAAGTTTATGATCCGCCGCAGAAAGGGAATCTTTTTCCCCCAGGGACAAAGAGTAAAATAATCTAACTTTATTCCGTGCAAAGAAGAGAGTTTAACTAAAATTGCCGGCTCCTCATGATATTTTTTTCTATCCTCGGTAGAATTATAACTAACGGTTAGACTAAGATCCTTGAGGTTCTTAAAGTCTCCTTTCCAGATGAGAGAAGGCCGATAGGTTTGGGTAAAAGATATATTCTCTTTGTGGGTGAGTTTCTGGACATAGCCGGTCATGAGAAGGGAATTGGCAAATAGTCTCCCAGAGAATCTCCCTATACTCCAAGGGCTCTTGTTCAAATCAATCCTAAGATCCAGACTGGGCCAGGTTCTGATCTTGAGAAAATAAGGAGTTCCTTCCCGGATCTTTTTCTCCCTCATATTACTATAATCAGCTCCCAAATTAAGAAAATCAAAAGGTTGCCATCTCTGCATCAAGCTAAAATTTCCTCTCTTTAAGATTAGCTTTGTCCTCCCGTCTTTTAAATCGAGAGTCTTTAGTCCCAACTGAGAATCAAGACCCAAGGAGCTGGAAGTATCATGGTAAAGAGCTTCTCTGGCTATTTCATATTCGGTATAGAGCCTTAAAGTACTCAAAAATTGAGACTGAGGAAAGAATTCTTTCATTCTCAACGGTAAACTTAGGGAGATTTCAGAATGAGTGGAGATATCCCTTTTTTGTGGACTCTCAAAAGAAAAACCATCTTCTCTGTAGCCACCTTGAAACGAAAGGCGAGGGGAAAGATGAAGGAAGGAAGCCTCTGATTCCAATCTAAATTCCTTTTCTCTCATCTTAGGCATAAAAGCTCCCTCAGACATCTCATTAACTTTCGTCTGACTATAGGTGGGCTTGATCTTGAGATTCTCAAAGGCTTCCCAGGGAAGGGTAATTCGCCACTTTCTTGTTTTCTCTTTTTTATTTTCCCCTGCATCCAGAAAAATTTTTCGCTTTTCTCCTATCTCATAGGCAGTCTGGACAGAAGTGGGTAGAAACACAAAGCGATAAGGATTCTGGTATTCCAAAGAGACCCCATAGGTATCCTCATTCTCGATCTCGGCCAGGGATTGAAAATCTGTAACCTTATTTTCCACCCTCAGACCCATCCTGGGCCAGCGAGGAAGCAGAAAATCTAATCCGTAGTCTCTTTTCTCCTCCACCACCTTCCCCAATTCTTTGGTGCTCAGGGGAGTCTCTCGCACCCATAAGGTGTTAGTTTCTTCTCTGGTAAAACCGTATGAGAGAGGGAGATACTCCAGAGGTAAAAGATTGATTCCCAGGTGAGATTCTCTCATTCGCTGATTGGTAGGGAGCACCCCTATAGTTCGGAATATCGCATCCAATGTCTTATATTCACTACTAATAGAGAGAAACTTTCCCAGCTCCATCTTTAATCCCACTCGGTTAGCAAAACCCTCTTCCTTTTTTACCCCCGAGAGAAAGATGTCATTAAAGTAAACTCCTTTGTCGGGATTAGAATTGAAATTACTTCTTGTTCCTATTCTTAGCTGCTTGATCTCCCGCAGGGAGACGCTTCCCTGGGAAGCTAAATCAGTCTTTATCAGCCGCCAGCCAGTGAAGTCCACCGTGACTTCCTTTTCTAAATATTCTCCTCCATCGCTAACATCTGAGCCTATACGAAGATAGGCAGAATAGGTATTTTCCTGGCTGCATTCATCAGATCCCCAAATCCAGAAATTAAGGGTTCGGTAACTGCTAAAGTCTTTAGGACTGATGAACGTCTGTTGAACATAACCCTCATCTCCCTGGGCCAGGCCATAGAGAAAAAGGGCTCCCTCTTTTTTTCTTTTGTGATCACGGGTTTCAAAATCTCCGTACATCTCGTCATAGTAACTGCGAAAACCCTCGTCATCAAAGGGATTATAATCTGGATCATCCTGATTATTTTTGGCTTCAACTTTTAGATTCTGTTTCTGCCAGCGATCTCCCGAAATACTTATTCCAGCAAATTTAAGGCTCGCCTCACCCGAGTTTCCTTGAATCCATAGACGAAGATGCTTGACTACCTCATTCACCTGGTCCCAATTAGAAGCCCTGGCTAGAGGAATAGTGACCTTTCTCCAGCCTACCCAGCTAATTCTTAAATCAGGCTCAATTGTGTCTCCATATTGAGAATAGTTTTCATTAGTGCTCAAGTTACCATCTCCGTCAAGATCCTCAGTGTCCAGTTTTCCGTTACCACTTCCTATAAGTTCTCCACCCAGGTCAATACCGGTGTCCTCTCCCGGATTAAGCTTTCCATCCCCATTTTTGTCCTCGGTGTCTAACTCACCATCCCCATCAGCATCCTCACTCACTACCCCCAGGTCAAACCATAGTCTCTGTCCCTGACCATCGCCTTTGATCCATAGCTCAAGATAGTACCTCTGAGTATAATCCCTTCCTACTTTCGAGATAGGATAAACTAAACTCTCCCAACTCTCGGGCAGGAAAAAATCAAAATTGAGAACCAGAACCTCTATTTTGTCCCAACTCCAGTCAGGATTAATATCCTCACCAGGAATATCTTCACTCTGGATATCAACCCCCACCCTTTCTCCCAAACTCGCTAGATCCGGCCTACTTCCGAGCCGCCAGGCATCCTTATCCATAGATAAATCATCACTAATTTTGGTAGATTCAAAGTTCTCTATAATGGCTTTGCCAAAAGTGTTGGGGTTATACAGGCTTCTGGCCACCTCTCCTGAAACCCTTAGATTAAGCGCATGAGCAGGATCGTCTTCTACAGATGAGCCGGACCCCAAATTAAACTGGGTGTCCAGTCCCATTGCCTGATGAGAGACCGGAGAAGATCCCACCTGCGGTGGTTGGTTGAGGCGGGGAGAACTCTGGGAAAGAAAGGTTGACCCTAAAGAAACTCTCTCATGAGGAACCCAGGCTCCTCGAACTCCAAGAATGGTCGCCTTTCCCCCCATAAAGGGTATCCATTCATAATCTACCTTGATCTTGGTATCTTCGGTTATGCGAGCTGGATCAAAAAAGGACAAAAAGCCCGAACTATAATCGATTAAATAATCTACCTCTTTGGTTAGCCTCTTTCCATCCATCCATACAATTTCACTTCCGGGAATGATGTCAGGATGAAGAAGGTAGACATCAACCCCATGTTTATATTCGGTGTAAATGGTGTACGCATGAGTGGGATGAGGAGGGTAGGCGTTGGGGAATGGTGGCAGAGGATGAGTAAATTTTAACACCCCGAAGTCATAATCTATCTCAAATTCATAATTGGAGGTTACGTCACGGCCGATCAAATCAAAGATGAGAAGAGTAAAATCCTCCCGACGAATTTTCTGGGAGCCGAGATAATAATAGTTTCTTAGCTCATACTTTTCTATATAGACAGGAGCCTGCTGTTTCTTTATCATGCGGTATCCTGAGGCTGGATATCGGGTACCATCTTTATCCTGGTAGCTAATGGCAATGACAAAATTTTCCTCCATCCCTCGGCTAAATTTTACTGTTCCCTCCCTTGAGTCCCATAAATAATCTTCTCCCGGGTATTGTAGATCAAAATAGCCAGTATAAGAGTCACTTTCCTCCCCGGTTACCGTTAGCTTGACCGCGGTTTCATTGTTGGTGCCATCCTGATCATCTAAGTAAACCTCCAAGCTTTGGGATGTAAGAGGAAGATGGGCAGGATCAAAGTAAGTCAGGTAATACCTTCTCTTTAAATAAGAGGTATCAGGGATTTCCTTTTTCTCAAAAGTAGTCTTTCCGGTGAAGGTTTTACTCTCTGAGACCCCTTTGCTCACGCTGCCTATTCCCATAAGGTTAAACCCACCTTTTTTAGCGGTCACCTTAGCCCCAAAGAGGCTCTTATTATAGGCAAGGAATTCGGTATCAGGCCAGCCCAATTGAAGATCCCCTAAGGCAACTTCCTGGATGATTTCATTCTCTTTCCCCTGGTAGGTAAGAGATATTTTCTGCTGTTCACTCCGGGGAGCAGTATCATCATAATCCACATTAGCAAGAATCCTCTCCCCTACCCTTCCCCGCACCTTAACCTGAAGCTTTTGCTGAATTTCGGTTTCTGTGGTAGGCCTCTTTGGTTCAGTCTGGGCCTCACCTCTTTTAAGATAATGGCGCTGCAGGTATTTTATACCAATTACTTTGCGACCAAAGATTCTCAGGTGAGGTTCCCAGGAAAGCTGGGTGCTGATGATTCCTTTTTTTTCGCTATTTCCTTCTAACGAGACATCCGCGGCTTCTTCTTTCGAGAAAACCCCACCCAACCAGGCCGAATACAGTTTTTCCTGGGCTATTTCCCAGAGACTTATCTTTTTGCCTGCTTTTATGGGTCCGGGAAGACAAAAGATCAAAAGGAAAAATAAAAAAAATGGAGCTACCCTGCTTATCCACAATTTGCCTGTCCTCTCTTTATGATATAGAAAATGGGAAAACTAGGCAAGAAAAAGGTAGCGAGGGAAATTGGAATGGTGGGAAACTTAATACTTTACTCTTGCCTTACCTCGATAGAGCGTGTATGGGCATCATAAGGCCCTTCAGCGAAAGCAAGAGTAGCTATATCTTTAGCCATCAGTTTTAGGGCCCCTTTGGTAAGGGATTGATAGGTTAGTAATTTAAGGAAGGTCTGAACCGAAAGGCCAGAAAAACTTTTGGCCCAGCCTCCGGTGGGAAGAATATGATTGGTTCCGCTTAGATAATCAGCCGCAGCTACCGGTGAGAAATCGCCCAGAAAGACGGAGCCGGCATTCTTTATCTGCTTAAGAACCCCCTTGGGCCCTCGGGTCATTATCTCTAGATGCTCGGGAGCAAAATCATTTACAAAATTGACGGCCTCATCCAGGTTCTCTACCATTAAAATGGCTCCGTATTTTTCCAGAGATTTTTCCATTATTTTTCTGCGGGAAAATCTTTTTATCTCCTTAGTTAAAAGCTCACAAACTTCTTCAGCCAATTTTTCGGAAGTCGTTACCAGGATAGAGCAGCTCTCCTCATCGTGCTCTGCTTGAGATAATAGGTCATTCGCTACATAGGCCGAATTTGCCGAATTATCGGCCAGGACCAAAATCTCACTGGGCCCGGCCGGACAGTCTATCCCCACTTTCCCTAAACTAGAAAGATAAGCCTTTGCTGCATTAACATAGACGTTTCCCGGACCCACCACGAGGTCAACTTTAGGAATGGTAGCTGTGCCAAAGGCTAGAGCAGCTACTGCCTGCACTCCACCCACATTAATCATAAGATCTACCCCGGCTATGTCAGCCGCTACCATAACTACCTCGGCCATCTCACCTTCCTTGGAAGGAGGACTGGCAAGGATGATCTTACCTACCCCGGCCAATTTTGCTGGAACTATAGCCATTATGGCGGTGGAGGGATATCTGGCTTTCCCCCCGGGGACGTAAACACCTACCCGATCAAAGGGAACAAATCTTTGCCCCAGGGTGTAACTACCCTCACCTTTATTTAAGAAGGTTTTATTAATTGACCAGTCTTTAGGCAACTGGTGTCGATGAAAATCATAAACCTGGTCTCGCATTTTCCTTAGTGATTCTATAACTTCCGGACTAACCCTTTTATAAGCCGCTTTTACCCTCTCTTTTTTAACCAAAAAATCCCGTGAGCTAAGGCTAACCCCATCAAATTTACTGGTAAACCTCGAGACTGCTTCATCACCGTGTTTTTCAACTTCCTGAATAATGGGGATAACACAAGAGAGAATCTCCTCCATCCTTGAGCGAGATCTTTCTAAGATCCTCTTATAATCACCCCTACTTAAATCTTTTAACTTCTTTGGCATCAACATGAGAATACCTTTTCCACTTCTCCCAGAACCTCTCCCTGGTTAGCACTTAGGAGCCTTGCCATCACCAATTTATTTTTTAGCCCATTTTCACCTTTAAAACTTGCCCGAATATAATTATCAGTATATCCGGAAAACCACCCAGTTTTTGAATCAACCCTTTCTTCCACCAGGACTCTTAAGCTCTCACCCAAAAAACGGGAGGCAAAATTCTGGGCCAGATTCTTTCCCAGCTCCCTCAGGTAGTTGCTTCTTTCTTTCTTCACCTTTTCTTCCACACGAGGCCGCATTGAATAGGCCCTGGTCTCTATGCGGGGAGAGAATCTGAAGATATGAAGGCGACTGAACCCAATTTCTCGCACCAAATGATAGGTATTAAGGAACTGTCTTTGGGTCTCACCAGGAAAGCCTACCATAACATCAGTGGTAATAGCTACCGAGGGAACCATCTTTTTAATATGCTCAACCAGTCTTCGGTATTGATCAGGACTATATTTTCTTCCCATGCGCTGCAAAATCTCGGGATCTCCACTCTGCAGGGGAAGATGAAGATGAGCACAGATAAAAGAGCAACTGCCCATAAGATCAATTAGTCCTGAGGGGAGAAGATGGGGCTCAAGAGAGCTCAGTCTCACTCTTGTAGTTTCTTCAAAACATTGCATGCCTCTCAAAAGATCAACTAGACTCGTAGATGAGTCAAGATCTCTTCCATAAAGGGCAAGATTTACTCCCACCAGAACAATTTCTTTAAACCCATTGAGGATAAGACTTTCTACTTCCTTGAGAACTTCATCGGGAGCTCGGCTCTTAATCTTAGCTCCACGCACATAAGGCAGCCTACAATAACTACAAAACTGATTGCATCCATCCTCTATTTTTACAAAGGCTCGATTATGAGCATGAAAGGTCTGAATAAAGGGCTTTGTGTTGGTAAGATTTTTATTGGGTCCAAGGATTATACTCGGTATCTTTAATTTTTCTTCATTTCCTAGCACTAGATCTATCTGAGGAAACCTCTTTCTTAGGTTGTCTTTTCCTGCTTCAGCGTAACAGCCAGTAACAATTAAATGAGCGTTAGAACCATTCTTTTTGGCAGCCTTGATTAACTCTTCTGATTTGCGATCAGCTCTCTCGGTGACGCTGCAAGTATTTATAATGTAAAAATCCGCCTTTTCCTTAAAAGAAACCTCTCGAAAACCAGCCTGAATGAGGTGCTCCCGCAAAAACTGGGTTTCGTATTGATTTACCTTGCAGCCTAGAGTGGCTAAAGCTACCTTGGGCATCCTCATCGCTCCTCTTATTTCTCGTCCCGGCGACCATTCTCGGTACCTGATAAAATTGGCCAAAAAATAAGTGATTCTATTAGCTGCCGAAAATTCGCTTCACCTTATTAAAGAAATCCTTCATGCGGGGCTGTCCATTTCCCTGTCTTAGTTCATGAAATTTCTTGAGGAGCTCCTTTTGTTCCTCGCTTAGATGCACCGGGGTCTCCACCACTACCTTTACCCATTGATCTCCTCGATTCGGAGAGTGTAGATAAGGAATGCCCTTACCCCTTAAGCGAAAGATTTTATTGGTTTGCGTTCCGGGGGGGATAGTTAACTTTACTTTGCCATTCAAGGTGGGAACAATGACCCGTCCTCCCAGGGCGGCTTGAGCAAAACTAATGGGAACCTCACAGATAATGTTATTTCCATCCCTTTCAAATATGGGATGGGGCTTGACGCGGAGACTAACGTATAGATCACCAGGTGGACCCCCACGTGAACCAGCCTCTCCTTGCCCCCCTAACCTCAGGTAAGCTCCATGATCGACCCCGGCGGGAATCTTCACCTTGATCTTCCGGGCAGTTCGAATCCTTCCCGTACCTCGACATTGCCGGCAGGGGTCTCTTATGATAGTTCCCCTTCCCTGACATTGAGTACAGGTTCTGGATATGGAGAAAAAGCTCTGACTTAATGAGACGTAACCGGTCCCTTTACAGGTTGGGCAGGTTTGAGGTTCCGAACCAGGTTTAATTCCGCTTCCTGCGCAACTGGAGCATGATTCATACCTACCAACTCTGATTTCCTTTTCGGTTCCAAAAGCCGCTTCCTCAAAGCTAATCTCCAGAGTATAACGAAGGTCTGAGCCTGGCTGGGTTTCCCTTGTTGTGGCTCCGCGCCCAAAAAAATCTCCAAAAACATCCCCTCCGAAAGCTCCTCTACCAAAGACCTCCTCAAAGATCTTAAAGGGATCGAAGTCAAATCCACGAAATCCGGCACCTGCGCCAACTTCTGCCTCCAGTCCCGCATGTCCATATTGATCGTAGATTTGCCTTTTTTCAGGGTCAGAGAGAATCTTGTAAGCCTCGGATACCTCCTTGAATTTCTCCTCTGCTTCTTTGGAATTGCCCGGGTTTCTATCAGGGTGGTACTTGATAGCTAATCTGCGGTAAGCCTTCTTTATCTCCTCAGGAGAAGCATCCCGGGAAATGCCCAGAATTTCATAATAATCCCTCTTGGCCACTCAGCTACTCCTCTACCTCATAGTCAGCATCAGTTACATCTTCTCCCTCTTTTTTCTCCTTTTTTTCCTCGCCAGTCTCACCTTTTTGCTTAGGTTCTTCTTGAGCCTGTTTTTTGGCTGCCTCCTCATATACTGCCTGCCCCAGTTTTTGCGAAACCTCACTCAGCTTTTTTATCTTATCTCTGATTTCCTCCACACTACCTGTATCTTTTGCCTTCTTAAGTTCCTCGATTGCCTCCTGGATATTCTTCTTATCGGCCTCGCCAACCTTATCCCCATGCTCCTTAAGAGTCTTTTCGGTAGCGTAGATTATGTTATCTGCCTGATTTTGAGCTTCAATCTTCTCTCTTTTCTTTTTGTCTTCTTCAGCATGTTGTTCGGCCTCTTTGACCATGTGGTCCTTTTCTTCACTGGATAAAGCACCTGATTCTCTAATAGTAATTTCTTGCTCTTTGCCAGTGCCTTTATCCTTGGCCTTAACATTTACGATGCCATTGGCATCGATATCAAAGGTAACTTCAACCTGAGGGACACCACGAGGAGCAGGGGGAATTCCGGTAAGCTGAAATCTCCCCAGAGTGCGGTTGTCGGCGGCCATAGTTCGCTCCCCCTGCAGAACATGAATATCCACCGCTGTCTGACCATCAGCAGCCGTAGTGAAGATCTTACTCTCTTTGGTGGGAATAGTGGTATTTCTCTCAATGAGCTTGGTACACACCCCTCCCAGAGTCTCTATCCCCAAGGAAAGTGGAGTAACATCCAGAAGAAGGATATCTTTAACTTCTCCAGCCAGAACTCCACCCTGGATAGCTGCCCCTACCGCTACTACCTCATCCGGATTAACTCCCTTATGGGGTTCTTTTCCGAAGAGCTTCTTCACTACTTCCTGCACTTTGGGCATTCTGGTCTGGCCTCCCACTAAAACTACCTCCTCAATATCCCCAGGTTTCAACTTAGCATCTGCCAGTGCCTGCTCACATGGCTTGATGGTCTTTTCAATTAAATCCTCGGTTAGCTGCTCTAATTTGGCCCGGCTAAGGGATAAATTCAGGTGTTTAGGCCCACTTTGATCAGCGGTAATAAAGGGTAGATTTATCTGGGTCTCCAGACTGGAGGAAAGCTCGCATTTAGCTTTTTCTGCCGCCTCCTTAAGCCTTTGCAAAGCCATCTTATCTTCTCTTATGTCTATGCCACTTTGCTTTTTGAATTCCTCTGCCGCCCAGTCCGCCACTTGCTGGTCGAAGTCATCTCCTCCCAAATAGGTATCACCATTAGTGGAAAGAACTTCCACCACTTTATCCCCTACATCCAAAATGGAAATATCAAAGGTTCCCCCACCTAAGTCATAAACTGCTATTTTTTTTTCTCCCTTTTTTTCCAATCCATAGGCCATAGCTGCTGCCGTAGGCTCATTAATGATACGCTCTACCTTAAGACCAGCAATAGCACCGGCATCTTTAGTTGCCTGGCGCTGACTATCACGAAAATGAGCAGGAACAGTAATTACCGCTCGCTCTACCTTTGCTCCCAGATGCTGCTCGGCTGTCTGCTTCATCTTCTGGAGGGTACGGGCTGAAATCTCCTGGGGTAGAAATTCTCCTTTGTTTACCCTAACTTTGACTCTGCCTTGAGAATCTTTCATTAAATCATAAGGGATTCTTTTCTTTGCCTTCTCTACCGTTGACTCATCGAACCTGCGACCCATAAGTCTTTTTATGGAATTGACTGTATTCTTAGGGTTGGTTATAGCCTGTCTTTTAGCTGGTTCACCTACTAACATTTCTCCTTTATCGGTGAAAGCAACCACGGAAGGAGTCGTTCGAGAGCCCTCTTGATTAGTTATAACCACAGGCTCATCCCCCTCTATTACTGCCACACAGGAGTTGGTGGTACCCAAATCAATACCGATTATTTTTTTAGTTACTTTTTTGTCACTCATAAATAAGCCCCCTTTTAAAGTGATTAGGGATCAATGATTAGGGTAAAATCCGTTCTGTCCCCATCACTAATCTTTACTTTTATTTTTTTTCTTGTTTTCTTCACTTCTCTTGTTTACCTTAACCATAGCTGGTCTTAAAATCTTATTGTTGAGCTTATAACCTTTTCTCATCTCCTCCACTACTAAGTTATCCGAATATTCGGCTAGGTCTACACTCATAAGCGCCTCATGAAAATGGGGATCAAACTCTTCACCCTCTGCCTCAATCTCCTGTAATCCTTGCTTCTGAAGTATGGCTTTTAGCTGGTCAAGAATCATCCTCATCCCCTCCATCAGACTGGCAAGGTTATTATTTGACTGTTGACTTGAGTCCACCGCTCTTTCCAGGTCGTCTAAAACCGGCAAAAATTGCTTAATTAAATCCTCGTTGGACCAACTAACTATTCTTTCTTTCTCTTTTTGACTCCGACGTTTATAATTCTCAAACTCTGCTTTTAATCGCTTAAGATAATCCAGATACTCACCTGCTTCCTTATCTGTTGATTCCAGTTCCTCCTTGACTGCTTTAACCTGACTGCGAAGGGAGGAAATCTCCTTTTTAGCATCCTTAATCTTTTTTTCTTTAGTGGTGAATTTCGCTTTTATTTCTAAACATTTCTTTTGGTAATCTACCTGGTCTTTATTTTTCTGAGAACTCATTCTCTTACCTCTTTCCACCTAATCTTATCCTTAAGCTGGTTTATTCTTTTAAGAGAAAGCGGTTTTTCTCTTCCCTTTTCTGCACTGGCTGCTGCACAAGCTACCGCCAGAGTTGACATCTCCTTTAAACTTAATCCTCGGGAGAGTCCCACAGCAAAACCACCCACCAGAGCGTCTCCTGCTCCTATTGAATTCAGAGAATTTATTTCAGGAGGAGAGACCATGAGCAGGCTCTTTTTTTCCATCACCATAACTTTGTCTTTGCCTCGGGAGACAACTACCAGTTGAACATATTTATTAAGAAGAGCCCTTACCTGCCGAATTGAATCGGCTTCAGACTCAAGGCTTCTTCCAATGAGGCTCTCCATCTCTTCTTTATTGGGCTTAAGCATAAAGGGCCTACCCTGAAGTCCCTGCTTGAGAGGCTCGCCTCGCGTATCCAGAATAGGGATAATGTCCTCCTTTTCCCGGTAGGCTAAACGGATTAAGGAATGGTAGATATTCTCACTTACTCCTGGGGGGATGCTTCCAGAAAAAACTACCACACTCGCCTTTCTTACCAGATCTCCAATTTTTTCCTCTAGTTTCTTTATTTCAGAGGGAAAAATCCGGGGACCCTTCTCCACCAGGTGGGTCTGGCTGTGGGTTACCGGATCGAGAATGGTCAAATTCAGCCTACTTTCTCCCGCGATGGAAACAAAATCGGAAGCTATACCCTCCTTTTTTAATCTCTCCTTTATAAACCCTGCAGTACGGCCTCCCAGCCAACCAGTAGCTAAGGTTGGCTCGCCCAAGATTTTAGCTACCCGGGAGACATTTATCCCCTTTCCCCCTGCCACCCTTATTCTCTCTTTTTCTACCGGGTTGACCTTCCCGACTCGAAAATCGGGTATCTCAACTACCCGATCCAAGACGGGATTAAGGGTGACGGTAAGAATCATATCAGCTTTAATTCTACAAAAAATTAACCAATTGTCAAGATTTTCGACCACCCCTTCCTGCAAAGACTTTTAACAACTTTTAGCTATTCCTCTGCGCAGTCCGCCTAGAGAGGTAAATCTATCCTTTGTTTTTTCTCTATGCTCCTATAGCAGGCCTCAACAAGCTCAACAGATTTATATCCATCCCAGGCTGAAACGGCCGGCTTTCCTCCTTTTAAGACAGCGTCGATAAACAGACGGTCTTCCTCAACATATCCCCACTTAACTAACTCAGGATATTGAGAATAATCCCTCATTATTATTTCTCTTTCTAATCCTGAGGAGAAAGTCACCTTTTCCATCTCTTCGGTAATTATAGCTGAATGCTCGCCAAAAAGTTCTATTCGCTCGAAGGGAAAAACCCAACTTGCATGAGCGGAAGAGAAAAATGTGGCTATCCTACCAGAGCTAAAGGTCAAAAGCAGGGCGAAATCATCTATTTCGTCATACACACT
>Ga0307443_1001591_pt1 | contig 13267 bp, 14 predicted proteins | sample SalMarSW160220MG_FD_202148 | JGI IMG/M metagenome (GOLD analysis project Ga0307443, IMG submission 202148) | Salt marsh sediment microbial communities from the Plum Island Ecosystem LTER, Massachusetts, United States - SW1601-220 | ecosystem: Environmental > Aquatic > Marine > Intertidal zone >... | reverse complement strand
CGGGTAAAAACGAATAATCAGAATGGTCAATGACTAAATTCTAATGAATCCTTTGTAATCATTGGTGCTTAGTCAGTGGTCATTAAAATTTGATGAACTTATCTTCTCTTGAAAAAACTATCGGCGTCAAGTTTAATGATAAGAATCTACTTAAGCAGGCCTTGGTTCACCGTTCTTATTTGAACGAAAATCCGGATTTTCACTTGGCCGATAATGAGCGATTAGAATTCTTAGGCGATGCTGTCTTGGAATTAATCGTCACCGAATATCTCTACCGCAACTATCCTAATCCGGAGGGAGAATTGACCAACTGGCGAGCCGCTTTAGTCAATGCTAAAATGTTATCCGAAATAGCCAGCCGCTTGAAGGTGAATGATTACTTGCTTCTCAGTCGCGGCGAAGCAAAAGATACCGGTCGGGCTCGTCAATATATTATGGCTAACGCCTTTGAAGCATTAATCGGGGCAATTTATTTAGACCAGGACTATCAAAAGACAGCCCAATTCATTGAAAAAAAGGTCCTCCAAGAATTACCGCGGATTATCAAGCAGAAACTTTACCAAGACCCCAAGAGTCGTTTTCAGGAAGAAGCCCAGGACAGATATGGTATCACCCCGGTTTATGAAGTAATTAAAGAATGGGGTCCTGACCATGCCAAACAATTTGTTGTCGGCCTCTATCTTAATCAAGAATTGGTCGCTCAGGGTCAAGGCGCTTCTAAGCAGGAAGCCCAGGAAAAAGCTGCCCAGGCTGCTTTGGAAGAGAAGGGCTGGCAATAAAATCTAATTTAAATTATGCTTATCATTCGTTTAGTTAGAACAGGTAAAAAAAACGCTCCCAGCTTCCGGTTGGTTTTGGTTAAAAAAACTGCTCCGCCTAAAAGCGGCCGTTTTTTGGAAGTCTTGGGTAGTTATAATCCGAGGCGGCTGGTTAAAAAGGGAGCCGCTTCCGGTAAGAAAGAGATTAATCTGAAAACGGAACGGATAAAACACTGGCTTTCCCAAGGAGTCAAAACTTCTGGAACGGTTCATAATTTATTAGTCGGTCAGGGATTAATTAAAGGACCAAAGATTAAAAAGAAGATAAAAGTTAAAAAAGGGAAAGAGACGGAAGAGGCGAAGGAGGCCCAAGAGTCAGCCGAATCTCGGCTGGTCGGAGAGACCGTTGAAGAAAAAGAATCGGTTGTCGAAGAGAAAGAAGGAGAAAAAAAAGAAAAAATAGTTAAAAAAAAGAAAAAGATAAAGGAAAAGGTTGAAGAAGCCAAAGAAGATAAAAAATCAGAAAGGACAGTCAAGCCGGAACAGAAACCGGAACAAAAAGAAGTCGGTCTTGACAAATCAGCGGAAAAGAGTAAAATAGAAAAAGAGTAGCAGTTATTCAGAAGGTCGAGCTGCTATGAATAAGAATAAGTAAGTACTATTAAAACCTATGGCAAAGGCAAATGTTGATCAGGAATTCTTAGAGTTCGTTATCAAGGCCATTGTTGATAATCCTAATGACGTTAAAGTCAGTCGGGATATTGACGAAATGGGAGTTCTCTTAACTCTTAAGGTACATCCCGAAGATATGGGCAAGATAATCGGACGTCAGGGTTCTACGGCCAAGGCGATTCGGACGATTCTTCGGATAATTGGCACTAAAAACAATGCCCGGATTAATCTTAAAATCGAAGAGCCAGCCGGCGGTAGAGCTCCAGCCAGAGCAGCTGCTTCTGAAGAAGCCAAGAAAGGCGTTGATGAAGTAGTTGATGAATTGAAACTGTAAAAACTGATTACCTTTTACAGCAAGGCAAAAACTGTGCTACTCTATAAGTAGGGCAGTTTTTGTTTATCAGAGTTTATGCGATTTGATATAATCACAATTTTCCCGGGAATCTTTGACTCCTATTTTAAGGAGTCAATTATTAAAAGAGCCCGGCAAAAAAAGCTGGTTAAAATAAATATTCATAATTTGCGCGATTATACCAATGATAAGCGTCGAACGGTTGATGACCGACCTTATGGCGGCGGTTTCGGCATGGTTTTAATGGTTGAGCCGATTTATCAGGCAGTTAAAGCGATTAAAAAAAAGTCGCCGGCAAAAAAGTCAAGAGCTGCCTCCGGAGAAGGAAAAGTAATTTTGTTATCAGCCAAAGGGAAAAAATTTGACCAGCCGATGGCCCGTCGCTTGGCTAAATTAGACCAAATTATTCTGATTTGCGGTCGTTATGAAGGCGTTGATGAACGAGTAGCCAAATATATTGCTGACGAAGAGATTTCCATTGGCGACTATATTTTAACCGGTGGTGAGTTGCCGGCTATGGTCGTGGTTGATACAATCAGTCGGTTAGTTCCAGGGGTGATTACAGAAGGGTCTTTAAAAGAAGAAAGTTTTAATAAAAGTGATGGACACAGAGAATATCCTCAATATACTCGGCCGGAGACGATAATCATTGGTGGAAAAAAGAGGAACGTTCCCAAGGTGCTTTTATCCGGCAACCATCAAAAGATTAAAGAATGGCAGAAGAAGTGTTCCAAGTAGCCTCCGGGGCGTCCCTTTTTTATATAAAGGGTTGCCATTGAGGATCACGCCCTCGCCTTTAGCGAGGACGTGTCCGAAAGGGCGACCCTTTGAGGGTGTATAAAAAAGGGACGCCCCGGAATATCTGGAATTGACAAGAGTTTCCAAACGAGATAAGATAATAACGCTCTTTGATAATTAAATAACAATTGCAATTTTGTGCAGTTGTCCCAAATAATTATTTTTTGAGAGTTTGATCCTGGCTCAGGATGAACGCTGGCGGCGCGGATAAGGCATGCAAGTCGAACGCCCTGTACCTTTTTGTTCTCGAAGTTAACTAAACCAAAGTATACTTGAGTAAATCCATAAACCAAATGTGGAAGATTCGAGAGCAGAAAGGTGCAGGGAGTGGCGAACGGGTTAGTAACGCGTAGGCATCTACCTTGAAGTCTGGAATAACCCGGAGAAATCCGGACTAATACCAGATAGTCCCGCAAGGGTAAAGTTCCCCGCAATTCTGCGGGGTTCGCTTCGGGAAGAGCCTGCGTCCTATCAGCTTGTTGGTGAGGTAACGGCTCACCAAGGCAATGACGGGTAGGCGGTGTGAGAGCATGACCGCCAACAATGGGACTGCGACACGGCCCATACACCTACGGGTGGCAGCAGTCGAGAATCTTCCGCAATGGGCGAAAGCCTGACGGAGCGACGCCGCGTGAGTGAAGAAACCCTTCGGGGTGTAAAGCTCTTTTCTGGGGGAATAATCCGGCACCTTTTTGTATTTCACTAAGAGAGTTTTTTAGGTGGAATATAGAAAGGTGCCGGATGAAGGTACCTTAGGAATAAGGGGCCGCTAAACTCGTGCCAGCAGCGGCGGTAATACGAGTGCCCCGAGCGTTATCCGGAATTATTGGGCGTAAAGCGTGGGTAGGCGGTCTTGATAGTGGTTGGTTAAATACCGAGGCTTAACCTCGGTCCGGCCGATCAAACGTCAGGACTAGAGCAGGTGAGAGGCTGATGGAACTTACCAAGTAGGGGTGAAATCCGTTGATATGGTAGGGAACACCAAAGGCGAAGGCATTCAGCTGGTGCCTGGCTGACGCTGAGCCACGAAAGCGTGGGTAACAAATGAGATTAGATACCTCAGTAGTCCACGCCCTAAACGATGCCAACTAGCCGTTGGGAGTATCGACCCTCTCAGTGGCGAAGCTAACGCGTTAAGTTGGCCGCCTGGGAAGTACGGCCGCAAGGCTAAAACTCAAAGGAATAGACGGGGGCTCGCACAAGCGGTGGACCATGTGGTTTAATTCGATGACACGCGAGGAACCTTACCAGGGCTAGACAGCCTGATGAAAGCCTGTCGAAAGACGGGTCTTCTTACAAGGACATCAGGTCCAGGTGCTGCACGGTTGTCGTCAGTTTGTACTGTGAAGCGCTCCCTTAATTGGGGAAACAAACGCAACCCTTACTCTGCGTTATAAGTATCGCAGGGGACTGCCTCTGGACAAGAGGAGGAAGGTGAGGATGACGTCAAATCAGCGTGGCCCTTTGATGCCCTGGGCGACACACATGGTACAATGGCCAAGACAATGGGTTGCCAAGCCGTAAGGCGGAGCTAATCCCATCAAACTTGGTCCCAGTTCGGATTGAGGGCTGCAATTCGCCCTCATGAAGTTGGAATCGCTAGTAATGGCGCATCAGCCATGGCGCCGTGAATACGTTCTCGAGCCTTGTACTCAAAAATAAATGCGCCTGGCAGCTATTAATGCTAAATTGTTAAAATCAATTCCTCCATTAATATTTATTAGAACATGGCAAATATAATTTTCAATATTTATTGGAGCGTAGTGAACAGACAGGTCTCGCACCGCGAGGTAGAGACTGAAGGGTCTTAGTAGCAAAAGACAGCCCTATCATTAAAAGGATTTTTACGACTTATACGGTGAGTTATAAGGAAGTAAGCATAGCAATAATCCGATAGGGATGCCTGGAATAGTATAAATAGTGACCCAGGGAGATCTTTGTGATATAATAGAGTTGTGAAGTCACAAAGAAGTCAGCTGCGTCATAGTAGCTCTAATTCGTTAGAGCGAAGGACAAAACCGACGGTTTCTCTAGATTATATTGTTGGTCTTACAGACGGCGAAGGATGCTTTTATAGTTGTATCAGACCGCCATACAATAAGGATGGCGGAGCAATGGTTTTACTTTCATTCCATATCAAAATGCAGGCAAAAGATAGATTTCTTTTAGAGATGATAAAAAATACGCTTGGTTATGGAAATGTGTATTTTCAACATGAAAAGCGTCCAAATCATACTCAATGTTATCGTTATACAGTTGCTTCGCATCGTGATATTTTGGGAAAGATTATTCCATTTTTCGAAAAACATCCTTTACAAAGTACAAAGATAAAAAGTTTTAAAATTTTCTGTAAGATTGCCGAAATGGTTAGTAATGGCGAACATCATAATCAAAAGGGAATTGAAAATATTAGATTGCTGAAATCTAAAATGAATCGTCGGGCTCGCTGAGTGCGGGAAATCCGCTCGCTCAGTGGGGATTCGAAAGAACTCTACTTATCGAAATCCGCCCGTCATATTAGGGAAGCCGGTAGTGCCCGAAGTGTCGTCTTAGACGACCCTAAGGTAAGATCGGTGACCAGAATAAAGTCGTTAGTGTAAACTACACGTTGCGACTCCCTGATAGTAACATCAGGGAATAAACTCGGCTGTATGCTGGAATAACTGTGTATCTTGGGCTACTCATGGTATAATTATAGTATGAGTAACAAAGCCACAAGTGCAGTCAATCAGCAGGGAAGTCTTCGTGACCCCTCAGAGACTACACGCCGAGCTCCCGGTTATACTGGGATGATGATATAGTCCATGCTCTATAGCGATATAGGGAGTAACATGAACAAGGCATGGGTAGGGGAACCTGTCCATGGATCACCTCCTTTCTAATTATAAAATCCCTACGCTGCAAAGCGTGTCAGATTCTATAATTGGGGTGTCGATATGGGTTAAGACAGCGAATTCGTGTCTTAACTCGTGGGTGTCGGCCGAACAGCCCTAAATATCGGCCACTTGGGGCAACTGCACAAGATTGCAAAACAGAATTCTCTATCATCTCGATGGGGTTTTTTGTTTTACAAAGCTGGACAGAATAGCATTGACATGTTATTGTTTTTTTAAAATTTGTTCTTAATAAAATTGAATATAAAATTATTAATTCTTGAAAAGGAGGAATTCAGATGAAGTCATACGTCGGTATTACAGGATTTATGAATCAGTGGGAAATTGAGAGTATTCTCAATCTATTTACAGAGGCCGCTTCTCGGAAACTGATGGTCGGAATATTGGTTAGCTGGAAAACCTTGAATGGGCAGAAAAATAAGTATCCTAGGCGATATCCAAAGATCAAGAAGGTGGCCCAACTTTTTCCAGATTCTCCTCGGTCAGTCAATTTAATCCACTATAATACAAAGGAGCCAGAGAGCCTGCTCAGTCAACTTTTTCTCCTTACTGATATAGGCGGGAAGAATCTTCATGGATTTCAGCTCAATATGACTTGGCCGGAAACCAGTGACTTGGAGAAATATCTGGAGCGTTACGGCGGTATGAGGATTGTATTACAGATAAGTAATAAGGCCTTTAAGGTGGTAGGTAATTCTCCTCGGGCTCTGGCCAGAAAAGTCAGCGAATACGAAAATCTTATTACGGATATCCTACTCGATTTAAGCGGTGGAAAAGGAGAGTTAACCGAGCCAGAATTTTTCCGAGAGCATCTAAGGGCTATTAGGACTCGGTGCCCTGATATCGGTCTTGGAATTGCGGGTGGTTTTGCTCCTGACACTGTTCTGTTCGTAAGCCCTCTTCTAGATGAATTTCCAGATCTGAGCATTGATGCCGAAGGCAGGCTTCGTAATAAGAATGATGATTTAGATCTTTGGCCGTCTACTCTTTATATAACCGAGGCATTGAGGATGTTTGCGGAAAAGAGCTAAGAGCTCATTGCCAAGGGAAAAAACGAAACGAGCATTTGTATCCCAGAGTGCGCTTATGCGTATCTCTGGGATTTTTTATAGTTACATTATAGTTTTCCGAGATGAATTTTCTTTAAACAGAAGTTAGCCAATTTATCAATTGATTTGCACGGTCTATTTGACACGACAAGATTAAAGTGTTATTGTGTTCTCAGTACATTAAACCTAGAAAGGAGTGAGTAATAATGAATAAATCGTCCCGAAAAGATATCCTTGATGCTTTAACTTATGATAGCAGCCTTGATGGTTGCGATGGTGACTGGAGAAGGAAGGTTCTTGATGGTGCCGATCCTGAAGATATTGATTTTATAAAAAACCAACTTCAATCAAAATTACCCAAAGAAATAGAAACATCAGAAAGGAGGTAAGCTAATATGGAAGCACAACAGATTTTAGAAAGCCTTAAGTGTGAAGTTCAAGAGGGTAATCTCTTGGGGATAAAAGAGGTGATGCCTTGTGATGACTTCTTCGCGGCGGTTAATGAGAGGGGAGAACCGGTAGGAAGCGAGGGCCTCGATCCTCAAAATCCGGAAACGTGGGAATTCGTTTTGTACAAACGCGGATTCTGCCAAAGTACGGCGCCCTCTGGAGAACCCTTTATGAAGCAAGTGGGCGACCATTTACAATGTCAGATGATCGGCAAATTTCTGGCCTATAATCCGTTCGCGAAGCCTGGAGCGAAAACTACCAGTCAATTGGTCGGTTCAACCTTGGCTCCTGGACTTTTCTTGGTTAAGATAGGTAAACGCGAATCATAGGTCCGAAATTGCGGATTCTGATTAACAAAAAAGACACCTTGGCTTTTCAGTCAGGGTGTTATCTTTTTCTAAATAAGATGCCCGGATATTAAAATTATCCAACTAGGTTGACCAGCGATAATTTAGGGATTAAACTGAATCTTAGAGATTATGGGAAAGCACGAAAGACAATTGATTGAAGAGGCGGAGAAAATTATTGAGAAAATTTTAAACTCTAGTCCTCTGACATCCGACGATAAGAAAAATCGTTGGTTTTTTCATGCCTCTCAAATAGCAAAACAAATTAACAAAGATTTCTCAAATATCTCGTTAGCCAAACATTTGGGCAATCGTTATGATAACACAGGCGACATACTGATTATCTCTAATGGCGAGAAGGTTTTTATTGAGGTTAAGATGAGTGATACAAAGTCAGGAATCGGAACCAAGGCAAATATTAGCCAGGACGCTCTTACAGAAAATCATCTTTTTGTCGGCAAAGTAAAAAGCTGGAGTGATTTTCGTAAAGAGAGAAATCATGATAAATGGGTTGACGATTATTTAGATGAATTTGGCCGCTATCCTCAAAAGGTTTCAAAGATTAGCAATTCAACAACACAAAGAGAAGAAAAGGCGAGATACCTGCGGAATTTAAAGAGGAATAAAAAATCTAAGGATATTCTTAAAGATATCCAGAGAAGAGACCGAGAGGAAAAATTAGAATACCTCAATTATTTAAACGCTCAAGAACAAAACGCCGAAATGATCAAAAGATTTTTTATTCTTATCACCTTGGGAATTCACACAAAAGAGCCGTTAGCCGATTTAATAAAAGAAAAGAACTTCTTTAAAGAAGTTCAAAATCTTTTTATCTATTATGCCAATTACCACAAAGACAAGGTTATTGTCAGAAGAGAAGATACTGGCGAACAGGTAAACAAAATAATTAATAAATATTCTGACTTTACGATTGTTTTTCCTAAAGGATTAACTCATTGTAAAATAATAGGATTAAAAAACGGCAAAGCCGAGCCGTTATTGCAAATAGTTTTACACTGGAAAAATATAGCTCAAGGAATTAAAACGCCTTGCTTGAATATTTTTGATTTGACCACTAACAATTAAGAGAAATCGGGAATAATTTCTCTAATTCGTTTTTTGAAATTTGGGTGTTTCCAGTGATGTTTTTTATAACTTTCAATCCTCTCATTGAAGAGAGCTGCCTAATAATGTTTCTAATAGGCAGATTTTTTTTAGGTTGATTGTTTCCAAAATCCATTTTTATCTGTTCTTGTTCAGATGGCGGGAAAATCACATTAACATGGTTTTCCGCGATAAATTTCATACCCGAAGGGATAAAGCCCGCCTTTAATTTTGATTCTTTAACCGTGCCAGTGATTCTATTAACTACAATGGCCGGGCCGACATCAAAATCTTTCCTTTTTACATATTGCGGCTTGCCATTGACCACTGGAAAATCCAATCCTTCTTCTGTTATATTATGCGCCCATATTAAAGGAATACCTTTTTTGGGATTATCAGTGAGCAGATTTTTATTTTCATTCCAAACCAGCCGACCTGTTCTCACTTGGTAATTTAAGTCGTGTAGCGTTGCTTTGTCTTTAAATATTCTTTGTAGATATTTAGCGCCTTCGCTGAATATTAAAATACCATTCTTCTTGAATAAATAGTTGCCTTTATTTTTTCCTTTTTTAAGGACAAGAAGCATTATTGACTGCAAGGCGCCGTGAAAAATCTTTGGATCTCTAAGAACTTGTAAATATTCAATGTTGGCGTTATGGATAATATAATTTCTTAATTTGTAAAAATAGGCACCGTTATTCATGGATGGAGGAATAACATAGGCCAGATAACCGCCGTCTTTTAGCCAATTGAGTCCTTGATAGACAAACAAGCTAAAAATATTTGTCCGACCATTCATTATACTGCCAAATTTTCTTCTAATTTTTTCCGGCGCTTTAAATTCATAATAGGGAGGATTTCCAATAACAAAATCATATTTATCATAATCTTCATTCAGAAGGGAATCTGTTTTATTGAGATTAGCTTCAGGAATTAGATTTCTGGAAATATTTACTAATTTTTTGTCTATATCCCAGCCATACAGTTCAGGATCGTTAAAGTATTTTTTGGCTGTAACTAAGAATTCGCCAGTGCCGCAAGCCGGGTCCAAGACTTTAGGATTTTCTATCTTGGGTAATTTTTCAAGCAGCATTTCTCTAATGGATTTAGGCGTAAAATACTGGCCCAGGGATTTTCTGTAATTGATATCTGTTTGGTTGATATAATTTGTGGTCACGGCGGCAAATTCACTATCATTGTTTTTTATTTTGGCTTCTTTTGCTTTTTCATAGTTTCTAATGACGCTAATAACTTTTCCTTGAATAACTAACTCTTTGGCATAGATAGGTTTCAGATTAGGATTGGCCGGCTGGAGCCGAAACCTGTTTTTTTCTTTATAGATTTTTTTAAGAGTAACCTCATCATTATTTATTAAAGCGACAACTGTTTCTCCATTTTCCGCGTCTGGCTGTTTTCTGATAATCACTACATCCTTGTCAAAAATTCCTTCATCGATCATGCTATCGCCCTTTACTCGTAAGGCAAAATGTTCTCCCGATTTAGATAATTGGGATTTCGGGACGCTAATTATCTCTGGAAATTCAATCGCCTCAATCGGCGCGCCAGCTGCAATAGTCCCGAGTAGGGGGATCTCCATCAAGTCAGATTTTTTGTCTTTAGAAATTTCTATAGCTCGCGCCTGATAATCAAGTTTTTTTAGCTCGCCTTTATTTCTTAATGTTTCTATGTGTTGATGGATTGTAGATTTAGAAGCTAATCTAAAATGCTTTCTTAGCTCTTCGAGGGAGGGGGCATAGTCATTTTCTTTGATAAACTTCTTAATATAATCTAAGATTTGTTTTTGTTTTTTGGTTAACATATTTGACCTTATTTTTAGGTTTGCTATAATTATATTATACCGAACATTTTCAGAACTTTGAATATGTCGGATGTGGATAACTTTAAAATTAGGAATAATAAGCTTTACCAGATAATATGAGAAAATTGACAAGAAAGCTACTTGAAAAAAGTAAAGAATCTTTTTTACTAGCTTTAGAAAATTTTAATAAAACCACCACTGGGTACAGAACAGAGGTATTTAGTATTTTGTTTACGAATGCGTGGGAGTTGTTATTGAAAGCATATCTTTTTGAATCAAGCGGCGCTCAGAAGCTTAGTATCTTTCGGAAGAAAAAGAGAAATCAAAAAAGGGAATCATTGACTATAGACGAATGCCTTAAAAAGGTTTTCTCAAATAATATGGATCCTGTGAGGAAGAATATAGAGTTTATTTCTGAAATTAGAAATGAATCTGCTCATCTCATTATTGATGACTTGAATCCTTATTTTTCTAGGGTATTTCAAAGAGGAGTATTAAATTATTTCGAATATATAGAGAAATGGTTTAATATTCCTTTGTCTGAAAAATTTAACCCAGGACTTATTAGTTTGATTTCTGATAAGGAATCTTTGAGAGATATCTCTGTTCTGAAAAAACAATTTAATAAAGAAGATTTCCAGTCCGTTAATTTCTGGATCAAAAGGTTCAAGGATTTAGAGAAACTAGGAGATAGGGCTACTATTCCTATTATTTATTCTATCGCTATTGTGAGAAATACTAAAAAAGCCGATATTGTTTTATCTGCTTCGGTAAAAGGAAAGAAGGCAATTATTCTTGAAAGATACAAAGATATGGATAGTACACATCCTTATCGAAGAACAGAATCTATGGTCCAAATCAAGAAACGCCTTAGTAAGGGGATAGGATTTACATCTCATGATTTTGAGGCATATTGTTTTGCAAAAGGTATAAAAAAGACTTTAAAAAATGAATACTATTGGAAGCCAAAGTATAATTCTGGGCAATATTCAGAAAAATTAATAGATGAGATATCTACTTTTTTAAATTCTAATCCATTATTACGAGAAAAGATAAGGAAGCAATATTCGGAACATTTGAAGAAAAAAAGAGGATTTTGATATAAAGGTCGAAAAATATTAAATCTAAGGATTAATGAATCAATATAATGAAGCAAATAAAATTCGGTATTAAAAAAGAACAGAAAGTCGCTCAAGCTCTTAGATCTCGAGGGGCTAGCGTGATTAGAAGTAAGGGCAGCAAGGGCGCATCAGATTTAAAGGCTGTTTTTCCATCAGGCACAAAATGGAATGTTCAGGTTAAGGCAACAAGAAGCGGAAGCTCTTCTCGCCCATCCTCTAGAGACTTGGGTCGTTTGAGGCAGAGTGCTAAGAAAGATAGTGCCACGGCAGTTATAGCTAGAGTATCTCCAAAGGGGATAGATTATGAATCTGCGTCAGGGCGACAGCTAAATCCACCAAAGCGAAAAAAATAATTTGTATATGGATAAGTTAAAGAATTTAGTTCTGACTTCGGATCAGGTAAAAGTTATAGAAGACTTGATTAACAAAGGGGCTGTTGTTGAAATAATTGATCAAAAAGCTGATGTAAAAATCGTAATTAAAAGGGATAATAATGTATCAAGAAAACAGGGTATTTTAAAATTATCTCCAGAAGTTTATGGTATCGGGGTGGATCTTAAGGAACTATGGAAAAGAGTTAAGGGAAAAAGGTGAATAGTGGAAAAGATTAGAGAAAATAGTGGAAAAATCAAAGGCAAGTTTAGGCCCTTTTTAGAATAATATATATTATAATGGTTAATAAAAGAATATCACCAACAAAGAAGGAAATAAAAAAGGCGGTTAAAGAATATAATGAGCAAAAAATACGTGCATATATTCCTGTTTTTGCTAAAATAAGGGACATCCAAAGATATCACGGCGTGCCAGGTCTCTCCTTAAAAAAGGAAGCAGTTAAGAATCTTTCCTTTGATGAGATGTTATTCCATAGAGTATTTCTTTTAGAGGACAAGATTTGTGCCTTAAAACATCATTTGTCAAATATAAATAAGCTTAAGCAGGAGCATAAAAAAGCATTGATTGATTTTGCAAATCTATTTTCAAGAAGTTCGTCTGGCCAGTGGGGAAGCTCTCATTTGATACATTCTGGAGATAAGATAAGATATGAGTTCGAGGCTTTTCAATTTCAATTTAAAGCCTCGTTGGATTTGTTAGCTTACGTAATTTATTACATTTATGGAGATAGACGAAAGAAGGGGCATCCTTTTAAGGGTTTAGAAAATGTGTTAAAGAATAATTTGGGTAGTAAGTATTTATCAAAAGATATTTTGTTAATTCTGACTAACGAAAAATGGGTTAAGGAATTTTTAAGTGATGGTATCCAAATTAGTAAAAGAGATATGGCTGCGCATTATCCTTGGGAGCTTAAATACGACTATTCAGAGGTAATATCTAGGAGCGGTAGTGTAAAGTATAATCCTATAAAGATAGGCGGTGAAGAGTTGTATAAATATTGCTTAAGGCATCATGAAAAATTAGTAAAAATGGTAAACTCTATTCTAGATAGCATCTTCGTCATAGAATGATAGTTCGTAAACATTGATTAGATACAAATTTCAGTCATCCTTTTTAGAAATCCCGTACTGATTTTCCACTTGACTACATTTCACAGGGCGGTATAATTGAGTTAAATCAAGTTGAAAAAGCACTTCACAATCAAACCACATTCTCAATCTTTGAGAGTGTGCGGTAGAAAAAGCAATTATTGGTGTAGCTTGTTCCGGAATTATGTGTAATGGATTTATGAGGCAATGGATGGCACGGAGATTTTCGGGCTAATCTCATAACCATGCGGGTGGGTCGGAATCAGCGTAATGGATTTTCTATGCGAAACACCTCCTTTCTATATATTTTTTAACAGGAACATTTATCTGTTGTCTGTTAATATATATGGGGTGTCGATTAGAGTTGAGAATTGAGAATTCTATTTTCAACTCCAGGGTGTTGGCCGAACAGCCCTAAATAT
>Ga0307443_1001585_pt1 | contig 13285 bp, 20 predicted proteins | sample SalMarSW160220MG_FD_202148 | JGI IMG/M metagenome (GOLD analysis project Ga0307443, IMG submission 202148) | Salt marsh sediment microbial communities from the Plum Island Ecosystem LTER, Massachusetts, United States - SW1601-220 | ecosystem: Environmental > Aquatic > Marine > Intertidal zone >... | reverse complement strand
CAAAATAGAAGGGCGAATCACAGCGGCTGGAGGCGAAGAAACGTGAAGGACGAAATAAAAAGAGCATGGGCCAAATACCTGAAGATCCAGGAGCCAGCATGGGACGAATACGAGAAGATCCGGCAGCCAGCATGGGACGAATACCTGAAGATCAAGCAGCCAGCATGGGACGAATACGAGAAGATCCGGCAGCAAGCATGGGACGAATACCTGAAGATCAAGCAGCCAGCATGGGACGAATACGAGAAGATCCGGCAGCAAGCATGGGACGAATACCTGAAGATCAAGCAGCCAGCATGGGACGAATACGAGAAGATCCGGCAGCAAGCATGGGACGAATACCTGAAGATCAAGCAGCCAGCATGGGACGAATACCTGAAGATCAAGCAGCCAGCAGAGTCGGGAGGTGAAGACTCTGCCGAGTGAAACAGAAATAAGAGATGCAAAGAAGACTCTGATCGTCGCCATGCTAAACGATGATCCTGAGCTTATGCGTTGGCTTAAAGGCTTCGTGAAGGCCTACGGAGAGTAAACTCATGAAATGTCCTAACTGCGGCGGCCACAACGTCAAGCTTGGGTTTTGCTGGGACTGCAGTTTCACCATCGCGGAAACTAAACGAGCACGTTACGGAGTCCAGAAAAACCCATGAAAATTAGACACGCCCTAATCATGACCGCCCTGAAGCTCGCCGGCTTCCACGTATTCACGACCCTCAAAGGTGGACACTTCATCTTAGGCGCAGCCGGAAAACATGGCAGCAGAGCACTCTACATCGAGGAGCTCTAAGAAGGAAGTGATTGAAGGGTAGCAAACTATTGCGAAGAACATAAGGTTCATTTCGCTAAATACTGTTATTTCTGCAAAATGGAGAGCGAAAGACAACGGGCAAAGTTGAGGCGATAGGCAACCATGACTGAAACCAAGGTACGGTATTTCCATCTCTACGCCGACGGCAAAACCGTCCGGGAGCTCTCAAGGGAAGAGCACCGCGAAATGTGGTTAGCCGACCTACGAAGAGTCAATACCCGCTGTCTCTGCAATGCAATGCCCGACGGGCTCTGGTTTACTAAAGGCAAGAGCGTGATGTACGTACCCAGGGCGCAGCTGCAACAGATCCTGGAGAGGGAACACAGGGGCCAAGGAGACTCTTCGCCATGACAAAGATTGACCGCCGCGAAAACATCCTCAAGAGACGTCAAGAGAGACTAGCTAAAAAATGGCACACGATACTAGAGCGCTGCCCTCACGAGGGATGCACCGCCCTAAATAGCCCCAACGCCGCGTACTGCCACAAATGTGGAGGCCGACTCTACGGCCTAGACTCTTCGTAGAAAAGGAGGGAAAAACCAAAAATGAAATACATGCGCGCGCGCGGAAAATGTGACATGTGCGGCAAGGAAGGATGTGTCGCTAAGATCGGGCCATTTTGGGTCTGCAATTCAAACATATGCTACAAAATTCTAGCCAAACTCAAGACACGTTAAGAACCTTAGGAGACTCTTCGTAGAAAAAGGAGGAAATAATGGAAAATGTCTGAAATGCTTGGTGTTATCGTTTTCATTCTCATATTCCTATTTGTCTTTGGATTGGGGATATGGCTGTTATTCGGGCCTACAGATATCGCCTAGACTCTTCGCATAAAACAGAACAAACCCCACGAAGAGTTTCCCATGGGGACCTACAGCCAGGTCCCCTTGGCGCGGGACCTACAGCCAGGTCCCCTTGAACAAAGGGACCTGAAACCATGAAGAGTCTACCTAGCCTCTTCAGACGGGACGCCTACAAGTCGAAGGCCTACACAGAGAGATAAGAAAATTGGGGATCCAGAGGAACCTTCAATACCCTTCTTTTTGTTCTCTTTGTTATTCTTCTCTTTGTTATTCTTCTGAGTATCATTATTCTTAGGACTAGACTAATCATTACAATAAGGTATCATTTTGGGTAAAAGACATCGGTTAGGGAGGTTCTTCCCCCTCCCCGCATATCCAGGCTTCCCAGAGATGGAGGAGCTTCAACATGCGGACCCATCGAAAACTGCACATTCTCATGCGTGCGCGGTAGGGCAGTTTTCTCATGTCAAATCTACGAAGAGTCTTATAGGCTTCAGCGGTTTTGATGGTCCTAAAAACACAGCTGGTCGACCGACCAAAAGCACGTGCTATTTGGTTTATGCTTAAGCCGACTCTTCGCAGCTTGATGTAGGCCGCTTTTTCTCTCTCGCAGAAGGGGATCCTAAAAACCATCAGGTAATCTTCATCCCTGCTAGATCTAGCTAAAAGCTAGTTTGGTCAGATCACCATATCTTGTTTTCCTACTGAAAATTAAAGGTTTACTCTAAAAAACTAGACTAGGGGTAACAGTTAGATACAACTGTTAGTTGGTCATGATGTCTCGGTTTTTTCTGCCGACCTAGGTCGTCGCCGGAGCACCTTACCCAGCAGCTTAGCTGCCTCTTCAGCTTCTATTTTTCCTTTGTTTTCTTCAGTCGTTTGAAACACGCTCCAAAAGGACAACGATAAACACCTGAATTAAGGGTTAAGATAGCGTGACTACAATGGGATCCCCAAAAACACGCCGGCTTCTTTTCTTCAGGCAACTTCAATCTCCTTCGGCTTCCGATACTTTCGAATATACGCGCTTCGCAAGAAAAGGTCGAGGGCTTCAGGATCCACAAGGATCTCTTTCGCGCGCGCCTCTACCTCTTCGTCAGTAACCAAATCTTTAACGTATCCATCCTCATAATAGTCGAGCCAGTCTTTTTTGGCTTCACGGGCCCGCCGCATCCGGGCATATTGGACGTAGTAGTCAACGCGGACAGCGCCGATCCCGATCTCGATGAGATTCGCACGAAGAGTCTCTTCCCTAATGTATCCCTCCAGGAAGTCGCTGATCCATTGGTCCCTGACTTTATGGACCTCTTCCACGAGGGCCCTGCTTCTTTGGATATCCGCCATAAGCGGCGCGTCGTCCTCATAGCCCAGCCACCGATAACGGTCTTCCAGGTCCTCATCGGAGATATCGCCCATTTCCCAGCCGTAGCGGAGATCGACCCTTGGAATCAGAGTCTTTGCTATGCCCGCTACAATAGCCAGATCAGATACTTTTATGCCAGGGCGAGGTTCAGGCTTGAAGTCGTGCAAAACCATGTAAGCGTCACGTTCTTCTTTCGTTAGGATACCGCGGTGAAAGGCGTCCACGATCTCCCCGCGGCCAGGCAGCATCCAATGCGCCTCCCAGAACCATTCTGAGATCAGAGGGGCAAACCCCTGCTTCCCCATGAATTCGGTGAAAACTTCCGGTTTGATAACTTCGCGCACAACAAACCTGATCAGGTCCCCGGGACCCGGAACCTCTTCTGTGAGCGTCAGATACGCGGCTTCGAAGGGATCCCCGTAACCCCAGCGGCCAACGACGTCCCGAAACTCTGCTTCGGTGAGGTCGCCACGCCATAACATACGGGTGGCCGTGGAGACGTCAGGGATCTCCGGCCGGAACATGCGACGGTAGTACTGAGTCACCGGGGACCTTATGCCGACGCCAACCAACACGCCAAGGATGGCGCCCATAAACATGCTCGGGTTGACCAGGTCCTTCATGAAGGCGCCGAGCGAACGCAAATTCAGGCCGGAGCCCAGGATATGTGTGCTGGCCGCGTCAATGACGCCGGTAGCGAGGGCACCAGCGCCTAACGCCAGGACAACCATGGGGATCGCAAGATTGAAGGCGTCTTGCGGCGTGATCGGACTGTGCAACCGAAAAAGACCCTCAATCTGATGTATGAGCGACTTGACTATGTCCGTTAGTTTCGTGAATACCCATCCGAGGCCGGAGACGATAGGCGATACAACACGGTCCGTGATGAAGGAGCCGATGGTGCCCATGGCTTTCGGGATCTCCCCCGTCATAAAAACCCAGAAGTGCTGTAGGCCCTCTCCCAGGGCGGACGCGACCCCGGCGAGAGCGCCAGAAATCCATGATCCAAAACCAGATACGGCATTATTTACATTATCGCCTATAATGTTGATTGCCATGCCGATATTATTTGACATGAAAGTGTATAAGCCCGTGACGCCGGTGCTGATAGCGGTTGCAGCTCTGTTTAAGACCCCGCTGAGGAAGTTTGTGCTGTTACTGACAAAACTGGACACCGCTTGAGTGAGAGCTGAAAAGGCGCCGCTTACCCATCCCCAAAGCTCGTTAGCTACGCCGTGGATCCAGCTGTTTAGAGTGAGAACGAAATTGTGGACCTGGTTAGTGATCCAGGATGCGATGCTATTCACAAACGATTTCAGTCCCTCAAACGCACCAAGTATCCATCCCCATAACTCGTTGGCTATGCCGTGAAACCACCGATCTAGCGTAAGAACGAACTCGTAGACGCGGTCTCTAAGCCATCTGATCGCGCCCCAGACCCAACCGGACACGACCGAGACAGCGCCAACGGCTGCCGAGTTTATCCAATTCCATAGGTCCTCGAACCAGTATTGTACGCCGTCAAGGGGCCAGGGCCAACCACTCACAGACTACACCGTCAAAGTTTTGGGTTTAGCTGCCTTCGCCTTCTCAATATCCTCTCTAATGAGCTTCTTGCGGTTCTCAGGGGAATCCTCTGCCTTCGGGATGAATAGGCTACGCGGCGCCATGTCAGCATAACTATACGTCAACACGACCGTAACGGCGGTCTCGCCGAGCTTAGGATGCGTTGTTATTTCTCGCTCGTCCAGGATCGTCACTTCAAGCTTATTTTCGTTTTCTGCTGCCAGTTCCGGCGCCTCCACCGAACTCTTTTGTCATGCCATCAGCCACCGAACGAAGGATCTCACACGTTTGACAGTCACAGTTTGACCGGCAAGCGGCCAGCAAAGCAGCGAAGAACGCCCGGCTTTCCTTGGCGCCGGCGACCTGAGGCAATTCAGGTTGACTCATACAATCACCATAAGAAGGGTTGCGCGCGCAGAGCTTAAAACTTATTCTGTTTTCTACGAAGAGTCTCGGCGGTCAGCAACAAGCGGACCTACAGGAGGACCTGTTTCAAGTCCCGTTGTTAGGGGACCTATAGGAGTGAATAGCCTCTTCGTGGCCTCTCATTCTACGAAGAGTCTCGGTAGCCTCTTCGTGACTCGCGAGTCATTTTTCTCTGAGGCCCCGCTTAATCGCCAACATCAAGAAGAATTGTGTTGCAGCCGCGATGGCCGCCGCAACGACTTCCCGCTGTGAGATCACGCCGGTGGCGCCTAAACCGCCCAGGGCAGCAAAGAATGTGAGAGCTGCCATGATAGCAGCATCAACTAGGTTGCTTTTCCAATCAAAAGACCCATTAGACCCATTGGTTCCGCGAACAGTCAACATCAGCTGATTCACGGCCCCCAAACTTCAGTATCGTCGGACCAGTTATAGTGAGTTCCGCCGCCGCTCTTCGACATCCAGAGACCACACCTATTAATCTCGCTGTCGAACCATCTATTGTCAGCGTGGAAAAACTCGTCACATACGTTCGTCCACTCCGTGCCAGTCCACCATTCAACTCGAACGTACAGGACGCCGCCGGATTCCCACCAGGTGACGCGAACTTTCCGCCACGTGTTAATTGGCAGGGTGAAGCCGCCGCCATACGCTCCAGTCTTTAGCAGCGTGTAAGCGCCGCCAACATTCACATAAAACTGAATTTGGCTTAATGGAGTAATATATATAATGCTGTAAAAATTTCTGTCGGCAGCGGACCCTACCGAAGACTGATGTCTAAAACAGAAGCCGTTTCTGGATGCCGTAGAACTTGTGCGTATATACGATACTATTCGACCTTCAGGAAGAACCGTGGTACCCGCGTGTTTGCACAAACTAAACCGTCGAGCAATCGATATGACAGGCCACTTTAGACTCTTAGGCTCTGAAACGTAAGCAGCATCGTCTAGGGTCCATGCAGTTGAAGAGTGGTCCCAATCCACATTCGCCGAGTGATGCGGCGGATCCGCGGGAATCCGCAGCGGCTTGAGCTCAGGCATTTTCTGCATATTTTAATCACTCCACGGTTCAACAAATAATGGTCCAAACCAAGATCCAAGTATGAGTATGTCGTCGAGGTAATGATAAGGGCTTTCCACTTCGAAGCCCACGCGACCGCCCACGTCAGCCCACTCATTATCTGGGTCCTCAGAATACTGCACAACTGTCTGCCAGGCGTCGCCGTCCCAGACCTCAAGCCATGCTTCGAGGCCCCAGCCAGGATCGTACCACCAGCGTGCGCGAATCCGATACCACGTGTCAGCGTCCGGGCTCCACGTGCCCGCCTTAAATGTTTTTCCAGCCCCAGCCTTAACGCGTCCAAGATAGCAGCCGCTCGCGCCGCTTGCGAACCTGGCGTAATAGTAGTTGTTCGCGTCCTGGTACCTGAAGACCACAAGTAAGGCCTTGCTCGTGTCCGTGAAGCGGACCCACGTTACCACCATGCCCTCTTTCACCTGGACAATCGGAACAATATCCGCTTTAATGGAAAACTTCCATCGACCGCCCGCAATAACTTTCATGCTGCAAAAAGGCGATACCGCGACCTCAGTCACCAAGTCAATGTACTCCTGCAACGGCGTATTCTCCCAATCCCAATCCTGCCAAACCATGATCCCGACCTCAGTCACTCCAGGGCTCCGTGAATATCTCAGTCATGCTCGGCGGTGTTGGCGGACCCGGCGGCCAGTACAGTTTCAGTCTGGGCACCGGCGGCAGCGTCAGGATCCTGAAGCCCACGCGGGCCGTCCCTCGCAACGCACCGAAACGGTCGTACCCCTTCCACGGCTCGCTGAAGAGCTGCCTATACGATGGCGACTCAACGTGGGGGGCGCCCCAGATCTCAAGGAACAACAAAGCCATCGACGGCGGCGGAGGCGGAGGAGGAACATAATAGGTCCACGGCTCCGTGAAGATCTCCGTCATGCCCGGCGGCTCAGGCACGGCTTAGACCTCCTCACCCACAATCTCAGCCCCGCAGTATCCCTCAGTCGTGTAATATTTGGCCTTAATCTCAAACTTCTTAGATCCGTCGCCGACCATCTCCGCGTAAGCCCAGGGAAACCAGTCAGTGAAAGGAATCTTGCCGGTCAAAAGAATCTCCGGGGAAATCCGGACGCTATTCCACCACAAGCTGACCCAAGTGTCCTGTTCAGGGCTCACCAGAATCTTAGTGAGCATAAACTGTTTGCCATCCGTGGGCGTGTGATCAGCCACGGACTGATACGCGCTCGTGGTGGTGACGTACCCCTTCTCAAGGATCCCGCCTTTAGGCCGCGGAATAACCGGACCCTGCTCGGACGCTGGAATCGTGATCTCCTGCGTGGTATACGTGGTGTAGTCGGGAAGGTCGCTCAAATCAAGATCAACCTCTCAAACACCTAACATGCGCTCCAAAATTTTTATTAGCCGAAACAAAGCGGTCTCCATCGGCGTGTACCTCTCCGGCAGCTTGATCAAGAACGAAACGTCTATCGTGTGATCGTATGTTCCGGTGTTGTAGCCTCGAAGATAAATTTGTTTGGTGCCGGGCAGCAGCTCGTACTCATCGCGGATCAGTAACGTGTAGCCGTCAAGCGCATAATCTGCCTCTGCATTCGTTGGAAAAATCTGATGCAAACTCCCGTCGACGTGCACGTGGCATACGTCATGGCAGCCGCCGTGAAAGGTTATGGCTATGTCAGTCAAGATGCCCCAGTGGCATCTCATCTCCAGCTCTTCTTGTGAGGTCTTCGTCTTACCAGCTGCAAAAGTTTTGGTGTAGCTATAGTGCGGCATCGATCAACCCACACTACAGTTTTACTCCCAGCGTCCCTCTGCCCTGAGCTTCATCTTTTCTCCGTTCGCTACATCGGCGAAATAGACGTAAACGTATTGTTCTTCTCTTATCCAGAGGGGGTTGTGCCAATGAACCGGGTCTCCAGCTACCCCAGGGGCGGCTTTTTTGAGCGGGACGTATGCGTGCCCGTTCCAGTATCCGATTTCAACGTATTCACCGGTTGTGCAGTTCTCGAATTGCCCTGAAATATGCGATAACCTCAGAACTTTCCCAATTTGAACTTTTTCGCCCTCAAGATACTTAGATTTGCCCGTATCATAAACTAGGTCTTTTTCTAGCTGATAGGGTTTTCTTGCTGCCATCATTTTCATCGCTTCACGAAGAGGCTAATAGACTCTTCGCGGGCTTCGAACCCGCGGCCACGAAGAGTCTACCCACCAAAAAAAGGCTAAGCGAACTCGCCAGGTCCTTGACCGATCGGCTTCTCCAGCACAATCCGGTGAGTGTTGTCGTCCTTGTGCCCATACCACTCGATTTCGATTTGCTTGTATGTGTCCAGGTTCAGGTACTCCTCTTCCAAGTCGTTGACATAGAAGGGTATCTCGAACGTGTGGAACAATCCGACCCCGCGTATGTGTGCTTGCAGTTGGGTTACCCCACCAGCAAACCCTAATTTCTGGAAGCGGTCTCTGCTGTCCTCCACCGATGGTAACGTTGCGTCTGCCGAGTCTCCTGCAGGTCCCGTTGACACACCAAGCACTTCAGCCCAATGCAAATCAGTGCATTTCGTTGTCGATGGATACAGTTTAGCGTTACTATGTCCGATTCCCATTCGCAGGTGCTCGTCTCTCATGATGTCCCGCGGTCGGTGATCGAAGATCGTCAAAGCCCGGTCCTTGAACCACAACTTCCAGTTATAGCTGTCACCCGCCGGGTCTTCCGCCACCGCTGCAGTAAGCGCTGTCAGATCCGGATCCAACTGAATCATGAGCGAACGTAATAGCCCACTTGTCGGAATCTTTTTCCGGACATACGACGCGTCTGTCGCGGGTTTCGTCGCATCATACTCCCACTGCTTTAGGAACTTCGGATACGACTGCTTCGGATCTTCGATTGTGCATATGCGCGTTTCCATGCTGAGGCTGCCGGCCGTAATCAGGCTCGTCGTGAAATTGTTGGTTACCTGAAGCTCAACTTTATCCCACTTAGACAGGTCTAGTGCATATTTGCCGTCTTTGTATTTTCGTCCCAAAAGGATGGGTATCAACATGTCCTGTGACTTGCCGTTGTATTCATCCTGCTTGAATGGGGGCAGATCGCCGATCTTCCGGTATGCTTTCGCAAGGGCCTCTTCCGCGGTTAGACTGAAGAGCGATTTGTCGGTGTCGCCGATCACCTCAATTTTGGTCAAGTGGTTGTGAATGTTGGTTGGTCCGACCCCTGACATGTCGGCCGCGTTAGTGATCCTGAAATACATCGAGATGCTGTCCAGCAGCCCCGATGCCGGCAGCTCCACTTTATGGGTGGACGCAAGGGTCGAAGCCTTGGCTTTTTCATACCGTGACTCTTTGAAATACATTTTCATTCTCCTCTAAAATTGACTGGAGACCCAGCCTCCAGCTAGGCCTTGCCTTTCAGAGCTTTCAATCCGCGGAGGTTCTCGAGCATACGATTCTCGCGGTCACTATCAGTCTCTTCATCCAGCTTGTCGATCGCGGCCAGGTGAGTCGTCAAAAGCGGCTGATACGCCGTGATGAACTTCTTGACCTTGGCCTCTCGCTTCACAACCCCATCGACGAGCTTGTCAGCGCCAATATTCGATGAATACTGGTACCACTCCGCCATCGACGTCTTCTCCAGCCCCTTCTTGCGGCTCTCGTTTTCGATAGCTTTTCGAGTAGCTTCGGCATACTTCGCTTCAGTCTCGATACCACGCTGAATAGGATCCGCCTTCGGAGCCTTTATTCCCTCGAGATAGTTTGTGCGGCCAACCGCCTTCAAAGTATTAATCTGACGCTTGGCCCAATCTTCAGGGCTAATAACCCTCTGTACAGAACTCAAGTTTTCAAATCTCCCTAAAATCCATTCATTGAAAGTACCTAAGCTACAAATCACATTTAAGGTTCCGAATAGAATTATACAGTACCGATCGGACGGAATTCTATTATGGCGAACAAGCAGAAACGGAAATGGCAGCCCCGGGAGATGCAGATGCTCGCCGAGTGGCTAGCCAAAACCCAACAGGGCAAACGCTGGATCATGAGAGTGAGGCTCGGGGCGCCTAAACCATCAACGCCCACCGCAGAAATGACAGAATCAGAGGCCGCCATGGTCGGAGCCTGGCGCCGCTGGGCAGATGCGGTGATCCTAGAGAAGGAGAAGGTGACTATCGTGGAATCCGCAATCCGACTAGGACCCGGCAAAATCTCTCAGCTAGAACTCTACAAGATGCTTTTTCCGCACACCCCGGAGCTCCGAGCCTGGGCGGGTGTGCCCCTCCACATGCTTTTGCTCTACGCGATCGAAGATCCCGCCGTAATCATGCTAGCACGCCAAAAAGGGATCCAATGCGTCCTTTATGAGCCATTATGGCTCCCGGATTACCTAAAAATCCTGATGCCACGAGAAAGACGCAGCCCCAAATTCTAAAGAAGCTAATAAAACGAACTCCAATCGAACTCTCAAAATATTATTCAATATTATGGAATATTATGAATCATATGATACAGTTTACCCCCCACCGTTGAAACATTGCAGAACTGAGCTGTTCTGTGCTGCAATATTTCAGGGGAGGGGGGGTAACTAGAATTAAAGTAAAACGAACAACCATCGAACTTTTTAATATTATTTGATATTATTGGCATTATTGTATAATGTATTCAGGTGTTAAATTCAGTCCGTGTTCCGTATAGCCTGGGGGAGATTCGAACTTCCGTTCGAAGTCGAAGCGTTTGTTCGAAAAACTGAATAAGAGAGGGGTGGGAGTACTCCCTGGTGTTGATCTGTTGTGAGTTCGAATCTTAGAAAGTTGCTCGGACCTTATGAGTTGTTGGAGCTTCGTGATCGTGAGCATGTGGTTCTCAGGATCGTCAGTCATGAGCTCGGATCCATGGTTATTCATCCCCGCTGGCCAGGGGCGCCGGCAAAAAAAGAGATCTCTGTTTTGCGTGTGCATTTGGCAGAGGGAACGAAGCCTTATCCGCCTATGTATTTTGATATCACGAGTAAGACGTTGATTGCGCAGCTGCAGCCTTTTCTCCTGGAGCGTGACTTTGAGCGCTATGATTTCGTGATCACCAAGTTCGGGGTTCCGCCCCGTGCCCGGTTCACGCTCGAACGTCGGCCTAGATAACAGAGACGTCGTAAGCGCTTTTTGGGGGGATCCCGTGCTTGACGATGAGGTATCTTCGAGGAGTGCCGCCGGGTTGCTGCAGGAGAGGGAGCAAGACGCCGATCAGACGCTTAGAGTCGATCCAGTAGAACCGATAGCCAAGGGTTTCATTTTCCCGAGATATGTAGATTTTTAGGGCCTTGAAGGTTCTGGCTGGAATCGTCATGGTCCATGCCGGATCTGAATATTCCGGGAAGTGCACGACTTCCTGGCGATATCCTGTTATGAGTAGGGTTCTAGATTCTTCGTCCTCGAGACTGAGCACATCAGCTTTCGGTATGGTCTCCAAGTTACACAACTCCCGTGAAATCGGTAGAGGGAGCCGCGGCAGCTGGTTTTTGTTGGCGTCCTTGGTACGCTTGCAGAGCCGCAAAAACGGTTTGAATGGCTTCCTCTGGAGGACCCAGCTGACTGGTAATATACTTCAGCAGTTTCATGCAGTCACCACACACCAGCTGCACGTTGACCTCCGCAGCGGGTTTCTGGTACCCGCAAGCAAGACACTGCTTATAACGGATAAGTTCGGCCGGCACGAGTGGGGGGATCTCAGGTTCGACGCCCTGGGCGACCGCTGTTTCTTTCGCGTAAACGAGCTGGCGGACCCTGTTTTCAACGAAGATCCTGAAGGTGCCGGTGTCCCAGCCGTGGGTTATGGCGGTGCGGAGCCCGGAGTGAACCTCGGCCGGTGTTGTTAGATTGAGGGCCAGCTGCACGTGCGTAGGAGTAATCTTTTTTTCTTGCAGCCCCTGGACGACGTCGACCGGGAGATCCTTGAGGCCAGACAAGAAGTTGATCCAGCGTTTCTTCCATGGAAAGATCTTTTCGAGCTCTTCGAGGGTCGAGCCGGTCTTGAGCAACTGGTTTATGGCCTTGGAGACCGATACGTAATCGTAGGATCCTCGCGCCACGTTCTCGACTATATTCATTATCAGGGCGGCTTTGTCGTCGGCCTCGAGCACCTTAAACGTATATTCGGTGTGCCCGGCGTTCTTGAGCTCCTCGAGGCGACCCTTCCCGCTGATCAACTCGAAATTTCCGTCCGCACGTGGGCGCGCGACCATGTCCTGGACCAGGCCGATTTGCTGGACGGTCGACGCGATCAGCGCCCTTTCCTCTTCCGTGTGGATAGATGAGACCCGAACGTCAGGGATCACAACATTCTCGAATTTCAGGACCTTAAGCTCAGCCATTCCTCTCACGCACGTCAATAAAGATCGTGTTTTTGCCTTCGTTCTCGACCATTCTGAAGTCCACGTCGATCGGGATTTTAAGGCTATTTTCGATATGGAGACCTATTTCCTCTGTGCAATCCGCGCTCTTCGCATCTAATTGTAGTGTCACCATTTACTTTCACCTGTCTCTCTTTGTATGGCCAACGGCATAAAAAATTTGTGTAGGGCGGACATAGACTCTTCGTAGAATGGGGCCGGATCCCATGAAGAGGCTACCGACCTTACTGTGGTGAAAAGTAAATAGCCTAGGTTAGGCGGCTCACTTTATGGCTGTGTTGCCGTTTCAACAGGTATATGCACCCAAACCGCACCCTTTATATACCGCAACGCGGTATAGTAATGGTGAGGAAAAGGTGAGAAAGAAGTGAATAGCAAAATATGGAATGACGACAGCGACGAAGACAACGAGTTCGAAATGGACGAATTCGTGGAGCGTCAAGCTGCGCGCCAGAAAAAAGAAGAGGCGTGCAAGCACAAAGAGGAAACAGTTGTTCGGGAATACCTGAACCGGGCCGCAATGAAGTGCCGCGAAACGACCGTGCGATGCAAGCTCTGCGGCAAAATCTTTTCGCACAGCGACGAACTGCTCGACGAACTCACAGAAGCCCAGATCATGAGGTGAAACGATGAGCCTAGAGAAAATCGGGACCGTGGAGATCCTCTCAGTCAGGCGTCACGCCCGGCGCTACTATCTTCCTCTAAAGAAGGATCTCGTCGATGCCTTCGGCCTAAATGTCGGGGACCGACTGAAAGTCAAAATAGAAGGGCGAATCACAGCGGCTGGAGGCGAAGAAACGTGAAGGACGAAATAAAAAGAGCATGGGCCAAATACCTGAAGATCCAGGAGCCAGCATGGGACGAATACGAGAAGATCCGGCAGC
>Ga0307443_1001568_pt1 | contig 13353 bp, 12 predicted proteins | sample SalMarSW160220MG_FD_202148 | JGI IMG/M metagenome (GOLD analysis project Ga0307443, IMG submission 202148) | Salt marsh sediment microbial communities from the Plum Island Ecosystem LTER, Massachusetts, United States - SW1601-220 | ecosystem: Environmental > Aquatic > Marine > Intertidal zone >... | reverse complement strand
ATCTCGTCATTAACGCCAAGCTGAGGAACAGTAACTACAAAGAGGTCTTTTGACATGTTTCTATTCCATAATCTGATGGTAGATAGCCGCCTCTATGTCTGCAACCTGAGGCAGCACTTGATCCTCCAAAGGCCTAGAACTCGGGATTGGCAAGTCTCTGGCCCCTACACGTCCTATGGGTTTGGCCAAATCATGGAGGGCGACTTCATATATCTGGCTTGCAAGTTCCGCTCCCCACCCCGAAGTACGGACTCCTTCCTCGGCAATGACCACACGCCCACTCTTACGAACAGACAGCAGTACATCTGGCAAGGGAAACGGTTTGATGAGTGAGGGGATAATAGTTTCCACCCAAATCTCGTCCTGCATGAACACGTTCAGCGCTGCCTCAGCCGCAAGAGGCGCCATGCCCCCGTACGCAATTAGAGTCACGTCTGCTCGCTCCCCTCTGGCCAAATTCAGAGAAATGCTGGGATAGTTTTCACTGTGAGCGACGAGTACCTCAGCGTAGAAATCTCCAATTCTACCCGCCGCATCTAGCCGGCTTAGACGTTGGGGGTACAAGAGCTTGTTCTCGACAAAGAGGACAGGTCCCTCCCCTGCCAGCACCGCTCTGCGCAACAAGTCGCCTGGATTGTGAAAATGACTAGGAGCGATAATCGTCAACCCGGGCACGCTCAGGAAGAGGGATTCCAGTGTTTGGCTATGCGTGGGACCATAACCCCTGCGTCCACCCATAGGTGTCCGAATGACCAGGGGTACCTCAACCTGCCCATTGTACATCCAAGAGAATTTGCTAGCACTATTGACAATTTGGTCCGCACATAGGGTGATGAAGTCGCCAAACATGATCTCTAAAATGGGATGCAATCCTCTTAGTGCCATGCCCGTGGCAAAACCGGTGATACTTGGCTCACTGATGGGCGTAGTCAGCACTCTATCGGGGTACGCTGAGGAGAGACCTCTTGTAACCTTGAACGCCCCTCCATATGGATCCAGGATGTCCTCACCCAAAACGAAGACTCGCTCGTCTTCTGCCATCAACTGATGCAATGCCTGATTCAGAGACTCGACATATCGCATGACTAATCAAGTCCCTTTCATCTAGAGCTTGGCCCGCTTTGCTGCCCCAAGGTTGGGAAAGGCATCTCCTTTGCCACCGCTTCGGCCTGGTCAATTCTATCACATGCTCGCTTTTCAAGTTCTGACCTGCGTTCCGTAGTTATCCGCTGCCCCAGTATTTTTAAGGGATCTTTGCCCCCCCAGGCTTCTATCTCTGCTGGCGGTCGGTGGTCGTCCCCTTTGCTATGCGCACAGAGCCGGTATGTGTGGATGACCTCTACGTGAGGACCACACCGATCCCGCACTTCCTGAATGATCCGACCGAATCTGGGGTACAGCTCCTCAACATCGTTACTCTCAATTTCGCCGGCTGAAAGGTCGAAGGCTTTCGCTCGCGTTAAGAAGCTCCCCGCAAAGCTCAGAACCAACGGCGTTGTTTGTGCGTACCGATTGTTCTCTACCACAACTAGGAGAGGAATCTGCCATAGTGAAATCATGTTAAATGTCTCGTAGATCGTGCCTTGTCCAAAAGTGCCATCACCCACAAAAAGCACTACGATAGTGCCTGTCCCATTCTGCTTTTCCGCATACGCCATTCCAGCAGCTATTGGCACTGTGCTCCCTTGGATGCCACTAGTATAAAAATTGGTACTGCAAAGGTGCTGGCTTCCACCCCGACCACTGCAGACCCCACCTACTCTTCCCATCAATTCGGCCATCAAACCTTCGACATCGCCAGTCCTAGTCAAGTAATGTCCGTGACAACGATGGTTGCTCACAACAATGTCATCATCTTGCAGATGATTGAGAACCGCAACCGCGTTCGCTTCCTGACCTATGTAGGCGTGCGTTGTTCCAAATAGCTCCCCCCTGGCAAACAATTCAAAAACGCGTTCCTCAAAACGCCGCACTAGTACCATTTGATAGTAGAACTGCTCTCTCAGATTAGCTGCCAGACTAACTGCTTTCAAGTTCTCGATAGTCATTACACCATATCCCAGGTGATCCACTCGTCTGTTTGGATGTCCCGTTGAGCGACACGCCCGATCACAAGGCTCTCATGGGCAGGGTGAATACCAAGTGCAGGGCGTTTTACTGTCAACATCTCTGCCGTGAGCCGGGTTCCTTTCGGAATATCCACTAGCGCATGAAGACTGCGACGTGCCAATCTGTGATTTTCTTCCTCTGAGAGCTGAACTCGCTTCACTGGCGAGCCTAATGCTTTCTCAGCGTTACGGACCGCCTGAACGTAATCCGCCAGTTCGTCTGGCTCAAGAGCGCTAGGGTGATCCGGCCCCTTACGTTTGCGGTCCAGGGTAAAATGTTTCTCGAAACAACAAGCGCCTAAACCAACCGCAAGTACGGCAGCAGTGTTGTCCATGGTATGGTCAGAGAATCCCACTGGTACATTAAACGCCTGCGCAAGCGTTTGCATAGCCTTCAGGTTCAAATCGTCAAATCGAGTGGGATACTGGCTAACGCAATGAAGCAGAATAATCCGGTCATTGCCTTCTTCTTGCACGGCAGAAAGAGCCATCTCCACATCGGCGAGGTTGCTGTTCCCCGTGGAAATAATCAACGGGCGTTGATGCTTGGCAGCAGCTTTCAGAAGGGCATAATAGGTGATCTCGTAAGATGCAATCTTGAACGCCTTAACCCCAAGGGTTGCAAGTTCTCCCACGGCCGTTAGATCAAAGGGTGTGGACAGAAAATCAATCCCTCGTTCCACTGAATGATCTCGCAATTCCCTCTGCCACTCCCGAGGCAGTTCTATGCGCTTGATAAGCTCAAAAGGCGTTTCTCCAGCAGGTGACCGCCCGAACTCGTCCATCTCCTTCAAGCGCGGCGTGAAGCGCGAGTACAAGGTCTCAGCACTATAGGTCTGGAATTTAACCGCGTTGGCTCCGCAATCAGCCGCCACGTCGATCAAACGATGGGCAATTGCCAGGTCGCGGTCATGATTTGCGCCTGCTTCAGCAATGACATAGGCCAGTTCTCCAGGCCCAACCAAACGGTCACCTATTTGAACGGGTTTCATCGACCACCTCCTCCATTACGACTAATATGCGGTCTAGACCTCGGCCATCAACTAATTGTTGGCCGAGTTGGCTCATCTCTGTGCGCTTCTTAGCGTCCTCCATCAGCATTCTAAGCAACTCGGCTATATCCTGCTCACGGACCTGCTCCCACCACCCGAGCGAGAGCGCGGCAACTCTCTCGTGCAGTCCTGCGGCGACGGCACGCTGATTCTCAACTCCCACAAGGATCAGGCTGGGTAATCCCATAAAGGTCAACTCCCAGCAGGTACTCCCTGCCGCCGATACCGCCACATCCGCCCAGGCCATCAATTCTGGCATGTTTTTTACAGACGGTAAGAGGTGAATGGTGAATAGCTTCCTTCAACGAGGCCATGTGTGGATTAGATGGTCCAATGACAACTTTTATTTCAAGGCCTTTTATCTTTAGCTTATTTATGGCCCTGATTACTTTCAGCGTTACGTTATCAGGGTCGCTGCCGCCTAGTGTGACCAGCACCTTACGTGCCACCTCGGGAATCTCCCGCTTCCAGCCCTGCCCCTTTAAGAACTCACGCCGGAGAAGCACGTATTGGGTGCCAAGGAGAAGCTGGGTGTAGGGCTCACAGGGGTAGTGCAACTGCTCTGCATGCAAATTCTGGTTCACTACAATATCGGCATAGTAATGCGGCAAGTGCGCCATATCATCTATGACCAAAAACCGATAGCCTGCTTCTTTTACTAGCCACTGGTACTCGGAGTCAAAGTGATAGCCATCCAGTACCAGCCAAGCACCAAGATGCTCACTCAAAAGCTGCTTCGTCATTTCCCAATCTTGCGGATCAGGATAAGGGTGCTCCAGCCGGTGCACTACAAAACCCTCATCGTAAAGGCGTTGAAGTAGTGGCTCGTTTGAGCAAGCGGTAATGAAAATGACTTGCCCACCGGAATCTTTCCAACCCTGAGCCAGGGCCAGACAGCGCATTAAGTGCCCGGTCCCTATGCGAGTGTTAGCGTCAGCGCGAATGACTAAGGGCTTGTCTATTATCTCTGTCATGGCGCTTCCTTTTGCACCACGTACCAGTTGATTTCCACCCACTCCGGATGCTCCTCTAAGACCCTTAAAACATCTCGCCAAGAAAACCTGTCGTTCCCAAAGTGCTCGTAAATCTTGCGTACAAAAGCGAGATCCTCCGATGTATCCACCGTCCACCGCATGTGAGAATAGTCCACATCGCTCGTCACAGCGTGAAGCTTGAACTTCTCTGGATGGCGGTAGATATAGGGCGTCACATGCTCCCGCCTTGCAGGGTTATCATCCTCATGCCAAGCACGTTCCAATGCGTCAAAGGCCATCACTTCGACATCCAGCCCTCGGGGAAATGTCCTGGGAGACAACGTGTTGCTTACATAATCTAGGCATCTGCTATCTAAGAACTCTTGCACCACTCGATCTACAATCTCCGGATCAATGAGTGGACAGTCTGATGTGATACGTACGACAACATCAACCTTGTGTGCTACAGATGCGTGATAATAGCGATCGAGTACATCTTTCTCACTCCCCCGGAAACAAGGCCAGCCATGCTCAGCGCACAGTTCTGCAATAGCATCGTCGTCTGGCTGCGCCGTTGTTGCTACCACTACTGAATCAAGCGTTTGCGCCCGCTGCGTGCGGTTCACCACCCGTGCCAACATTGGCTCGCCTGCTAGCTCCTTCATCACCTTGCCGAGCAATCGAGTACTTCCCATGTGTGCTTGGATGATGGCCACCACATTCACTGTCTCACTCCCTTTTGCGAAAGTGTCCCATCATCACTCCTCCGGTGAAAGATAGGCACAAAATCAACCGCTGCTGACCAGGCAATGGGTCAGGATATTGCTCACGCGGTAGATTCCCCTGGCGTCTATTAGAGACTTTCCCTTATGACTCATGTGTCCTCTGGTGTCGATATCAGCTACCAGCCCAGTTACGGCTTTCACAAGCGTTTCCTGAGAGACCAGATTCCCCATCCCCAGGTTGATGCAGGTGCCGGCCTGCGCAAAAGCGGTGGCCGTTTCCAGTTGATGCTCAGCTTGGCACAGGACGAGCGCGGGAGTTCCAGCGGCGGCCAACTCATACATAGTAAATCCCCCCCCTGCGATGGCTAGGTCAGCTTCATACAAAGGGGAAGCCATGTCCTCCAGGTCTTTTTTAATGATGAACTCCCGCTTCGCGCCCATCAAAGCCGTCTTGAAGTCCTGAGTCTCCACAAAGGCAGACCCTAAGACGATGATAACCCGAAAATCAGCTCTTACTGCGTCGAGAGCCTGTACCACCTGGCCACCAACTCCCAGGATGTCGGAGCCTCCCAAGGTTACCAAAACTAACTCCACATTGTCCCTAATTGGTTTCTTACGATGAACAACCTCAGCAAAACCCTCTCGTAGGATGAAGAAATCAGTCCCCAGGAAACATCTCGCTCCATACCTATTTACAGTTACTTGCTTTTGATACCTGATGTCGCCGTTTATGACAATGTCGCTGCCTACTTCAATCCACCCCAACCCGGTCAGGCAGGCTATTCGATGGCTTGAGCAGCGCAACCTGCGAACATACCCATTCTCAATCTCGTGAATGTCGGTGACAATGAGAGCTGGCTGGCGTTTTTGAATCAAGGAAACCGTATGGTCAATGTTTTCGTCAACAGGGATGACATCTACCTCGAAGCCGGCTTGGCGTACCTTGGCGACACCGGCTTCGAAATCTCTCATGATAAACGACACGTTACCCATAATTCGTGTTCTCAGTTGCTGGGCAAGGGCCAATGATCTGACCACATGGCCCATCCCAACTTCGGGTCCACCGTCAACCCTGAATAGCACGTTTCTAGTACCCGCCATCCACGAAATCCCGAAATCTATGGCTTGTCGAAAGACAGCCGAGATTCAGTCCTGCTAAGTGACCTACCACTCCATAGGATCAAACCAACTCTCCTCAATAGGAACGTAGGCCATGACTCGGCGGATCCCCTCGTCAAGACCAACCTCAGGTTCATACCGCAGCATCGCCCTCGCTTTTGAAAGATCCGGGACGCGCTTCTGAATCTCCCGGCTTGCCGTTCGGTCGGAGTCAGCCATGGGCACAAAGCGGGGTGTGATTTCCTTTCGGGCCAGGGCTATCACCTTGAAGGCCAGGTCCTTCATCCAAATCGGCTCCAAGTCGTTGCCAACATTAAATATCTCCGAATTGGTACCCTCATCGAACAGTGTCGCTGCTGCCCCCCGCACCGCATCCGTAACATAGCAAAAAGCTCTGGCCTGATGGCCATTTCCGTACACCGTAGGCGGCCTATCCTCCATCACTGCCTTGATGAAGCGGGGCATAACAAACTCGGCTACCTGTCTCGGCCCGTACACGTTGAAGAATCTCACGATGCTGTACCCCAGCCCATACTTGGCTCTGTAAGCCTTGACATACTCCTCGCCGGCTAGCTTGGAAACAGCGTAGACTGACTTCGGGTTCACGGGGGTAGTTTCTCGAACTGGATTTTCTCGTGGGTCCCCATACACCTCCGAGGAGGAGACAAAGAGAACCTTCTTGACCCTTTCCTTCACACATGCCTCTAGCACATTGACTGTGCCTTGAATGTTGATGTTCAGGCACTCGAACCGTCGCATCTCAGTTCGCTTGACACCGAGCATAGCTGCCATGTGCACCACGTAGTCGCAGTCTCTGACGGCGTTGGAGATGTCGTTGCTATCTAGAATGCTGCCCGTCAACTTCTCAATGCCCTCAGCGGGGGGGCGATTCAGATCCATCACCCTGACAACCACATCTGGATGGTGTTCCAGCAGATACTCCACCATCGCTGAGCCGATGAAGCCAGCTCCCCCTGTCACCAGCACTCTAGTCATTGGATCCTCTTATCTCTGATAGTAAGCCACAACTTTACGCACGGCTTTAATAACATCCTCCACATCCTCATCGCTCATGCGGGGAAACATGGGCAAAGAAATCAGTCGTTCATAAGCCGCCTCGGCCCGAGGGAAATCCCCGCGCCGGTAGCCGAATCGCTCCCGATAGTAGGGATGATAATGGACTGGGATATAGTGAACATTGACGCCGATCCCTTCGGCACGCAGGGCAGCGAACACTTCAGCCCGCGTCGCCCGCAGTTGCGTCAGGTCCAGTCGGATCACGTACAGGTGATAGGCGTGAGAGACGTCGTCTCGTACGCTCAAAGGATCCACACCCGGCACTTCAGCAAACGCAGTATCATAGCGCCGCGCGATTTCCTGACGGCGGGCCACCCAGCCGGGCAACTCGCGCAACTGGCTTATGCCCAACGCGCACTGCAAGTCGGTCAGGCGGTAATTATACCCCAGATCTACCATTTCGTAAAACCAGGAACCTTGCTGTTCGCGTTGGCGGTGATCGGTCGTAATACCGTGATTACGAAAGACTCGCATGCGCTGAGCAAACTCTGAGTCATCGGTGGTGATCATGCCGCCCTCACCGGTAGTAATGTGCTTCACCGGGTGAAAGCTGAAGACGTTCAGATCGGCCAGCGAGCCCACCGGGCACTCCTTGTAGCTGCCGCCGAGGGCGTGACAGGCATCAGCGACCAGGGTCAGGTCGTATCGGTCGGCGATAGCTCGCAGCGCATCGTAATCACATGCCTGACCGGTATAGTCCGCAGCGATAATCGCCTTTGTTCGTGGCGTGATCTTGGCCTCAACCTGAGCCGGATCAAGCAGCAGCGTGTCAGGATCCACGTCGGCAAAGACGGGCGTGCCCCCTTGGAAAACAACACAGTTAGCGCTGGCAGCAAAAGTCATCGGCGGTACGATCACTTCATCACCCAGACCAATGCCAACAGCGTACATCGCCGCGTGCAGCGCCGCTGTACCGCTGCTTACCGCCACCGTTTCTCTTGCACCCACGCAGTCTGCAAAGGCTCGCTCAAACTCATCTACTTTCGGTCCGGTGGTCAACCAATCGGACCGCAATACCTCGATAACTGCTTGGATATCTGCTTCATCGATCCACTGATGCCCGTAAGGCAAAAGATTCTTGCGCACAGGCTTACCACCGTCAATCGCCAGTCGATCCATCTACGTCTCCTCCAGCATCTTCCTAAGGTCCGCTTTGCTTAGCCATTGGCCATTTCCATTACTAGTGTACTCGAAAACCCATCTGGTGGCTTCTTCCCATCGACATAGGGATATCTCCAAAAGGGATGCTCCGGCTCAATGACGAAGTAGGTCTCAAATTCCCTCGTGTGTGCCGCTTCCTCTTGGGTTAGAAGGATCTCATTGATCTTCTCACCTGGGCGAATCCCAGTGACCTCCTTTTGAGCGTCGGGAGCGATGACATCAGCTAGATCCACAAGTCTCATGCTGGGAATTTTGGGCACGAAAGCCTCGCCACCCTTAATCTGGTCAATGCAATCTATTACAAAGCAGACACCCTGTTCTAGGGTGAGCCAGAACCTTGTCATCCTCTCATCCGTGATAGTAAGCTTCCCCTCTTCTCTCTGTTTGAGAAATAGAGGAATGACACTGCCGCGGCTGCCGACTACGTTGCCGTAGCGCACAACGCTGAATCTGGTTGCTCGCTTTCCTGTATACGCGTTCCCCTGCACAAAAAGTTTCTCTGCAACAAGTTTTGTGCCACCATATAGATTAACGGGATGCACGGCCTTGTCAGTGCTTATGGCCATCACTTTTTCGACTTTGTTATTTATAGCAGCATCGATCACGTTTGCCGCGCCGTCGATGTTAGTCCTAATGGCTTCGATGGGGTTATACTCACATGCTGGAACCTGTTTTAGGGCAGCCGCGTGGACAACAATATCAACGCCGTTCATTGCACGGGACAACCGCTCTTTGTCTCGCACATTGCCGATGAAAAAACGCAACCGCGGATCGTTGTTAAATTGCCGGCACATTTGCATTTGCAGCAGCTCGCCCCTTGAGAATACGCGGATTGTTTTCGGAGTATGCTCTACCAAAGCGATCTCAGTAAATTTCCTTCCAAACGAGCCCGTTCCGCCCGTGACAAGCAAGGTCTTTCCTGCAAGCGTCATTTGATGAGATCCATCCTTTCTAATTCCTATCCTTTACCGAAAGGATAATATCGTTCCTCAAAAAGTCAACTTGCCGGGGTGCTTGAACAAACAGGAGCATTCTTTAGAAATTGACATCGGACTATAGATCCAGTGATTCTTGTCGAGCCTGCTCTATCACAAAAAAGCCCACGGAACAAAAACCCGTGGGCTCTACTTCATGACTCTGAGTCTTGGTTACCGAAGCATCACCTGCGCCATGATGACGCCGGTCCCCTCCTCCAGGGGTTCCATCGCCTTTCCGATCGTTGCACCCACACACGCGGCCAGATCCGTGGCCTTCATCGCAACCCCGGGGACGGAGGAGCTCACCAAAAGGTCGCCGATCTGAATCGGGCCGTTCTCCACGGACACCTTCACTGGCACCCTCCCGGCAATGGCGAGAACCGGCCGGTTGTCCTCCCATTTGTCGGCCTGTGCATCGAAGTTGTTTCCCAACACCACACCTGGTGAGGTTGAGATGATGCCCGCAACTCTTGTACTATAGGGAGAGCTGGCCTTGCGGAAGAAACCCGGATGCTCTGGGTCGATTTCGACAACATTGCCTGGCTCAACCCACTCACTGGTGTTAATCCGTTCGGCAACATCTGCGCTGCCCGCTTGCACAGCTGTAGTGGGAGAGTAATATGAGCCGTCGGCGTACACATTACCAGTCTTCGCCACCTTGAATTTTATGTCGATGGGATTCGCCGAGTCGTACAAAGCGAGGAGATTTGCCTCGTCGCCTTGCACTTGTAAGGTAGCAACGGGATTGGTCGTGCCGATGCCGACGTTTCCTGAAGGGCTGACTCTCATACGTTCCGAATCGCTCGTCCCAAAGACCAGTGGCCCCGCGCCCCCCGTGGTGAAGATCAGCCCGGCAACCCCCGAGTCAGAACGAAACCGCGCCCAGTTCGCAAGCGACATGCCTCCCCACGTGAACTTGCTAAACCCTGGGCCAAATTTCTGTACGGCGTACGCTTTGCCAGTTCCAGAACCAACAATGAGATCGGCAAACGCGTTAGATCCCGTGTTCGAGTTCTCAATCCTGATGCGCGTTCCACTATTTACGCTTTTACGTACATCAACATCAAATCCTGGAGCGTCCGTGCCAACACCGAGTCGACCACTGACGTACCAGTTTGTGGCGTGGTACGCCATCGGTGCATACACTGCCTCCTTCGCTTCCGAGTCGCAGGGCGGTAAGGTCCCTGATCCCGTGGATGAGGCTACAGCCGGCGCCGCTTGGAGCTGTACCTTGTCGCCGGGCAACAATGCCAGTTTCCCGCTTCTTTCAAGAACTACGCTCCCATCCACATCCCAGCCTACCGCCTGATATAGATACGCTCCGTAGGCTAACCGTTCACCAAACTCGTTTCTGCGGTCCCAATCTACAACCCAGCTTGAGACCACGCCAGAATCCCACAACTCCCTGCCCGAAAGATCGAAGATCCGCACTTGGAGCGTTGCTACTCCTTCCGCCTCAAACCGAATCACGTCGGCATAGGGCGTCGCCGTAAGATCAGTGTCCCCAAAGCGGGCAAACACCGGCACCAATGCTGCTATCATCAACACGATTCCAACAAGTACCCAGATCCGCCAATTTCGCGCCCATCGCTTCATCACTTATACCTCCTTGTTTTTAGTCCAGAGTCCAAGGTCCAATGTTCATGGTCAAAGATCAAAGGCGATGATCCGAAGCCCACGGTCAGACGCCATTTCGTCGTCGACAGTCCAACCTCCGTCGTTCCCGGAGCTTTGATAAGTCAGCTCTTGACTTTGGACTTTGGACCTCGGACGATCGAGACCAGTTTCATCACCTCATCAACAACATCTGGATCATCCCTGTACCGCTGTCGAGCGGCTCCAGGGCCTTGCCAACAAGGCCGTACTCCCGAGTCTCTTCATATTCTGGATCCCAGCGCATGGCAAATCCTGGAGTTGAGGAAACCACGAGCAGATCACCGGGCTGAATCGGTCCCCCTTCATCCGTTACCTTTACAGGAACAATGCCGAGCAGCGCTAAAAGCGCTGAGTCCAAGGTCCAATGTCCAATGTCCAAAGTCGGAGAAGAAGAACCAAGGATGACGCCGGGGTTGGTGGAGACCACGCCAGCTACAAGTGAGGAACACGGGCCACGGGACTTGCGATAGTGCCCTGGTTGTGATGGGTCCAGCTCTAAGACATCACCAGGCTCCACAGATTCGGACACCGGCACCCATTCTGCCACGTCGGCACTGCTGGCTTGGATTGTTGTGTTAGGAGAATGATAGGCTCCGTCAGCATGAACGTCTCCAGTATCGGTAACCCTAAACACTGCCCGAGAACTTGGCGGTTGGATATTCATGGCAGCGTCATCCACCACGTTGAGCCCCGGCGGCAGTGTAGTAGGAAGAAAGTACCAGCCGTCGGTTGAGCCACCCCAGCCAAAGTTTAGGTGGTACTCTCCTGTTGTTCTATAGCCATCACAGACAATCTCATGACCTCCGAGAGGGCCGGAAATTCCCAAAGTTGCCGGACGACCAGCTTGCATTGACGCCAGTAGCTGGCTGTAAAAGGCAGTGGAATTCACATAGTAAGGGGAGGAGTAATTGTTATCAGTCATGGTGCGAAAATCCGCTGTGGTGTACCCCCAAACCTGCCGGTTCCAACTGTTGGGCCATGTATAGACTTGGGGGACTCCTCCAACTAGAGCATTCGCCACGAACTGAGTCCATGTGCCCGATGCAGCTGAGGTGTACATCATGTGAACCGAAACGCCTGCAGCATAAGACAGCTGCGCTTTGGTCGTGTCATTGGGATAGCTATTGTTGTAGTTAATGCTTGCCAGGTTGGCAGTTGTAGCAGTGATCGACATGTTTCGGGCCCCATTCCCATCGCCTGGGTCGTAGGAATAAGAATAATTATCACTTGCCAGGAACGTAACAGAAGTTGGATACTGCCAGTAGTTCAGGATTTGTGCCAACGCGGTCGCGACACAGCCGACAACACAGCGCAGACCGGTCACTGAATCCAGCGGACAATTGTTCCAGTAGGGGGCGCCCTGATTCCAGGTAGGAAAGGTGATCCAGGGGCCCCACGTATAGGCGGCAATAGGTGGCTTAACGCCGCTCACCTTCCCCAGATAGATGTCCCACAGCCTCTCGTTACTGCGGATCACGTCTTCGCTGACCGCGCCTTTCTCCACGGCTTCTAAGCGATAGGCAAGATCAACTCTCAGCATGTGTAGAAGGATGTTCTGAAGCACTTCCTCCCAGGAGAAGTCCGACGAATAGGAGTAGGCGATGATCGGTCTGATCCGTGTATCCGGCGAGACAACGATGTAACCGATCGGAGACAGTTCGAACACAAAACTCAAAAGTTCGTCTGTCTCTTTGTCTCGCAATTCACTCGGTGGGGCAACGGTACGGACAATACCTTCCCCTTCAGGTGGCCTCTGACTTACGACCTCCAATTGACTGGAAACAGCTTGCTGAACCATCTCCATCGTGACCGGTTCTGCCCAAGTTAGAACGAATGCTAGCAACAAAGCCGCTGTCAGGATGGCAACAATTGCACATGTTCGGGTATTCATGCTTGCTCACCTCTAGCTTTTCTCAAGACTACACCTCCGCCCTCTCACACAAAGATCCAAAGGCCTGCGCTCTAACGTCCTAAATAGAGGATTAGAGCTTGGCTTCCATGGATAGGACGTAGGTCTGCCCAAGCTGCGCGGGTACCCACGCAACATCAATCGCCATTTCTCCCATCCGTACTCCCAGACCTAGGGTCATTCGGGCTGATAATCCACCACCTTCTTCCAAGCCAATGTCCGCCAAGCCAGCCCTAACTGCAATCCAATCTAGCCATACCTCCATGCCTAAACTGAGCTCCGTCTGAAGCGCGGTGGAGAGGTACTCTGTCTCCCCTTGCCGAGGCGGCCGGCGCAGCGCTACCTCCAAATCAGCTGCGCATTGCCACCAGCCAAAGGGCAACGGGCCCTTAAATGCAGCTCCTACCCTGTTTACCCAAGCAACATAGTCTGTTGCGGTATAATCCACCCCCTGCCAATGGATCCTGCTCCAGCCGATGTCACTTGAGATCAATCCAACAACGAGCTCGGCTTCACCAACGGACAAGCGATACAGTGCCCCCACGTCAACCCCTGTCCCACGTGCTTGCTCGCCTGGCGCACCAAAGGCGTACAG
>Ga0307443_1001565_pt1 | contig 13370 bp, 13 predicted proteins | sample SalMarSW160220MG_FD_202148 | JGI IMG/M metagenome (GOLD analysis project Ga0307443, IMG submission 202148) | Salt marsh sediment microbial communities from the Plum Island Ecosystem LTER, Massachusetts, United States - SW1601-220 | ecosystem: Environmental > Aquatic > Marine > Intertidal zone >... | reverse complement strand
TGTACATGCATTTTGTGGCAGAAGTGGTCATTACAGTAAATTCGTATCTCATAGAAGAAACAAAGTTGTAAGTCACTCTGACAGTTAAGGTATCGCCAGTACCTATTGTAGCGTTTTCAGAGAAGGGAAAAGTCACACTTATGGCTAATCCACCATTTAATTTAACATCACTAATGGTAATAGTTGTGGTTCCTAAGTTTTTGAGTGTTAGGTCAATATAGGTATTGTCTAAAGCCCATGTGTGGCTGCTAACGGTTAGTTCGTCAACTTTCATGAATGATAATGAGATTGAACCCATCCAAGAAGTTGCAGCTATTGCTACTGCAACAGTGACTGCAATTAAAATTATTCCTGCTATAACTGGACTTAGGGCTGTCTTGCTACGAAGAAACTTGTTTTTCATCTGTTTTCAATTAAGTTTACTTTTTTCTGTAAAAAAACAATTATGAATTATTAGAATTTAGCTCAAATATTTACTAGAAATGAGGTTAATTTCTTTTTGAAATATTTCGGTATTAGAAACAAAGACCAAATGCGCGCGCATCTGATTTTGTAACAATAATTTACCCGCACATTTTCCTTTGAGGGGTAATTTTTCTTTTTTGAGTTTTTACCCCTCACACATTTTTTCCCCTCATACAATTATTACCCCCGTACATCCATGTACATTCCTATTCCATTATGGTACCATTCCATTAACGGGGGGTAAAAAGTGGTATACTACCCGTCGTCCGTCGTATGGCCCGTCCGTTGTTGTTGTTGTTAAAATTTAACCCCCATTTTCTAAACTCTTTTTAGAATTTAGATGCTGGTGATTAATAAAATGCACGCGCTGAGGGTTACGAAGTTTTTGGTCCGAACTTATTCCAACACCATCCAAGTTCGCCAAAACTTAGGACGAAAACTAAGAATGCCAAACCCGTCATTATTATCTGTAGATTTTGTGCCCCCTCGACCTCGCTGAAGAATAAGCCTGTTGGCAACTGCGTTGTTATTGTTATCAAAGCTACAATAAGCCATACTATTAGTGCAAAAACGTAAGATTTAGCTCGTGCACCTCTTCCCGGCAACCATTTGTATGTGAAAGCATATATTATGCCAAGTATCAGTCCCAAAATGGGTCCTCCGATTATTAATGCGAATGGATTTACTCTTAACTGCACGTAATAACCGCCCCATAAAGAAGGGGAGGTTTGGAAGCCCAGTAGGGAAGCGACTAATGAAAAAAAGATTGGTATAATGATTGCGTAAAAAATTCCGTAAACTAATCCCGCAACTATTCCAGCTTTAACGCCTCTCCCAAATTCAACCAATAATCATCCCGGAAATACTATGATTGAAGTACATATAAAATTTGCCTAAATCTTTTCAATTAGGGTTACACATGTGCGCGCAAGCTCCAACTCTTAACCCGCTATCAGATATTTACGGTAAGAAGATACCGCTCGCTCGGGAAGAGTGTCGCCTTGTCACGGGTCTTCGGGCAGAACCAAAAACTAGAGCTTTAATGTAAGCTTGTCACGGTTAATGTGTTTTTGGCTCTGCGGACAGCCGAAGCCCCTAAACAGCCTCGCCAATTCGCTCGGCACGGCTCACCTCTCGCTCGCTAACTTAAACAAAGTAAGAAAGGTTCCAAGAGCGTTAACGATAAAGGAATATGCATAAGAACTGTAAATGTATATTTAACTAACCAGCTTTCTCTCATGGAATGGTCTGATTATTCCATGATGGTGATATCACCACTGTGTTTTTGCATAACCTCTCTTTTTTTTACCAAATGTTTGTATCGATAATTTTCAAATTATAGTAAACCAAATCAGTATCTCTGATTGCCTTAACTAATATCCCAGTTTTGCTATCCCAATAAGATCTCATTCCTTCCATAGGAGTAATATCTGCAAAAACAATTTCTCTTGATTGTCCACAAATGTCTTGGTTCTCAATACCAATTATTGTGAAAGTATTATCTCCCTCCGTAAAACTGTCATGAACATTTAGATTAGAGAGTATAATGAATCCTGTGAAATCATCCTTACCTACTTCTCCACTCAATACACTACTTTCACTGGTTCCATCTGAATAGGAGAAAGTAACGTTGAGAACACAGTCTTTTTCTTGAGTATCCTTGAATTCAATTTTTATTTTTGAGGTTTCTGTAATTGATTGTGAGGAATTTGCTGGATTATATTGTGTTAAAACCGCATCATATTCTACCCAATCACCCGAATTGATCGTCCTACTATCCTCTTGAGAATCAAGAGTTACATAAATTGCAGAAACAGATCCAATACCAATTAAGACGATTATTAAGAGAATAAGTGAACTCTTCATTTTTTTCCCCTGAATTCTTTTTTTCACATCCTTATTAATGAAATTTGCGGTTGCAAAACTCTATTTATTGACAAATCAGCTAACATAAGAATGGTAAATGTATATTTAACTAACCAACTTTGAGATTTGGAATAAGCTTAGAGTTGAGCACTGTGAAAAGCATATATTTCGAATGGACATATCTTTTCTCAGGGTTTTCAAATGAGGAATCATAGTTTCGTAATGGTTATTTTTTTAATCTCTGTCCTTTTTATGTCATCAATTTTTATCTTTTCAAAGACAGCTAAAGCTGCCGAAATGTGGAGCCAAACATATGGAGGAACAGACAATGAAGATGCTACTTCTTTGGTTCAGACAAGTGATGGAGGATATGCATTAGCGGGTTATACTGGGATTGTTGCTGGTGGTGAGATGGATTTTTGGTTGGTTAAGGTTGACGGGTCTGGGAATATTGAATGGAACCAAACATATGGAGAAACAGGTGAGGATCGTGTCTATTCTTTGGTTCAGACAAGTGATGGAGGATACGCATTAGCTGGTTTTACTAATTCATTTGGTGCTGGAGAGTATGATTTTTGGTTAGTTAAAACTGATGAATATGGTGTTATTCCAGAGTTTCCTTCATGGATAATTCTGCCCTTATTCTTGGCTGCCACTTTATTTGCGAGTGTTCAGAAAGAGGCTTTTCCATCAACGATCATAAGAACTGTAAATGGATATTTAACTAACCTTAGAATAGACTATTACAGTAGAGAAGTAAGGTGGATTAAAAAACTATGATAGAAAAAATTACTAAGGACAAAGGCGGGTTCAAATCCCGCCCCGTCCACCACTAGAACAGTTTACTTATTGATGTAGAGAGTAAGCGGTCCAGAAAAACAAGTTGTCCCTTCTTTTTGTCTTCATATTAGGAGACTAATAATACTTCATTGTTGAAAAACAGCTTTTTCTGGAAAAACCAAGAGAACAGCAAAGCTACACGCATGCAGGAAACACAATAACTGACCACTGTAGGCTATATCTACGATTTTTGCTGTTGAAGGCAAGTTATTCAGAAAACGCAGGTGACCTTGAAACCGTGGTTCATCTAAAAGTAAATAAAGGTAATCTACGATACTTACGCCAACAAACAATAAAGAATCCACTGATGGTGTTTCATGTGAAGAATGCACACACGCATAAAAAAATCTTAACAAAGATGATGATTTCTCTCCTAATCATTTCAACCTTATTGTTTTTCTTGGTGCAAGTGTCCCCAGTTAGTGCCCAAGACGAGGCGGCAAGCCTCACTGGCACAATCTATGATGGGGGCGTAGACATCGATAACGATGGAATCTACGATTCGCTAGATATCGGAGTCGAAGTTAACGTTACCACCGCAGGAACATTCAAGATAAAAGTATCTGGGCTTTACGATTCCTCATCCAACACCATCGCTGTCTCGAACCAGAATTCCACAACCCTTGACGCAGGCATTCAGGTCGTCTACGTCTCCCTAAATGGCACAAGCATCTACACGTCAGAGCTAAATCCCGTCACCGTTTCCAGCATCACCCTCTACGATGAATCTGACCACTCGCTGGATTCTTTGTCTGACATCTCCTTGTCTGGAGAATATTATTACTTCAATTTCGGGCTTTTACCCGCAAGCCTCACCGGAACAATCTATGATGAAGGCGTGGACACTGATGGCGACGGATACTTTGATTACCTTAATTTGGGCGTAGAAGTTAACGTTACCACCGCAGCAACATACACGGTGGATGCTGGCGGAGTTTATGATGCAGCAATAAATTATGTCAGCGGATCGGTAGTGAATTCCACGTATCTAGATGTGGGCATTCATGTTGTATACGTTGCCATAAATGGCACAGAAATCTATGCAGAAACTGTTAGTCCTACTACGATTGCTAGCATCTACCTTTACGACGAATCTAACAAAACGCTTAGTGACTTGAATGACATCACATTGCCAACTACATATATCTACGACGAATTCCAACGCCCAAATATTGAAATTGAATTCAATGAGATAGAACGAAAGATAATCTTAGATCAGGTGGGAAGCATCTACGTTACTAACGCTTACCGCATAACCAACATTGGATTTTGGATAAGCACAATTGAACTTGGTTTCCCAGAAGGTGCCTACGACTTTGAAGTGCGGGACGAAATGGGAACACTTGCGACGTCAACGGAAAACAATGTGATGACTGTGACTCTCAGAGACGTCATAGATACAAATGAAACGGAAACAGTTTATCTAAATTACCGTATTCCACGGAGCAACCACATCAGTCAACAGAACGGAATCGACTACAACTTACATTTCACCTTCTATGAACAATTCAACTCAACAATAGGAAAGTTAACCGTCTCCATAACTCTCCCCAAAGGCGCCAAATTCCAATCATCCACTCCTCTAGAAACCATGAGCTGCACTTTCTCCGATGTGACGCCTTCCGACGACCTCAACTTCGAGGTCAACTATAAATACAATGTATTCTGGGGTTCTTTCTACCCCACAATATGGATGGGAATCCTAGCTGTTGCCGCGTCAGCAGTAACCTTTTTCTGGAAAGCCCCCAAGCCTTCTGCATCCCCAAGAATTCAGATTCCACCCAAAGACCTCAAGAGCTTCGTTGATTCCTATGAAGAAAAAACAAGAATTCGGTCAGAGCTTGAATCCCTAGAAGAGCGGTTACGGAAGGGAAAAATTCCTAGACGCAGATTTAAGGTCAGGAAAAAGATGCTGGACGGACGCCTCTCCACGGTTTCTAGAAATCTCTCCTCTCTTCGTGAGACGATAAGAGCTGCTGGTTCCAAGTATGCAAACATGATGAGACAGATCGAAGTGGCTGAAACAAATCTTGAAGGCGCAGAAAGAGACATGCAACGCGTAAAAACAAGATACAGACGCGGAGAAATTTCTAAGGGTGCATATGGAAAGCTTCTGGAAGAATACAATCACAGAATCGAAGAGGCTGAAGCAACAATCGACGGAGTTCTTCTGAGACTCCGTGAATAGTTTCCTTTTTTTACAAAACGTTTTTATTTCAATGCTTCGCTTTGATTAAAATCTAAAAGCGGAGTTGATTAGATAATGGTTGAAATCAAAGTCGATGCTGAAAAATGCACCGGATGCGAAACATGCGTTGACACTTGTCCTGTCGGCGTTTACGAAATGAAAGACGGAAAGTCTGTTCCAGTAAACGTTGAGGACTGTATCACATGTAGAGCCTGCGAGATGGAATGCCCCGAAGGCGCCATTCAAGTCATCGAGGAGTAAACCGAACACCGATTCGCCTATCCCATTTCGGGAAACAGTTAGATTTCCCCACCCCTCTTCTCTATTTCTGAAAAAAGCTGTTTTTCAACAATGAAGTATTATTAGTCTCCTAATATGAACGGCTAGACTGCCAGTTTTGGTTAGTCTCGTTTGCAGACCATACTCACCAATGTTGCGGTAACAACCACTGGTAAAATAATCCCTGATGAAAACTCGGGAATTGTTTTGATGTCAACGGGCTTCATGAGTGGATAGTTGTCTTGGTTATTTTCATCGATAACATAGGGTGTGTCTCCTATGACGTCTCCATCGGTGTCTGTGCCGTTGTAGTCGCTCCAGTAGTTGCCTACTGCGCCATTGTCCCAGATTTCAGTGTAATTGGTTGAAGTGATTTGCACGTTTTGGTCGTTGTCGATGAAGCTGTTGCTGTAGAATATGTTGTCGCTAGCCGTGGAGCCTGAGAACGTGACGCCTACCTTGTTGTCTGCTACGTAGTTGCCTGATATGGTGTTGTTTGAACCACCAATAACATGAATGCCTGCTCCCGTATTTGAGGTCACGTTGTTTCCGATGATCAGACTACTTGAGGAATCAAGATAAATCCCTTGTCCATTGTTTATTACGTTGTTTCCGGAGACAACGAACCTTACTTTGTTTTCGGAGCCATGGAACCCGTAACGACTTATGGTTATGCCCACCAAGTTGGATTCAATAGTGTTGTCGGTAATCGTAATGTTATAAGGAGTCCCCTCGAATTCGATTCCAGCATGTAAATTGTCCCTTATCGTGTTCTTTGAGATCCTAACTGAAGAAACAGTGCTAAGAGAACCGCCGTTCCATATACCGCAATCACAGTTTTCGATTATGTTGCCAGTTATATTGCAGTTGTTGCCACCTACGTATACACCAAAGAAATACCACGCTGGAGTATCGAAGTCGTAGCTTCTAATTGTGAAGCCTGAAACCGTGATGTTGTCAGCTTTAATACCGACTGTCGATCCGCCTCCGCGTATTCCCTCAAATCCTCCTATCAGTATCGTGTTGCTGCTGTTTTCGCCGATAAACGACAATGGCTTGTCGATAACAAAGCTTCTTTCGTTGTAGGTTCCGCTTTTCACGTACACGGTGTCGCCAGCAGTAGCATTGCCCACCGCCCATCCGATGGTGGCATAATCGTCAGGAACAACCAAAGTCTTAGAGCCCAGTCTGCCAAGGTGAACAACGTACAGAACAGCGCTTATGGCAATTATGAGGACAACAATTATAGCTATAATTTTTTTAATTATCCCCTTCTCCCTCCATTAGGTTTGCTCAGTATACGCCTGTAAATCACTGCTACAGCCATAACGACAACCAACATAGCCAGTAGGAGTGCCCATAATGGAAACTCTGGAATATTGCCGTATTCATCCGTTTTAATTAACCAGAAATCTGCTTTTCCGTTACCAAAGGATTCTGTGTAGCCAGCTAAGACGTATCCGCCATCAGACGACTCAACCAATGAGTATGCACGATCATCGTTTTCTCCTCCCTGTGTCTGGTTCCACTCTATATTCCCATTAGCATCAGTTTTAGTCAACCAAAAATCGTAGCTGTCAGTATAAATGGAATGTTTGTAGCCTGCTAAAGCGTATCCTCCATCAGAAACCTGAACCAACGAAACAATTGATTCTCCACCGAAAGTCTGGTTCCACTCCATATTTCCAGATGAATCAGTCTTTACTAACACTCCACCACCCGCTATAGCAAAACCTCCATCGGAAGTCAAAACTAATTCGTGTTCCCAAACCGTATTTTCTCCCGCATATGTCTTGTTCCATTCCATGTTACCAAACCTGTCAGTTTTAACCAACCAAGAATTGATTACGCCAGAAAACGAGCCGCCAGCTATTGCGTATCCTCCATCAGAGGTTTCAACCAAAGAATAAGCAATTTCGTCATCTGTTCCTCCATAAGTTTGACTCCAAATTACCCAAGATGGTTCAGCTTCAACCAAAACAACTAAAGGAGAACTTAACAAAACAAAAAGAACAATGCTTTAAAGAAACAGCTTTTTAGACAGCATCAATTATCCCCTAAATACAGTTTAGAATTTTCAGTTAAGAAGTTTTTTGTCAAGATTTCTTGACCAAAAAAAGAATCATAGTCAAAGTTTCTTGACAAAACATTTTCTCAGTTTATGTTCCAGAAGGACGATTGAAGTTTCTTTATTCGGTTTATCGTTTTTTCTCCCTTTCTTCGCACCTTAATGCCTGCAGCATGATGTTTATCTCTGATGGAATAGGATATTTCAGCCATCTGTGCGGTCACTGCGCATGCCATCTTTCCAAGAAATCTTAGGCTGTATCCGCCCTCCAGAACTGCTACTAGTTTTCCTTGGCAAAACTTCGCTGCTGACTCTAAAATGGAATCAAAGATTTTGGCGTAGCTGAGAGCTGATAATGAAAGATTTCCCACAGGGTCTGTGTAATGGTTGTCGAATCCCGTGGAGACCAGAATGAACTGCGGCTTGTACTGATTAATGATTGGAGCCGCAATCTCGTTGAAGGCTCGGAGGTAGATTCGGTTGTCTGTTCCGTAGGGAAGGGGAATATTCACCGTGTATCCTAACCCTTCATCTTCGCCGACCTCATCAGCGAATCCTGTTAAGGGAAACTCGGTGGGGTCTTCGTGGAGGCTAACGTAGAGAACCCTGTTGCTTCTGTAGAATATTTCCTGTGTTCCATTTCCATGATGAGCATCTATATCCAAAATCAAAACTCTGTCAAGGCTGAATTTTTCTAGTAGATGAGAAGCAGCTACTGCAACATTATTGAAGACGCAGAAGCCCATGGGATAGCCAGGTCCAGCATGATGCCCCGGCGGTCTAACAAATGCGAAAGCGTTTCTGAACTTTCCTGCCATGACAAGATCAGCCGCTTTCACTGTTCCTCCGGCAGCCAAACGGGCTACCTCATAGCTTTCGGAAGAAACCACCGTGTCTCCTTGATCCAATAGTCCGCCGCCGCACCTACAAAACTGTCTGATTCGCTGAATATAGTCACTGTCGTGAACCAGCTGCAAGTCGTTGATGCTGGCGATTTCAGGTTCGACCAGAGAGCATCTTTCATTTTCGAGAATGCCGCTCTTGTTCAGTTCTCTCATGATTACTCTGAGACGGGAAGGGGACTCGGGATGACGGGGTCCGGTTTTGTGGCGCAAATACTTAGGTGAGTACACCACGGCTGTCTCTGTCATCTTCACACTTCCCAAGCGAAAAACGGATTTGCTTCTCCACTAAGGAGACTTATTTGTGATTATACCTAATTATAGGTTATTAGCCACGGAAGGATCATTCAGTTTGAAGCAAAGGATTTTATGTTTCTTGGTAAATAGTGAGCGTCTGAGCGTTTAGGGGCGGATTTGTCTTTGGCGTCTAAGGTTGCTGTATTTTCATACTTGATTATTGTGGCGAACATCCTCGTTTTTCTCCAGAGCCTAACAGACCCTGAATCCTATAATCAGCTTATAGAAACTTACGGTTTAGTTCCCGTTCAGGTCATGGGAGGCGAACATCTCTTATCCCTAATCACCTCCATGTTCCTGCACGCTAACATCCTTCATCTTGGACTGAACATGTTCTTTCTGTTGGTGAGCGGCGACGCGGTTGAACGAGAATTGGGCAATTTCCGCTTTTTGGGGTTGTATCTAGCCTGCGGCGTTATCGCAGGACTCTTTCACTCCTACCTAAACAGCGCATCCGATATCCCCACCATAGGCGCTTCGGGGGCAATCTTCGGCGTTTTAGCTGCCTTCGCCATTCTTTTTCCCTTTCGCTGGCTCCTCAAACTCTTCGGTTTCATTCCCATCCCGCTTCCAGCCATCCTATTCGTCTTCATAACAATTTTAACCGAAACCGCTTACGTATCTTCCGGAGTCGTAGAAAACGTCGCCCACACCGCTCATGTGGGAGGCTTCCTAGCCGGCGTCTTCTTGACTCTACTGTTCATACCCAAAAAACGAGCAGACCAAAAATAACGCGCCGAAAAAGCGTTAGTGAACCACATAGACAGAAAGAATGCCCGATGATGACTGGAGATATTCAACGAGTTTCTGAACCAAACAATCTGCATTCTCGATCTCTGGAAAATACAGTAGGTGACTTTTGCAGTTTTTTCTGCAATCAGAAGCTCCAAAACCTTTGACCTGAACTTTTGCTCCCATTATAGTCTTTATGTGCTGATTTGTTTTGCACTCCATGTTTTCGTTGGTTTCAGCGACTATAACCGCTTCCACGGAAACGTTTTCGTCTGCCAGAAGGTAATCTATGTGCCAGAACCTCCGTTTGTCTTTCCTCAGGTGTCTAGCGATTCGATGTTTGAGGCTTGAGGCTCCCTTGCCCAAAGCTGAGCCAGTGTAAGTGTAGTATCCCATTGGAAATCTCTGCTTCCCCAACTTTCCTATAGTCAATGTAACTTGCTTTGGCAAAAACAGTAGCAGCGTGTAGATTCCAGTCGTTGAAAACTCTGAAATAATGTTTACGTCTTCCTTCATCTAAACGCAGCCATCCAGTCAACAAACCAGTCTTTAGTTTAACGTTTCATTCCAGAAAAAGATTTTATCATAATGCTGTTGCAGGTCAGCATCGAATTCTGGATCACTGTAAACAATATCCAATCTGGAACCATACTGCTCTAGGAGCTGGTTGACGTCGCTCCAAATCTTTTCTGTCCGTTCATCTTCATCGGCACTCCATAGCCCCCAAATATTATCGTCGGAGCTGCGGAATCCGAAGCCAAAGTTTTCGGGGAGAACATAAGCCACATCTGCTTTTTCGATTCCATGTTTGTCAGGATTATTGTTTACGTAGTTCCAGAAATCTTCTAAGGCATCAAAGTGTTCTTCTGTCAATATTCCATAATCTGAATACTCGGTGTCTGGATGATCAAAAATCACCGCATATTTTGCTCCATTATGGTAAGCCACCTTCAAGTCATCGTAAAGTTCATCGCCTGACACAATATAGGGAACGTCATTGTATGTCCATGTGACCATTACGCCCCAATCTCTGTTCTGAACCTTGGCGGCTCCTCTACAAAGCGCAACATGTAAGGGTCTGCTGTGATTCCAAGCGAATTCTGCTAAGATAGTATCGTATCCAGACTTGTAGTCGAACCAGTAGAGACCATAATCCGAGGTTAACACCGTAACGCCCTCACATTCTCGAGCGTAAATGTAATAGTTTGTGTGAGCGTAAAGCCATTCCAAATATATCTCAGCGGCTTCCGTTTGGTTTTCTGCTCTTGTAACCAATCTGAAACTGCCGCCGTCTAGCTGGTTTCCTCCTGGCTCATCCATGGCGTAGACGCCTAAGAACTTGTCACCATATTTTTCTTTAGCATCTGCGATCCATAGGTGGGGATAGTAATTGTATCGGAAGATCAGTGTTTGATGCTGGCCATCCTCTGTGGGAACACCGTATTCTTCATGTAAAGAAATAAAGAAGACCAGAAAATATAGCCCCGAGTCATAGACGTAGTCGCAAACCTCGTTGAGGTTGTTTATGTCAAATGTTATTCCGACGGAGTCAACAACAAAAAGATTTGTGAAATTTTTTACTCTGTCAACCAAGGCTTTGCAATCTTCAACACTGTGATTGTCGATAGCATATTCTACACCAACAAAGAATTCAGGGTCTGAGTTCTGTTCGTCGATGTCAAAGTTCCAAATCACCAAAAAAAGGGGCGAAACTATAATCGCGATAAGTATAAAACAGAACAGTAGCGTACTACGTTTCAGCTTTTCCCTCTCCCTATAAATCCCTGAGCTTACCAATACAATAAATCTTCTCTGTTATAACCTTAAAGACCCAATCTTCACCCATCATAAGTTCTGTCCCAGAAAAAGACATGAAGGCATGAAAGGTAAAAGTTAAAGGTCATGCTGGACATATGCCGGATGTTAATGGTGAAACTGTATGAGCAGCAGTGAAGAAGTTGAAAAAGAGGATCCCATAAAACTTCACAAAGAAGGAACAGCCTTAGCTGACGCCGGCAAACTTGAAGAGGCAACAGAGAAGTACCTGCAGGCATCCGAGCTGTATGAAAAAGTCAAAAACTTTTTTGACGCCTCCTACGCCCTGTTTAAGGCGGCAGAATGCAATTACCAATTGAAAGACTATGATACAGCCAAGGAACGTTTTCTTAAGTCAGCAGACCTAGCATTCGATAAGGGTTATGACCGTTTCGGAGTTAGCGCCCTAGAGTATGTCCTTGACTGCCACAAAGCCATGGGCGAAGAAGACCAAGCAAATGAACTCGAACAGAAAATAAAAGAAGTGAAAAGCAAACTCCAAAACTTTTAAACTCCACTCTTCCTTGCTCAGTTATGTGAGAACACATCTCAGATGGCTAATTTTTTCTCATAATGTTTTCCACGCATCAAGATATCTTATTTCGCTTATCTGGGACCTCAGCAACCTTTTAAAGAGACAAAATCCATAAATCATTATTCAGAAGTCTGAAGGGCTGATTTATGCCTCGATATTCCAGCGTTTTCAAGGATGAAAGCAAACTTGACATCAACTATGTTCCACAACATCTACTCCATAGAAGACTTCAACTCAATCTTTTGAACCAGTTTTTCCGTTTCGCCGTTGAGAGCCCCGGAAAAATGACCCAACGCGCACTGATTATAGGAAAGATCGGAACGGGCAAAACGGTTCTCTCTCAACACTTCGGCTTAAACATAGTAAAAGAGGCAAAAGAACGTAACATCAACCTCAACTACGTCCACGTTAACTGCCGCGAATGCAAAGGCAGCCTATTCATGATTCTTCAACGAACCATCATGAAGTTCTATCCCACTTATCCTAGACGCGGCTACTCCGCAGAGGAACTGTTGCAGGCGCTTATGCAGGTCCTCGACGAGAAAGACGCCTATCTAATCTTAACCTTGGACGAACTGGAATCTCTTGTCAGCAGTGAAGGATCAGACCCCATCTACAACCTTTCCCGCATCCAAGAAGACCGATTCAACGCCCCCAAAAGGCTCTCCCTCATCTGCATCCTCCGCCAACCCGAATACTTGGAAAAGCTGGATCCAAGCACAAGAAGCACGCTTCAACGCAACATAATCCGGCTGAAGGAATACTCCGAGTCGCAGCTCGAAGACATTCTTGATGACCGAGTGAATCTTGCCTTCAGAGAGGGAACCGTCCCAACCCAAACAATGAGTCTCATCGCTGAGTTAGGAAATTCTGAAGGAGGAAACGCCCGTTACGCCATTGAGCTTCTGTGGCGAGCCGGCAAGTATGCTGACGCTTCGGAGATGCGGGAGGTTTCGCCTGAATGTGTTCGGAAAGCGGTTGTCAGCGTCTATCCGGTTGTGCGGAGGGACATGATTCCCGCATTCAGTCTTCACGAAAAATTGTTTCTTCTCGGTGTCGCGCGACATTTCAAACAAACTGATTCAGCTTACATGTCCATGGGAGACGCAGAGGAAGCTTATGCTCTAGTCTGCGAAGAGTACGCTGAAAAGCGGCGGGGTCACACTCAACTCTGGAAGTACGTTCAGGCGCTTTCTGCCTCAGGAATAATTGAAACAATGGTTTCTGGAGTTGGGCAACGGGGAAAGACCACCCTTATCGGCTTGTCTCGGGTTCCAGCTTCTGATCTGGAACAGGAGCTTGCCAAGATTCTATCGCGGGAAGGCGGTGAGGTTCAGTGGCGATAGAGGAAGTTTTCTCTTCTAAAGGGCGAGTGAAAATTCT
>Ga0307443_1001563_pt1 | contig 13372 bp, 6 predicted proteins | sample SalMarSW160220MG_FD_202148 | JGI IMG/M metagenome (GOLD analysis project Ga0307443, IMG submission 202148) | Salt marsh sediment microbial communities from the Plum Island Ecosystem LTER, Massachusetts, United States - SW1601-220 | ecosystem: Environmental > Aquatic > Marine > Intertidal zone >... | reverse complement strand
ATACTGAAACAGAAAGACGCATTTGAAAGCAGAGCTGTTTGCGCTTCCCGGGATGTGAATTTTGGTTTTTTATTTAGCTCTTTGCCGATTTGCTCAGCGAGTTGACGAACCAACACAGTATCCGGCCCTGTAACATTAAGAATAGTCGGCGGCGATTTTGCGAGACTGATGGAGCGGATGATATAATCATTGGCATCCCGCTGCCATATCAGATTGACCGCTCCCATAGTCAGGTCCACAGGTTCACCATTTAGAATTCGGCTGGTAAGGTCAACAATAATGCCATATCGAGGTTCGTTGGCGTAATTGAGTCTGACTACGGTCATCGGTGTATTGTGAAGCTGCGAGAAATATTCAAATATTCGTTCTCTGCCGAGGCAAGACTGGGCATATTCGCCTATCGGCTCGGGAGCAGTTTTTTCGGATGCTCCGCCTCCATCGACATCAACCAAAGGATAAACGTTGCCGGTGGAAAAAACCACAATGCGCGAGTTCTTATAATGTCTTGCCACAAGACCCGGCAGAAAGATGTTCAGCGCCCATGTCAACGGCTGATTACCGGTGGCACCGAACTTCATGCCGGCCAAATAGAATACATTTTCTACGTCGGGCAATTGTGAATAAAGTGACTCATCAAGCAGGTCAGCCTGGATGGTTTTGATTCCCGCCCGCTCGATTCTGCTTCGGACGGCCTTGTCGCTGAATCGGGAGACGGCGTAAATATTTTTGCCGCCCGAGGTCTTTCTGAGCATTATCGCCAAGGTCGGTCCCATCTTGCCACCTGCGCCCAAAACAACGATATCACCGTTCAGACCGGCAGCTATCTCTTTAGTCGCATCGGTAGGTTCGCTGAGAATGTCCTCCAAGGCACCTTCGTCTAATTCAGATACATCTATCATAAGTTACTCGTTTTCTCGATTCTCGAACGAGCATCCAGCATCCAGTATCAAGCATCACTTATTAGCTTAATTTCAGCAATATAAGAAACAAGACCCGGATGGCGATAAAAACGACGACCAGCAGGCCCAGTCCGCCGACGATATTCAGGACCAGCTTATTACGCCTGTCGCCCATGACGTCCTTTCGGTTTGCCAGCCAAAGTATCGTCACAGCCATCAACGGATTGCCGATGACTGTCAGGGCCTGGCCAAAGATAATTGCGTCAACCTTTTTAATGGGTGTGTGCAGAACAATCATCGCTATAGCCATTCCGACCAGCAGAACCACTGTCGTAAAAAGCCGGGACCAACGGTCGCTTAATCCGGCTGGTTTGCCGAGACCATCGGCCAAGATACTGCCGCCAATCATTGCGTTGATTACAAAGGGGTTCATAGCTACCGCTAACAGTCCCACACAAAAGAGTACGTGGGTGGTCGTACCAAGCAGTGGCCGTAGTTGTGTAGCTAATACGCTGATATCATTAGCCGGCTGACCCCTGAGGACCGTAGCGCTGGTCATCATAATAATTGCGCTGACGCCGGTTAGCACGGCGACCCCGGCGATGGCATCACCAATCCCACGGTCGTAGTCCTTGATTGTCCATCCTTTTTCCCGCACAAGGTTGCCCTGATATAATGCGGCAGCTACGGAAAAGGTCGTACCCAGCAGCGAAGCAACAAGAACCATAGGGTAACTACTATAAATACTGCCTGTTTTATCTCCCGTTAAAAGGCCTTCGGGCAGTCGGGGGATTAAGCCCTTCAATATCGCAAGCACATCAGGTCGAACGATAAAAAGATTGACCAAAAAGCATATCAATACCACAGCCACCATTACCTTCATAATCCGTTCCAGAGTGCGATATACCTGTTTCAATGTGAAGACAAGAGCAATTATTGCCGCATTGAATACCAGCAGGACGCCGCTGTTGATAAGACTTCTGGTGCGCTCGGTCATTTCGTCCGGGTTTCCGAAGAGACGGGCGACGCCGAGGGCATCCGCAGCGGCGGCCACAGCTAAGTTGTTGGAAAATTGGAAGGCCGTGCAAATAAGGCAGAGATTGATTCCGATTACAGCAGCAATCGGCCGACCCAAACGCCCGGCGACCAGCGTACAGGGTGTGGCACCACCGACGACACCGATTCGCGCGGCCATTGTCATATACGTGCCCATCAGGACGCCGGTCAGGATAAGCAGCCATAGTAATTCGTATCCATGATTGGCTCCGACGTTGGAGCTGATTAACAAACTGCCCGGCCCGAACACTACGCATGCCGTAATGAGAGCCGGCCCAATCGACCGCCACCACGGAGGTCGGCGTTCAGATTTTGAATTTACAGACGGCTCTGACATAAAGTACTCTCCTTTAAAAGTCCGTAGCACACAATCGAACAAATTATCAATCGGAGCCAAATTATAGCAGTCACTGAACTCCCGGACAAGTATTTTGCTTATATAGATATGCAGGAACGGTTTCGCAGCGAATGGTAACCAATATTGATATTGCTCCGACTCTATACCGGGCGGCTGTCGGAACTTAACTTTTCCCGATTCCTGCAAGAAGGCAATGCTATCTGGTTAATATTACAGAGACGAGCTGTTCTCTTAATCGTGCTTAAGGATCGTTATGATCTCGTCAGTTGTTACAGTTCTGCTCAGCCTGCCATTGGCTGCCTTAGACGAACCTCCGCCTTTGCCTCCCACGGTATTTTGAATCTTCCTGAGGAGCTTGTCGGCATTCATTCTGTTGGAGCTTATTGCAATATTGACATCACTGACAACAATCCCCGCTCCGTCAATTGCATCTGCAATCATACCCGCGAGTTTTGTTACCAATTGCCTGGGGATATCGGTAACCTGGATGCCGATTTTCGATGATTCGACTTCGACTGCTTTAGCCGACTTTACAAGACCCGGCAGCATCCGAGACCATAATCGATTTATTTCTTTGGTCAGCTCTTTTGAATGGTCCGATGTTTTCTGGAAGATTTCAGGGAGTTCGGACGTAGAGCAGCCGGCTGATTTTCTAAGCTCTCTCAAAATATATGTCTCAAGTTGTGAGTGTTCAAGGGCCTTTCTTCCGGCAAGGAAAAACATTCTCGTTCCTTTTTTCTTGCTCTCAATATCAAATATTCTGATGATTCCGATTTGACCGGTTGAACGAAGATGAGCCCCACAGCAGGCTGATTTATCGTAATCACCAATCTTCACTACACGGATTACGTCCGATTCTATTTCCTTGGAATCACTCCTTATTCGAACGTCCGTATCGTTAAACACCGTTTCAACCGGAATATTGAGAGCAACAGCTTCCATCGATTGCTGCTCAAGCTCTTTTACTTTTTCCCAATCGATTCTCTTGTCAAAATCAACGGTGCATCTCTCAAAGCCAATATGAACGCCGGTCGTTCCAAGACCGAATTGTTTTTCAGCAATTCCTGACAAGATGTGCTGAGCAGTATGTTGTCTTGCTGTATAGAACCTGCGTTGCTTGTCCACACGAGCAATGTATTTACCATCAGTAAGTGGTCTGTCAAGTGTGTGAACTATCCGGCCATTGATAATTTCAACATTGCAAACATTGGCTTGGCCTATCGCACCTTCGTCAGCGGGCTGGCCACCTTCATCAGGATGGAAAATTACCGGTTCGATAGTGACCTTGCAGTCGTCGATTGCTTTGGTTTCAACTTCAGCTTCAAAAAGCTCAGGGCTTGTCCAATATAGTCTTTTCATAACCGGATTATAACAGGCTGCCTTTTTTCATCAAGTCATTTCAGGACACCCGGAATCCGTCGGACGAGAGTGGCTGGCTCCTCCGATTGACATCAACGGCCCAAAGAAACCGCAGTTCCTCTGGCAACACATCCGCGTAACTGATAATTGTCGCTTGACCGGTCGCTATCGTCAATCAGGCCCCACGATTCGGGTAAAGGTGAAGGCCTTGCCTGGAACAGCCCCATATTTTTTCGTGCTTTTTTCCGCATTTTTGAGAGAAAAAAAGGGTTCTAAAAGAATTTTTTGAAAAATTTCCATTTTTTTCTTGGCGCACCTACAAATGTCGGATATTCTACTTCTATTACAACGACAATTGTAGGAGTGAATTGTTATGGGAAAGAAAAAGTTACGGGCGATGAGCCCCACCGAGACGGAAATTCTGAGGTTGGTCTGGGAGCTCAACGAAGCAACCGTACAGCAGATCCGTGACCAGTTGCCTCCCGACAGGAGCCTCGCTTACAACACCGTTCAAACCTTGCTATGTCGTCTTGAGCAGAAGGGGTATCTAAAACACCACCTTAAAGGCAGGGCCCACGTTTTCTCAGCCCTGGTCAAGCCCCAGGAGGTCATTAAGACTACTGTTCGCGATTTCCTGGGTAGGCTCTTTGGAGGTGACCCCAAGCCTCTTGTCCAGTTCCTGGCCGAGGATGGCAAGCTTGATGAAGAAGACATCAAGAGGTTAAGAGAGCTGATAAAGAAGAAAAAGAAGAAATAAACAGGTTTGTGTTGCGGAGGTTTTGACAATGGAATCGTGGTTGAGCCGAATCACAGATTATTTGCTTGCGCAAAGCTGGCAGATAGCGGTTCTGACCGTCGTCGTGGCGATTGTGTCAGTTTTCTTGAGGAACAGAAGCGCTCATGTCCGCTATCTTATTTGGCTGCTTGTTTTGGCTAAGTGTCTCGTGCCGCCTCTGCACTCGGTCCCGTTGGCAGTCCTACCTCAAGAACAGCCAACAGCTTTTGTTGAAAGCTCCCCAATGGCCGGGAGAACTTTTGATGCATCAAGAATAGAGCGAGACATTGTGACTGAACGGGCCATGTCAACTTCTGTCCAGACTCAAATGGCACCGCCACCCAAAACCATCGAGGGACAGAGCACGTACAATATTCGTATATGGTTGGCGATAGGATGGCTCGTGGGGGCAGTGGCTCTCTTATTTTACAATCTTCTGAATGCTCTGCGCACCCAGATATGGCTTCAGAGCCAGCGCAAAGCACTTCCAGTAAAATTCAGACATAATGTAGAGAGCTTCTTTTCGGCTCATGGCGTGAAGCACATACCAAACGTCTGGCTAATAAATGGAATGAATCAACCTTTTGTTTGGGGTTTGGTGCGAGGGAGTATCTATCTTCCCGCTGACTTACTGAATTTTCAGGATTCAAAGTCTTGGGCAAGCCTCCTGGGCCATGAGCTCTCTCATGTTATCCGCTTCGATGCGATGGTCCATACATTGCAGATATTTGCCCAGGTCGTTTTCTGGTTTCATCCCTTCGTCTGGTGGGCAAACAGAAAGATACGCACCGAGCGTGAGAAATGCTGTGATGAGATGACCATCGTTTCTCTGCACGCCTTGCCGGAGGATTATAGCGAAGCGATTGTGGAGGCTCTCGCCGTCAAATATGAATCAATCCGGCCGGTTCCATCGTTGGCTGTAGCCGGGCCTGTAAGAAATATTGAAGAAAGGATAAAAACCATGTTAAGACCAGGAAAAAAATTCTACAAACGCCCAAGTTTAATAACTGCAACAGTCATTTTGTTAGCGGGTCTTTTAACCGTCCCAACTTCGCTTGTGCTGACTGCACGAGCGGAAGCCACGGCCAAGTCTGAGGAAAAAGCCACTAAGTCACTTCACCAGGCTGTCGCTAATGGAGATCTTGAACGTGCCAAGTTGCTTCTCGCAGAAGGCGCAGATATAAATGCAAAGGACGAGCAGGGACAGACTGCCTTGCACGTTGCCGTGCGTAAGGGTCGTCTCGATATCACACTGCTGCTTGCTGCCCATGGGGCAGACCTGGACGCAAGGGACAAACAGGGGCGTACACCTTTATTCTATGCAGCAATGACACATAATCGTATAGGAGTGTTGCAACAATTATTGGCCTTGGGTGCTGACCCCAATATAGCGGACACATCAGGTGAAACACCGCTCCACCATGGGGCAAGGGTCAACGCCCCTGGAGGTTGGTCTATCGTCGCAGAATTGGTTGCTAAAGGTGCGGACATAAATGCCAAAAACAACGACGGTCGCACGCCTGCCCATGTTAAGGCTGCACGTACTAAAGGAGTAAGTCTTGACGAACTTATTAAACTCGGTGCAGATCTCAACGCAAAAGACAAGGATGGCAATAGTGTTCTGCACCTGGCTATTGAGCATGCAAAACCGCGCGAAAAAGAAAGTATTCTTGCCTATGATGTGAATGTGAATCAGGCAAATGCTAAAGGACAGACACCGCTGCATATCGCCAGCCGGGTAGGACACAAGAAGGTGGTTGAGGGTCTCATCGCCAAGGGTGCCTATGTTGACGCCAGCGACTTTAGAGGCCATACGGCCTTACATATCGCTGCTGTTAATGGACACATAGACATCGCTACAATCCTCCTGGACAAAGGCGCAAACGTAAACATGAAGACGAAGCAAGGCCATACGCCTGTTTATCTTGCCGTGCGTTCCTTAAACTACATGGTTGCCAATCAATTAATCAAAAGGGGAGCAGATATGTCACATATATATATGGCCTCCTATATGGGCGACTTCCCAGGAGTGAGGAACTCAATTGCCCGCGGAATTTCCGTTAACACTAAAGATGAAGAGGGATTTGCTCCCTTGCACGCAGCAGCCGCGGGAGGTCGCAAGGTTATAGTCGAATTTCTACTCTCCCAGGGGGCGGAACCTAAAGAACAGGTGCAAGCAGGTTGGACTGCTTTGGCTTATGCGGCTGTCGCCAACCATGTGGCGACCCTTGAACTGCTTCTTGCAAGAGGGATAGATGCTGGAAGCGAGGTATCTAAACTATTGCCTATCATCGCTGAACGTGGATACATTGACGCAGCAAAATGTCTCATTGGGTTAGGTGCAGATGTTAATGTCAACGACGGAGTGCCGTTGCGTAATGCGACCCAGGCCGGTCAAAAAGATATGGTCGAGTTGCTTATCAAGAACAAAGCGAATGTTAATGTGGGAGACTGGCCTCCTTTAACTGTAGCAGTTGACATTGACCGCCCCGATATTGCAGCATGCCTTATTGCTGCAGGTGCCGATGTTAATGCAGGAGGCTGGACGGCCTTGATGGAAGTACCATATACCTGCAAGGGTACTGACATGGCCGAACTTCTTATCAAAGCAGGAGCAGATATAAACAAGGAATCTGAAACGAGATGGACGGCCTTACACGCTGCAATTGATAACCACCGAGAGGACATAGCCAGACTGCTCCTTCGCAACGGGGCAAATCCCAACGCAAGAGGCTGGGGCTGGACGCCGCTACACGAAGCAGCGTGGTACAACTCACCCATGATCAAGCTACTTGTAGACAATGGAGCTGATGTCAATGCCAGAGGCGGTCTCGGCTACACACCCCTACATTACGCGTACTACTATGCCTCGCGAGACTCCGTCCGGCAGCTTGTTGCCATGGGCGCAGACATCAACGCCAGAACCCACGGCGGTGAAACAATCCTTCATTTGGCGCCCACTCGTTATAAAGGTGCAAGCGCGAGCGCTGATTTCATTGAGTTCTTACTCGCCCAAGGGGCTGACCTCAACGCTCGAGACAACTCTGGGTGGACACCGCTACACCGTGCAGCTTTGCTTGGCAAATCGGAGATGGTGAACGTGCTTGTTGCGCATGGAGCGGATACGGAAGCCAAGACCAATGACGGTAAAACGCCCAGTGATCTGGCTAAGGAAAATGGCCACACAGAAATCGTTGAACTTTTGCGTAAGCAAGGGGCCAAAGAATAACGAAGATTTATTGGAGCAGGTAACTCTGAAGAAGTATCTTGTCATGAACAGGCAATAGTATATCTGTCCCTTGCCTTACCCAAACAATATCTCTTGATTTTAAGCTCCTCGATAGGTAACTTGGTAAGGGTTATTCTAAATCAGGGTGATAGTGAAGATACGAGGTTGCTATTCTTGTCTTGGGTACAGTTTGCACTAACAAAACTCATCTGCCTCGGAAGCTACACGTATCCATCTGAAATCGGCAGGCCAACCAAATTCATTCCTCTGTTTTCTGTTTTCCTGTCATTCATATCGAACAATTAAAGAACGGTTTCCTCGGCAGCACCGTAGTAAAGGGCATTGAATAATATTTTAAAAGTGCCGTGTGTTTGTGTGCGATGCTGCGGGCGAAAGCCGAGCATGATTATCCTGCCTTTGCCATATTGGATGTCCAGCGCTGCGGCTTTACCGGACAGATTTTTTTCACCGAGCAGCCATCCGCTTTTTAGTATGTTTTTCTTAGGATAGATAACCGGAGCGGCGATTTGTTCGTTTAGAACCGAAGGATTGATTGAAAATACCGGATTGCCCCAGTTTAGAATCAGACATTTTTGGGGCATGCCGTAAGCCAGTGGATGAGTAATATCAATCTCGACATACAAATTTGAGCCTGGACAAAAGTATTCGGTGCTCGGCAAATCTTTAACAACGTTTCTGACTGGAACATTGAGCTTGTCGATAGCAAATTCTGAGGCATCTCCCATGAGCACCAATGTTCCGCCCTGTCGAATAAATGCCTTGAGCTCTTTGATTGAATCGTCATCGAGATTTTTTTTGTATTCAGGGGGCAAAAAAACTTCAGGGTACTCTTCTTCCTCGGCTTCTTTGGATTTCTTTTCGTTCTTATCACTTATGAGTGTTGTCGTGCTGTCGTGCGGAATTAAAAAAACATCTATCTTTTTCAAATCGCCATTTTTTATAGCATCGACATCAACGCTCTGGTAAGGGAAATCCCACTTGTCGAAGAGACAGCGTGTCCAGCCTTCATCCATATTACCGCCCTTATAGCGCCGATACATTCCCAAACGAAGCTTTTTTAATTTAAATGCCGGACCGTTCGTTAATTTCGACAGAGCATGAAAAACGAGTCCGGTTTTTTTTGCAATTGCAGAAATTTGATTGCCGGAAGTACGCCCTGCCGGAATCAAGATCGCTCCCGGCGCAAAATGAACGTATTCATTGTCGATTGCTTCTTTCAGCCAGTACACTTCGCCACCTTTGTCGAGAATTTCGTTCACGGCAAGAAATGCGTCATTGAATTGATGGGAAAGCAGCCAGCCGGCTTTACCTGAACCGGTAACGCGACCGGGTGATTTGGGTGGTTCGGTCAACTGTTCCAGCTCAACATTTATTTTTTGGCTTGAGGGAAATACCTGAACACCCATGTGTTCCGCAAGCACAAAATTAGCCATATCGTATGGTCTAAGAATACTGCCGTCGGCGCGGCGTGTGATAGCATTGTCCGGATAATGGGCCTCAGAAAGAAGCGATTTCACCAGAGCTCCATTGGGTTGAGCGAGGGAAATGATATAATCGCCCGCATGATAAGTCCGTTCACCGGTCTCGAAATCCGCTTTGGCGCGATGCACATCGATGTTGTTTTGCATGAGAATACCGACCAATTTATCCACAGTGAGCCGGTCATACTGTTTTGCAGGGATGATGTAGGCATATTCCGGGCCTTGATTGCCTTTCTCGATTATACGTTGCGCCTTGAAAACCATATTGCCCAACAATAGCTCCCGGTTCTTGGCCGCAGTTTCCAGTAAAGCATACGTGCTGATTTCCTGCTGCCGAACCATATCTGAAAGCCGCCACCATCCACCCGGCCAGGGATTTGGAAAAACCTGCATCGGCTCATATTCAGCATGACTGCGGCCGTGAGGCCTGAGCTGGTGTGGATGGATATAAATCGGCCAGACTAAACGCGCACTGGCTGTCTCGGTAAGCATCCCGACGATATTGCGATGGTTCGTTGACATGTGAAAAGAAGGAAACCACCAGCCGGTATAGGGCGCTCCGGCTACAATACCTGTCATACCCGCACGCTCTAAAGCAATCTGCATATTCGCTCCGACCAGCTCATGCTCTATCCAGTTCAAAGGATCAACGTTTGGATTAATCGGGTCGTGGTATGGAGGCACATACAATCTTGCCCCGTAACTGCCCATCTGGTGGATATCGAGGTACATCTGCGGAATCCATTCATGATATACAACCTTCGCGAACATTTGCGATTCTTTAAGGGAAAGCATATAGGAATCCCTGTTGTTATCATGTCCGGCATAATGATGGTAAAGAACCGGCAGACTCGAGCCTTGATATTTAGTACCTCGTGTCTTTTCAATCCAGTCAACGACCATTTCTTCGCCGTCCGGATTAAAGCAGCCAAAGAGAAGAAAAATCGAGTTTTGTAATATTACCATTGTATGCTTATCGTTAGCAGTTGCCAGTCGATAAGCCAGTCCGGGCGCCATTTGCACAGCGGCTATTTCCGTTGCGTGCAAACCGCAACTGACCGCAACGACGTTTTTGCCTTCATCAATCAACTTATCGATTTCCGACTTGGAGCGCCCTCTCGGGTCGGCCAAACTGCGACTTATCTCAGAAAACCGACCCAAATAGGTCATATTTTCCGGCGCAGTAATGATTGTAAGAATAAAAGGATTACCTAATGTTGATTGGCCTAAATCTCTTACCAGTATACGGTCTGAGGCGGAATCTAATTTGTGATAATAACCAACTATCGACTTCCACGATGCCAACTTACCATCGGCGCCCAATTCAAATCCAAAATATGACTTCGGAGCTGGTATGGACTGTGCCTGGAGAGATTCCTGAAACATTAACGTCAGACTTAACGTAATCAGATAACTGATTAGAATACATTTCTTAACCATTATAAATTTGCCTCCATAAGCAGGATAGAACAGCATAATTAGCCGGATCATCCACTGTACGCAGCCGTACTCACGGCCTTTCTTCCAAAACACCATCTTTGACTATCGTAATCGTGCGCCGGTTAAAAGAATACGACACGTTATCTTCCCGTGAAATAAACGTAATAATATTTAACGAACACAACCATGTCAAGTAACCTATAAAACCATACAAGCCAGGCACTTCAATTCATCCGATTTTTGTAATCTGAAATATGAAATTTCCCTTGCTATTCAGAGCATCGCCAAACGACACATGGTAATCTCAAATAATCAATATCGAAGTTGAAAATTCGCTCCGGACGAAATCAACTCATGGTGTAATCATTTATCATTTAGAAAAGGGGCCTATACCAAATCAGTATAGGCCCCGAATTGCCTGCACTTGTGTAACTGCACCTGTGCCTGCGAAACCCTCATGTGCAGGCAGGCACAAGTGACACGAATCTGCTATATCAACCGCGCCCCCTTTTCTTGCTTCGCAAGAAGCAATAGGGGCGAGCCAAATCTCAGCTTAAGGTGCCGGCTCTGGTTCCGGTTCTGGAAGCGGCAGAAGCAGACGAATATCATCAAAGTACGCTGTACCTGAACCGTCGGCTTGCGGATTGTTCTTATCGCCGAAACCAAGGCTAATCGTATTGACATTGGCAAGGTTCACACCTTGGTCTGCGAACGCCTGAAGGTCGATATTCCATTCGGTCCATTCATCTATCTGTGCTGCATTCGGATTATCGTGAGAGACCACCGCGCTGCCATTGAGAGCAACATACATCGGCTCGGCATCGTTACTGAGCATAGTTGCACCGATGGCCTCATGCGTCCACATCACCGGACTAACCGTACCGGTTGTCTGGACATTGGAGAATTCGGCCTTGCACGTTGCATTAACGTTATGGCTGGTCAGTGCCAGACCTATATAGACATTCGGAGACATTAATACCCTCCGCGGATTCCATGCGAGTGGAGACCAGGTAACACCATCGTCGGAGTTATAGGCATTAAAGTCACCAGCGGCGTTACGCTCAAGTTTTATCCAGTGCGGCGCCTCGATAGCCTGAAGCGTCGTAACGCTGTCATCGCTCATGGCGTCAGCATCTGTAGTCAGCCTTGCCTGGAATCTGCATCCGTTAGCGGGTGAAACAAACACAAAGGCAAACTTTGAACCAGGGGCCAGCGACTCGCGAATCATCACGCCGGCCTTGGCCCAGCCGTCTGTGTTCTCTACGCTTAGCACCTGCGCCGAAATCGAACCAACGCCGGATAATTGCTTCCAAGCATAACGGAACTCGTCGGCCTGACCCCAAATATCCGCACCGGAGGCGTTTATCGTGTAGGTGCCGGCCGGCTCCTCAACAAAACCTGCAGCATTGCCTCTGAACCAAATCGACAATGTGTTGACACTATTCTCGGTCCAGTCACGCGGATAAGTCAGCGTCAAAGTTGCCTCAGAGTACCCGACACTGTTGTCATAGTAAAGTGGCATCGACTGAGAACCGCTGTGAACGATAGTTTGCTCGGCATAAGGAGGAAGGTCATTACCAACGAGAGATCCGTTTGTCGGGATGCCATATCCGTCTATCCACGCTTCAAATATCCTGTTGCTCCCCGGGTCAGGGGGGTCAATGTCGTTGTAGGACTCAAAATCATCCACGGCAAGGAAGTTGGCTGTCGTAAAGCTCCAGAGCATGCCTGTCCACGGACTGTCGGGATTGATGTCATTGACATCATCAATACGCCAATAATAAGTGGTATCCCATTCAAGTTTTCCGGGGTCAAAGACCTCAGAACCAAGGTCCCCCGTGCCTTTGTACTCCGGCGAGCTGGTATCTGCATTTTTCACGGCATCTTCATCAGTGCCGAAGTAGATCTGATGCGAAGCACCATAGACTCCCGGCGACCAGGTAAGAACCGGTATCTGCTTTACATCCACAGCGCCGTTAGACGGCTCCGGGTTGCCGACGCCGCCCTCAGTAGTAAAGCTCCAGACATCGCCTTTATATGTCTCGATGGCATCAAACTCATCGACACGCCAGTAGTAAGTCTTAGCCAATTTAAGTGGGCCGGGATTATAAGATGTACTTCCAAGGGGCATACCCACAGTAGCATTGTTCACATCGTCATAATTATCACCGAAGTACATATAGTGCAATTTCGCACCGAAACCGGATGTCCAGCTAAGCTCTACATCCGGGGCCACCAACTCGGCACCATCAGCCGGGTCGGGTAAATAGGCTGTCTTGGGTGGAATTGAAAAGCTCCAGACCTTGCCCTTCCAGGGGCTGTTAGGCTCAGTGTCATTAACCTCATCAATCCGCCAGTAATATGTCGTGCCTGGAACAAGACCATCCGGATATGCAAATCCGGGGAAGCCGGCTACAAAGAACGTCGCAGCTTGGTTACCTTGAAATGCGACTTCAGTACCATCGTTCACATCGTCGAAATTATCACCGAGGTAAACATCATGTGAGACCGCAAAATCCCCCGCTCGCCAAGCAAGGTTAACCCACGTATCCAAAAGTATGGTACCGTTAGTCGGAGTGGGACTCGAGGCAGTTGGATATGCGCCGAAACCTTCCATAAGAGCCAGGATTTCGTCCGCCGTCAGTGCTCGGCTAAACAACGAAATATCATCCAGGGCGCCATTCATTCTGCGCGCGAGCCATTCATCATTGCCATCACCACCCAGGTAGATGTTGCTGTTCCACGTGCAAGGGG
>Ga0307443_1001556_pt1 | contig 13404 bp, 7 predicted proteins | sample SalMarSW160220MG_FD_202148 | JGI IMG/M metagenome (GOLD analysis project Ga0307443, IMG submission 202148) | Salt marsh sediment microbial communities from the Plum Island Ecosystem LTER, Massachusetts, United States - SW1601-220 | ecosystem: Environmental > Aquatic > Marine > Intertidal zone >... | reverse complement strand
TGTGACTGTCGAATGCTATAATACTCATAGCGCGCCTCCTTTCGACGGCTTATCGCCGTTTATATTTAACTTTTGGTACGCTATTGTATCGTACCACGAGGCACGCTTTCATATAATCATTGCGAGGCCTGCCTTGCAGGCCGTGGCAATCTCGTATATTGAATGTTAGAGATTGCTTCACTTCGCTCGCAATGACTTTGGGGGGTGGATTCCCGCTTGCGCGGGAATGACATTTGTGTTTGTTAAAAGGTACTATATGGCTATTCTAAAGTTAGATAAACACGATGAGGCCAAAGAAATCGAACTTGAATTGGATTACCTTACCTCGCTAACAACTCAGCAGCGTTTTGAATTGATGTTCAGAAAAACCCAAGAAATGTTAAGCCTGCGCAAAAAACGAAATGCACACAGAACAACTACGAAAATTATTAAAAGAAAACCACATTAAACATGATGGATTCCCACTTTCGCAGGAATGACGTTAAATAAGATCCTCCTGGTACCACCCTACCGTCTTTTCAAGGCCCTGGCGAAATGAAGCTTTTGGGGTAAAGCTAATGAGCTTTCTGGCTAAAGTTATATTGGCGAGGGCTTGTTTTTCGTCGCCGGTGCAGGTCAGCAACAGGTTCGAAATTATTTTACAAATGTCGGCATATTCCATTATATTAGTCTTGGTCGTAAGATTTTACAGAAGGTATTCCGTTACGTCGGATCTTTGATTCCTTCGGCTTCGCTCAGGGCAAGTTTATAAACTGATGAAAATCGGCTGGCTAATAAATCACTTTTTGGGAAGTGCAGTGTAGTATTAAATCTCTATCTCTAATCTATTTCGGTGAAACCAATGAATGCTCATAAACTTTCTCCTAAAAGCAAATTGATAGCAACGACTTTGTTAAGTGCAACAATTGTCTTTTTGTTTCTTGGCTGCAACAAGGCCCATTATACCGGTGACGATCTAAAGCTAAATGATCTCGACTACTTTGAGACTCGCGGGCTCAATGTGCTGGTTTTCAGCAATTGGTATAATGAAAACTTTAGTGATTCTAAAATGAGCGGCATTGAAATTATTCATCATGAGGTGCGAACGGCAACCAATGGTGACGTAAGACTAAATCCGACGCCTGAACAATGGGACCCCATTCCTGACTTTATAGAACGCAAAGTAAATAAAGAAAATAACAGCATTGAAGCATTTTTAAGGTATCCTGAATATGACTTTGATTACATGATAAAAGCTGAGGCACACGATGGAGGAATAATTCTAAGTGTCAATCTACCAAAGCCACTTCCTCAAGAACTTGCGGGTCGAGCAGGATTGAATCTCGAATTTCTTCCATCAGCTTATTTTGAAAAAGCTTATCTGATGGATGGTAAAAGTGGTGTCTTTCCGCTCTATCCTGCTGGGCCGATGGCAGTGGATAAATCGGGTATTGTAGAACCCAAACCAATAGCGACAGGTACAACCCTTGTCCTTGCTCCTGAGGACCCTGCTCGACGAGTCACTATCACAACCAAAGATGGTGGGCTTTTATTGCTTGACGGCCGTAATAAAGCCCAAAATGGTTGGTTCGTGGTGCGCAGTCTTATTCCGGCAGGTAAATCCGGCAAAGTTGTCCAGTGGTTCCTCACAGCCAGTACGATTCGCAAGTGGACACGCCCGCCAATGATTGCGCACTCGCAGGTTGGATATCATCCCAATCAAAAGAAAGTCGCAGTCATAGAACACGACGAGAATGATAATCCACCCACAACGGCTCGCTTACTGAAAGTCACAGAGGATGGCAAATTCGTGGAAAAATATAAAGGCAAAATAAAAAAGTGGGGCAAATATCTCAGGTATAATTATTCTACCTTTGATTTTACGCTAATTGAAGAAAGCGGGCTGTATGTCATCGAATATGATAAGGTGCGTACAAAGCCATTTAGAATTGCAGAAGATGTTTATGAAAATGCCTGGCACCCGACTCTGGATGTGTTTTTCCCGGTACAAATGGACCATATGTTTGTCAATGAAGCTTATCGCGTCTGGCACGGCGCATCCCATCTTGATGATGCGCTGCAGGCACCGGTAAATCATGAACATTTCGATTTGTATGCCCAGGGTCCCACAACCGATACGCCTTATAAGCCGGGCGAGCACATTCCAGGATTGAATGTCGGGGGCTGGTTCGATGCTGGTGATTTTGATATCCGGACTCAGACTCATTACTACGTGCTGCAAAACCTGGTTCAAACCTGGGAGACCTTCGGCCTGAAAAGAGATGAGACAACCATTGACCAGAAAAAGCGTTTCGTGGATATCCACCATCCTGATGGAGTTCCCGATTTGCTACAGCAAATAGAACACGGCACGCTGGCCCTCATAGCTCAGCATAAAGCTGTTGGTCACGCTATCAACGGTATAATCGTGCCCGACCTCTCGCAATATACCCATCTTGGCGATGCATTAACCCAAACCGACAACCTGGTTTACAATCCCAAGCTGGCCAGCCATGAATCGGATGGTTTCACCAGCGGCGTTTTCGATGATAGATGGGCATTTACAAGTAAGTCAACCCCGTTGAATTATGGTTCCATTGCCGCTTTAGCGGCCGCCAGCCGTGCTTTACGAGGATACAATGAGCAGCTCGCTGATGAATGTCTGGTAACTGCTAAAAAAGTATGGGACGAAGAACACAGCCATGAGCCGGATATATTTCGCCACGGTAATACTACCGGAGGTTTTTTGGAAAATGAGGAATTTAAAGCGGCTGTTGAACTTTTGATATGCACAAAAGAAGCTAAATATGCAAAACGGCTAAACGAGCTGTGGCAAACTATTGAAAGAGGATTCGCTTTTAATGCTGCTTTAGCTGTACGTGCGATGCCATATATGGATGAATCATACTCTAAAAAAATAGGGACTCTGGTTCGGGCTCATAAAGAGCAACTCGAAAAGTTTGATGAACAAAATCCTTTTGGTGTTCCTATTTCTACAGGCGGTTGGGCCGGAGGTGGCTGGGTTATTGGTTTTGCAATGACGAATTATATTTTGCATAAAGCTTTTCCAGAAATTATCGACCCCGAATATATATTCAAAGGATTGAATTATATTTACGGCTGCCATCCCGGTTCCAATATTTCATTCGTCTCCGGTGTTGGAACTGAATCGAAAATGGTAGCATACGGAAACAATCGGGCTGATTATTCATTTATAGCTGGCGGCATCGTTCCGGGAGTTCTTATTTTAAAGCCCGATTTCCCTGAAAACAAAGAAGATTGGCCTTTTTTATGGTCAGAGAACGAATATGTTATCAGTATCGGTGCCAGTTATATATTTGTTGTAAATGCAGTAAACGATTTGTTAAATGGAGCCCAATAAAGTTTACTGGGATATAGAATATTACGAGTAAAGTTGTGTTATTACTTTTAGATGAGTCGAAAGTATTAATTTTTTAGCGAAATAATCATTTATCTTTATTAAGGACGTGGAAAATGTTGGTAAACAAACCTTTCTTTACAAATTATATCAGAAATGTTTCCCTAAAACCTATCCTTACTTTAACAGTTATATTTTTTGTAAACATCTGTGTCGCAGAACAAGAAAGTGAAGATTACCCTTTTTTAAATCCTGAATTGAGTATCGAGCAGCGCGTTGACGATTTGGTAGGCAGGATGACCCTTGATGAAAAGATTGGACAAATGGTTAATGAAGCACCTGCTATCGAGCGGTTGGGCATACCGGAATACGACTGGTGGAATGAATGCCTTCATGGCGTGGCCCGTGCAGGATTAGCTACAGTATTTCCCCAGGCCATCGGCTTGGGTGCCACCTGGGATGAAGGCCTGATGTTTAGAGTTTCAACGGCTATCTCGGATGAAGCCAGGGCTAAACATCATAATTTTGCTAAAAAAGGCAAAAGGTTCATCTATCAAGGACTCACTTTTTGGTCGCCTAACATTAATATATTTCGCGACCCCCGGTGGGGAAGAGGACAGGAAACGTACGGAGAGGATCCCTTTTTGAGCGGCAGATTGGCCGTGCAATTTATAAAGGGCTTACAGGGAGACGACCCGGACTATCTTAAAACCATCGCTACCGTCAAACATTTTGCCGTTCATAGTGGGCCTGAACCGGAGCGGCATTCTTTTAATGCAGTGGCAAATGAAAAAGACTTTAGGGAAACCTATCTTCCCCAATTTGAGATGGGAATTAAAGAGGGTAAGGCGTATTCGGTAATGTGTGCTTATAACAGGTATAATGGAGAAGTCTGCTGCGGAAGCAACCGGCTGTTAAACAATATCTTAAGGAACGAATGGGGCTTTGACGGATACGTTGTTTCCGATTGTGGTGCTATATGGGATATTTACGTATACCATAAAATTGTTCCAACTCCTACAGAAGCTGCTGCATTAGCCGTAAAATCAGGGTGTGACCTGAATTGCGGGCAAGTATACAAACATTTAAAAACGGCTGTTAGTAAAAATTTAATAACCGAACAAGAAATTGATATTGCTGTGAAAAGGCTTTTTAAAGCTCGTTTCAAATTGGGCATGTTTGACCCTCCGGTCATGGTGAAATACACAGAAATCCCCTATGATGTCGTGGATTGTAAAAAGCATAAAGATTTAGCTCTGGAAGCTGCTCGCAAATCCATTGTTTTATTGAAAAATGATAACAATTTATTGCCATTGGATAAGAACATTAAAACCATAGCTGTCATTGGACCAAATTCAGACCAATGGCTTATGCTCCTGGGCAATTACAACGGCGTTCCCTCAGACACCGTAACTCCTCTGAGAGGCATAAAAGAGAAGTTATCCCCCGGCTCGGAAGTCCTATACGCACAGGGTTGTGAATTAGCTGAAGGAATGGCTGTGTTCACTGTTGTTCCACCCGAAGTTTTATTCACTGAAGATGATGAAAAAGGATTGAGAGTTGAGTATTACGCTAATAAAGATTTAAGCGGTTCAGCTTTATTTTCTTCTATCGACAAGAATCTCGACGCCAACTGGCACGACAAAGCCCCTCGACAAGATTTGGATGATGATAATTTCGGCGTAAGGTGGACCGGCCAGCTTAGACCTGACCAGTCCGGGACATATCAATTGGGTGTTATCAGCACGTGTAGAATCAGACTTTATTTGAATGACAAACCTATAGCAAGGTCCATTTATCATTTCAGGAATGAATTTGGAGACCCGCGGTTGATAAAATCCGAGCCAATTGAATTGGAAGCCGGAAATAAATACAAAATTGTCGTTGAAGCGGAAGAATCTTATGCCGACGCCCAGGTGCAATTAGTGTGGGCCAAACCCAAACCTGATCTAAAAAAAGAGGCCATCGAAATAGCCAAACGAGCGGAGGTAGTGATTATGTGCATGGGGCTTACCCCCAGCTTGGAAGGTGAACAATTGGATATTGAGATTGAAGGATTCAGAGGAGGAGACAGGACTCGTTTGGATTTGCCGGATGTACAACAAGAGTTGATAAAGGAGATTCACGCATTAGGTAAACCAATAGTATTGGTGCTATTGAACGGCAGCGCTTTGGCAATCAACTGGGAAAAAGAGAATATCCCCGCAATTATCGAAGCTTGGTATCCCGGTCAGGCCGCGGGTCAGGCCATCGCTGATGTGCTTTTTGGAGATTATAATCCAGCGGGCCGTCTGCCGGTAACTTTTTATAAATCTGTTAAAGATCTGCCTCCCTTCGAGGAATACCAGATGAAGGGACAAACCTACCGGTATTTCAAAGGCAATCCTTTGTATCCTTTCGGCTACGGATTGAGTTTCACTTCATTTAAATACGATAATCTACAAGTCGCTGAAACACATAAAGTCGGAGATACCGTGAAAGTTTCTGTAAACGTAAAAAATATCGGTGAGACGGCAGGTGATGAGGTGGTCCAACTTTATTTATCGAATTTAAATGCGCCCGTTGCTGTTCCCCTTCGCTCGCTTAAAGGATTCAAAAGGATTCATTTGCTGCCGGGCGAAGGTAAAACCGTCGAATTTTCAATTCTTCCTGTTGCATTTTCCATAATAAATGATAAAAATAAGAGAGAAGTTCTTCCCGGGCAATTTGAAATTTCCGTAGGAGGAGGTCAGCCCGGCAGTAAAATTGGCCCGCCGGACTCCGAAATTCTAAAAGCCAACATAACCCTGATTTAAACTGTGTAAATATAAAAGATGTCGGAAAATAATATTAGAGACGAAACTATTCGCATAAATCTAACACGAAATACGTACACATACATCGTGACATCATCTCTGGTATTATGGTTAATCGCCGCTTCTCTATGGATGCAGGGCACTATCGACTGGAATATCATCATCGCCCACAATGCCCTCTACGAACAAAGCATAATTTCAGGAATTTTCGAATTCTTCACCAAATACGGAATGGTCTTAATTGCCGGAGTGTATATTTTAAACTTACTGTTATCATACAAAATCGAAAATTTGAAATCCTCTTATCCTCTCTATGTCGTCGTCCTTTTTTCATTTGGACTCGGAGGAATAGCTGGCGACCTCTTAAAAGAAGTTTTCGATAGAGCTCGACCTGCGGTTGAGCTGGCCGGACAAATTATCCGAACACACGTTTCGGCCTCTCCGGCATTTCCTTCAGGACACGCCACAAAAAGCATGGCGCTGGCACTACCATTTTTTTTACTGTCGTCGGGAAGTCACCACCTGAATCGTATTTTCAAAATAACAGTCTTTAGCATTGCAATTTTGGTCTGTTACGCACGTATTGCACTACAGGCGCATTATGTAAGCGACGTCTTGGCGGGGATTGGAACTGCAATCGCATTCGTCCCAATCGCCGTCTTTTTATCCAACAAAATCTACAAATTAAATAGAGTCGATGAAAAAAAACTCGAACGAATGGTAACGAGACTCGGATTTGTATTGTTATTGTTAATTCTCTATTTAACCTTCGAAGGAACATTACGATGAAGACGAACTTAAAAATACTTGTTTCGACATTATGCCTTTGTGTATTGTCAACTTGTCAAACAGCCTTTTGTAATGTCAGACTTCCGCTGCTGGTAAGCGAAGGCATGGTATTACAAAGAGGCGACAGCGCAAAGATTTGGGGCTGGGCCGACACAGGCGAAAAGGTGACAATAAAATTTAACGACAAAACATATAATACCATAGCCGGTACAGATGGTAAATGGGCGGTATCGCTTTCCGCCCTAAAAGCAGGCGGACCATACGACATGGAAATTAATGCCACCAATCACACAACTCTAAAAAATATCCTTATAGGCGATGTATGGATTTGTTCGGGACAATCGAATATGGTATTGCCGATGGACAGAGTAAAAGATAAATACCCGGACGTAATCGTTAATTCTGAAAATCCTTCTATCAGGCAATTTATTGTCCCTGATAGGTATAATTTCAATACGCCGCAGGATGACTTGGAATCGGGTAACTGGGAATCGGCAAATCCCGGGACTATCCTTAATTTCACTGCCGTAGGCTATTTTTTTGCGAAAGAATTATTTGAAAAATACAATGTTCCAATCGGCTTGATAAATGCAAGTTTGGGCGGATCGCCCGCACAAGCCTGGATGAGTGAGGATGCTTTAAAAGCATTTCCTGAATACCTTGCAACAGCAGAAAAATACAAGGACATTGCCTACATCAATCAAATCAAGGAAAAAGATAAAGCTGTTAACGATGCGTGGTATGGCCATATCCAGCAGATTGATAAAGGTCTGGCTCCAGGAGAAAAACCGTGGTTTGATACGAGTTACGATGCTTCGCAATGGGCAACTATGAATGTACCCGGATACTGGGCAGACCATGAGCTGGGAAACATAAACGGCGTTGTCTGGTTCAGAAAAGAAATTGATGTCCCTGCTTCTATGACCGGCAAACCCGCAAGATTATTGCTGGGCAGGATTGTGGATGCAGATACAACTTATGTGAACGGCAAAATTGTCGGTTCAGTTTCATACCAGTACCCACCGAGGAGATATGATGTTCCTGCAAACCTGCTAAAGGAAGGCAAAAATATCATTGTAGTAAGAGTTATTAATAACTCCGGCCGGGGCGGTTTTGTTCTGGATAAGCCATATCAGCTCTCAGCAGCAGGACAAACAATTGATTTAAAGGGCCAATGGCAATATAAATTAGGTGCGACTATGCCCCCCCTGCCGCCCCCAACTTTTATTCAATGGCAGCCGTTAGGTTTATATAACGCAATGATTGCCCCACTATTAAATTATAAAATTAAAGGAGTAATTTGGTACCAGGGCGAATCTAACACTGGAAAACCGCTTGAATATCAGAAATTGTTCCCTGCGATGATAACAGACTGGAGGCAAAAATGGAACCAGGGAAATTTCCCCTTCTTGTATGTGCAACTGGCCAATTTTATGGAGGTCAAAGACCAGCCTTGCGAAAGCAACTGGGCCGAGCTGAGAGAAGCACAGCTTAAAACACTCGCTGTTCCTAATACGGGAATGGCTGTCGCAATTGATCTTGGCGAATGGAATGACATCCATCCTTTAAATAAAGAAGATGTTGGCAAACGGCTTGCACTCGCAGCTCAAAAAGTGGCTTATGGCGATGAAAAAATAGTTTATTCAGGTCCAATCTATCAGTCCATGAAAATTGAAGGAAACGAAATCATTCTCACATTTACACATATTGGCGGTGGATTGGTTGTTCAAGGGGGCAGCGAACTGAAGTATTTTGCCATTGCAGGTGCTGACAAAAAATTTGTCTGGGCAAAGGCAAAGATAGAGGGAAACAACATCGTTGTCTGGAATGACCAAGTGACAAATCCTGTAGCTGTGCGGTATGCGTGGGCCGATAATCCTGAAGGTGCAAATTTATATAATAAGGAAGGTTTACCAGCGTCATCTTTTAGAACTAATGAATAGTACTTACAAAAAAAGGTGTACAATGAAAAAAATGTTTTGTCTTCTCTTCATTAACATGATGATTGCCCCCCATGTCTCCGCACAAGAGGACACAAAATCGGCTGCAGTCCGCCAAGGTGGTCCTCCGCCGGTGCGGCTAACCGCTCAGCAGGATCACCAGAGAATGATGGAGCTTCTGCAAATAACATCGCTGAGGCCGGGGAGAAATGGTATGAATCCTAAGGCGCCAAATTACGCCAATTACGACGAGTCCAAGGCCAATCCCTATCCGGCTCTGCCGGACCCGCTGGTATTGAAGAACGGGCAGAAGGTCACGACAGCGGAGATGTGGTGGAATCAGCGGCGCCAGGAAATCGTGGAGGACTTCGACAGGGAAATCTACGGCCGAGTCCCCAAGGACACACCCAAAGTGAATTGGGAAGTTACCAGCACGACCAGCGAAACGAACGGCGATGTGCCGGTCATCACGAAACAGCTCGTGGGCCACATTGATAATTCATCGTACCCGCTTATTACAGTTGACATCAAGCTGACGCTGACCACTCCGGCCAACGCGGCTGGTCCGGTGCCGGTTATAATGGAATTCGGTTTTGGCGGCCGCTTTGGTAAAACTAGACGTGGCGGCGGGCCCAGTTGGCAACAACAAGTTCTCGCCAAGGGCTGGGGCTATGCCATCATCACCCCCAACAGCATCCAAGCCGATAACGGCGCAGGACTGACGCGAGGCATCATCGGTCTGTGCAATAAGGGCCAACCCCGCAAGCCGGATGATTGGGGTGCGTTGCGTGCCTGGGCCTGGGGCGCCAGCCGCGCTCTGGATTATTTTGAGACCGACAAATCCGTGGACGCCAGGCAAGTCGGCCTTGAGGGACACTCGCGCTACGGCAAAGCAACGATCGTCGCCATGGCGTATGACCAGCGTTTTGCCATTGCTTTTGTCAGCTCCTCCGGCGAAGGCGGTGTCAAACTTCACCGCCGCAATTGGGGCGAGATAGTGGAAAATGTCGCCGGGACGGGCGAGTACCACTGGATGGCCGGTAACTTCATCAAGTATGCCGGCCCTTTGAACTGGAACGATTTGCCGGTGGACTCTCACGAACTGGTTGCTTTGTGCGCCCCGCGACCCGTGTTCATCAGCGCCGGCGCAACCAATGGAGATGGATGGGTGGACGCCAAAGGCATGTTCCTGGCCGCAGTTGGTGCCGGGCCGGTGTACAAGCTCCTTGGCAAAAAAGACATGGGTATCACTGAGTTCCCCCCGATAGAAACCCCGCTGATCGACGGTGAAGTGGCTTTCCGCCAGCATAGCGGCGGGCACACCCCCGGCCCGAACTGGCCGACGTTCCTGATGTTTGCAGACCGGCACTTTAGCATCGCAAAGGATTCGAAATCAGCTACCCTTGGCAAATAAGATGAGAGATTCTTCGCTGTGCTCAGAATGACAACGTAATGGATTCCCCCACCCGTCTTCGCGGACATAAGTTTCGTGGTAGTGACATTAAAGAAGATTCTCCCTATACCAATCGATTGCCAATTTCAACCCATCCTTGAAATCTACTATTGGTTTAAAGCCCAGCAGTTTCTCGGCGGCAGTAATATCGGCGAGGGAGTGTTTAACATCGCCGGGACGGGGGTCAGTATAAATCGGCTTGATATTTCTGCCGAGGATTTCATTTATCATATCAATAATTTTATTTACAGTAACAGCTTCGCCGCAAGCAATATTTAAAACCTCACCTGCTGTGTGCTTAGCTCGCACAGCGAGTAAATTAGCCTCGACGACATTATCAACGTAAGTAAAATCCCGGCTCTGCTCGCCATCGCCGTAGATGGTCGGCGGCTCATCTTTCAATATAGATGTTACAAAAGAAGGAATAGCAGCGGCATATTGGCTGGTCGGGTCCTGATATGGGCCAAATACATTAAAATACCGCAGCGAGATTGTCTCCAATCCAAAAACTTCGTGGAAGACCGAGCAGTAATATTCACCCACAAGCTTTCCCACCGCGTATGGAGAAAGTGGAGCAGGTGACATTGTCTCGACCTTCGGCAAAGTCGGCGTATCGCCGTAAGCGGCAGAGCTTGAGGCATAGACAAAACGTTTTATACCGGCATCGCGAGCGGCCAAAAGGAGCGTAAAGGTCGCATCGACACAATGCTTGTGCGTGGCGGCTGGGTCATCAACGCTGCGCGGCACCGAGGGCAAAGCACCCTGATGTACAACAACGTCAATATCCCTCATTGCTGAACGGGCGGTAGTATCGTCACCCATATCGGCTTCGATGAACTCAACTTTGTCTATAAAAGTATCGAGATTGCTTTTTTTGCCTGTGAGCAAGTTGTCAACAATCCTCACAAAACAACCTTCTTCAACAAGTCTTTTACAGATATTTGAGCCGATAAAGCCGGCTCCGCCGGTCACTAAGAATTTCTCCATTTAAATGTCTCCTGTAAACATTGGTATATAAAAAACGTTCCCATTTTACGCTCCTCCTCGCAAAATGGGAACTTATTTTCGACTTGTTTATTTTCTACATATCGACTCTAAGCTGTAGCGGCGCCGGCATATTTCAGTTTCTTTTGATATCGTCGATAGGACTTGAATTGTTCGTGGAAATAACCGCCCTTCATAGCCCTTACGGCAAAAAGCACACAGCCAACAAGATTGGCTCCTGCCGCTCTTAATTCAAAAACAGTTCTCTGAGCAGCCCCCCTGCTTGTAGAAGCGGCATTAAGCACCAGGATTGTGGCGTCTGCAACCTTTGACAGCACTTTAGCATCGCTGACCAATAAGAGTGGCGGGCTGTCAATTACAACATAGTCGTAGACTTTTCGCTGCTCTTTAATTAGCTCCTGCATTCGTGAACAGGCGAGCAGCTCCGCTGGATTAGAGGGCATTAGGCCGGAATTTATTATATCCAGGCCTTCAATGCCGCTGGACCTTATAGCTTCATAACCACACTGATCTATTAACAAATTGCTCAACCCAATATTAGATGACTGCGCCTCTGAACCGGCATCCGGTACATCAGGAAATATTTTTTGCAGAGTTGGTCTTCTAAAATTAGCATCGATGAGCAGCACTTTTTTATTCCCGGCAACAAAAGTTATCGCTAAGTTGACGGCCACGGAAGTCTTGCCATCCCCTGCATCACCACTTGTGACGAGCACAGCCTTACAAGACTTTGCAGCGGTTGACAGCTCAAAATTCGTCCGAAGCTGCCTGTAACATTCACTTGTAATAGAGTAAGGTGCTTGATGAACAGTCAAAGCAAGGTTCACCTTTCGGCCTAAGTAGTCTTCAGCCGTATCCGGAATCATGCTTAAAAGCGGCACATCCAAAAATCTGCTCACATCTCTTGGTGTCCGCACCAGGTCGTTAGCCACTTCGATAAGGAAAGCAAGGCCTACACCAAGTAGAAAGCCGACTATAAATCCACTGGGAAACCAAAGCCACCATTGGCGAGAGGTCACCATCTCCAGCGGCGCCGGAGCCAATCCCATGAGCTGCACCTTGGGTGTCTTCGGGTCATTGAGCATTATCCTTAATTTCTCGACCTGCTTTTTAACTTCGTTAAGCATCTCGATTCTCTCGTCTCTTATCTTCCGCCGCTGTTCATATTGTACGCGGGCGATGTCGAGCTCCTTCGTTTTTGCAGCCGCTTCCTCTCGCAGACTCTGCAATTCTTCGAGCCTTTTATACAACACAGTAAGTTTGTCTCGTGAGCTTTCAAGTCCCGACTGCCTGGTCTGTTTAGATATTAATGCCTGTCTGCGCAGCCTTCTTTCCTTGATTTCGTCTATCAACTGGCGAGTTTCACGCACGACTCTATGATTTTCACCAAATTTTGTAAGTTTACCCGCAAGCTGAGATTCATGGAAGGCAAGCTGTTCAGCAAGCATAACCATAATCGGATCGCTCTCAACTACCCGTTCAATCTGCATTGTAAAAGGGCCTTCAGCCAGTTTCGCGAGATTTTCAAAATCAGCTTCCGTTTGTTTTATTGCCAAGACAAGCTCGTTTTGCTGCAGTTCCAAATCTTCCAGCTTTACTTCAGATGGATGGCGCCAGTAACGCCCTGTGGACTGCTCGAGGTCGGTTATCCCTGAGTCTCTACGTACCTCCTCAAGCGATGTTTCTGCGTCATTCAGCTCTCCCTGAATCCAGCTCTGTCTCTGTTCAAGCTTTGTGAGTCTTTCACTAAGCTCACCTCTTTTTGTACTTCCGTGTGAATTAACGAACATCTGTGCCATCTCGTTTACAATATCTGCTGCTTCTTTAGCATTACCACAGCTCATCGACAGCTCTACAAACTCAGTATCCTTGTTGGCGTAAGCACTAAGATGTCTTTTCAAATATTTAAAGGCTTTGGTTATGCTTACCACCTTACCATCTTCATCAAACTTCGCATAACGTCGAAACCACTTTGTTGCTCTGAGTTTGTCATTTTTCTGTAGCAGATCTTGTAAGATGCCCTGTTGTTTTATAAGGTTGGCTATTGTTGAGCGATGTTGATAA
>Ga0307443_1001554_pt1 | contig 13408 bp, 10 predicted proteins | sample SalMarSW160220MG_FD_202148 | JGI IMG/M metagenome (GOLD analysis project Ga0307443, IMG submission 202148) | Salt marsh sediment microbial communities from the Plum Island Ecosystem LTER, Massachusetts, United States - SW1601-220 | ecosystem: Environmental > Aquatic > Marine > Intertidal zone >... | reverse complement strand
CGAGTATTAGAAGACAATACTTTCTATCCTGTTGGTTCCACCGACGAAAGAAAGACCGATACAAGAATCCTTGCAGCTACAAACAGAAATATCGAAGATGCATTAACTAACGGAAATTTCAGAAAAGACCTATATTACCGTCTGAATGTGGTCAAAATATCCTTACCACCTCTCAGGGATAGAAAAATTGACATTCCATTGCTTACTCAGAAATTTTTAAAGATTTATTCCGATAAAAATCGTAAAGAAATTCTAGGAGTTTCCGATGAAACGATGGAAGTATTAATGCGTTATTCCTGGCCCGGAAATGTCCGTGAGCTTGAGAATGCGATCGAACGAGCGGTCATACTTTGCCAGGAGAAAACTATCCTTGCGGAACATCTGCCGGAGCGAACAAGCAGAGGCGAGGAATTAGAACCTTCAAATATTCTTGAATATGAAGCGGCAAAAGAATCTTTTGAAAAGAAATATCTTAGAAACCTATTAAAACAAACTGAAGGAAATGTTACCAATGCATCAAGAACTGCTACAATGACCAGACAAAACATTTATCTTAAACTTAAAAAATACAACATCAATCCGAAAGTTTACTATCCCAGAGAATAAATAGAATCAAGAAGCCAGGAGTAAGCATTCGAGATCTCTTCTCAACCCAAAAACTGGTTTTACCACAAAGGACACCCTGATACGGTCGTTCCTCCCTACCCCGATACGGTCATTCTTCCCTACGGGGCAAGCGGGGCAGGCAGAGAGCACAAAGTTTATTTTTTTGTTTTTCCTATTCAACCATTCGACTTTATTCTTCTCAATCATCTTTCTGTTTAATTAAACCAACTGCATCCTCCAACGCAAGCAGAAGCTTAGATAAACCATCTCCGGTTTTAGCAGAACCTTCAATAACTTGAAAGGGTTTTGGAAAATCTGTCAGCAACCTATCAATTTTTCTTCTCTCCGGGTTAATTTCCGGCTTACGATTAACGAAAATCAGATAAGGGACTTTTAGAGTTTCCAATTCCTTTAATAATTTGGTGTCTTCCTTATTAAAATGGTGTGAACTGTCCAATACAAATATTGCAATATCTATACCTTCCGTCAGGCATTTACGTACAGGAGTTAGATGTGATTGACCGGGAGTTCCAAAGAGATGAAATTCCTGTCCCCTGAAAATAATTTTCCCATAATCTAACGCTACTGTCCTACCCCCATATTTGACATTCAAAGCTCCGGGAACCAAATGTTGGATCAGTGTACTCTTATCTGCTTCCGATTTACCAAAAAAAACAACCTTAGCTTTATTCATTAATCACCCCTTTATTAAAGCATCCCTATTACGTTTGGCAAAATTAAATTAATAAGTAGCCCAAGCTTTAGCTCCCGACTATCCACAAGTATCGCCCATCGGTATTTTGTAAATGTAACAACTATTAGGGTTTTGTTATCTTCAAGGTCCATTAGATAATATCCGTTTATAGATGGCAATTTCATTTCACATAGATACTTATTTATATTCTGAGTCATTCCATTGAAGAGTTTACCGATTTCAGGGAAACTGTTGTAAGAAGTCAGCGTATTGCTATCTGTAATAGTAAAAATATCGGTGGCTAACAAAGCTTTCCCCAGTTCTTTTTTCAGAAGATCAATTGCTTTGTCAAATTTCTTTGTTTCCACCTCAATTTTATTGTTTTTCCTATGGATTTTATCATCAGGCTCCTCATGCTCTTTGACATCTTCCTTTTCTTCAACTATCTTTTCGTCTAAACGTTTCATCCCTTCAAGCAAAACATATTCAAGAGACACACCGGAGATGGTAATCCTGTCATGTTCTCTTTCTCTTACAACAATATCCACATCACCGAAAGAAAGCATTTCAAAAACAGCTTCTATGCCTTCAATATTATCTGCTTCAGCGTCAATCAGGCTCCCTTCTTTAAACCATATTCTACCACTTTTATTTGTTTTCCTGCTTTTCACGACAACAGAAGCGGTTTTCTTCTCCATGCTTATAAGCTCTAAAACTGTTGCAAGGGACATTTTTCTTATACTGGTTAATTCATCCCCCGAGAGTTCCAACCCTTTTTCTACTTCCCTGATCATTTCTTTAAGATCTATAGGTTTATCAACAAACTTAATGGCACCTCTATTCATTGCATGATCCTTCAATTTCGGAGTTCCATAAGCTGTAATAAGAATAATTGGAATGGCAGGATATTTTTTGTCTACAAGATTAACAAGTTCCAACCCGCTCATACCGGGCAGTTTCTGATCCGTTATAAGCAAAGATATGGGATGCTTTCCAAGAGACTTCCAGGCATCTTCTGCATTTGTATGTGTAATAAGTTTGAGATTTTTTATTGAGTATTCCAACCCATCCTTCATGTTTTCCAGAAACGAAATATCATCATCAACAAGCATAATCATATGTTCACTCATAACCTACTACTCCTGAAAGAAATCGTTACTGTCGTACCCTTTCCTGTCTCGCTGCCAAATTCAAGATTTCCACCCTGCGTTTTTATTATCTTGGCAGCCTGGTAGAGCCCAAGACCGGCTCGATCTTTTTTGGTGGTAAAGAATGGTTCGGCAACCTTTGACAAATCATCTTCTGAGATTCCGCTGCCTGTATCGGTAATTTTGATTGTTGCCTCGGTATTGTTTATTGAGTATTGAAATAATAGAGCCTTCTTCGAAGAATTTTCCATTGCCTCTACGGCATTCTCAAGAATTTTCGTGAGCGCAACAAGAATTAAAGGACTATCTCCATTTATAAAGAAATCCTCTTTTTCATATACGCAATCGAACCCGACATCTTTACTTTTACAATACTTATTAAAACTTTTTTCACAATCTAAAATCAATTTGGTAAGATTCACCTCAAAAGAACCAATCCCCTCATATCTCGAAAATTCTCTTAAGGTGGAAAGCAATGACTCCATGCGTTTTATCTCTCCAAGAGATCTGGTCAAATACTCTTTTCTTTTTGAATCATCAATATCTTCGTACATATGCTCAAGAACTTGCAACGAACATTTCATAGCGTTTACCGCGTTCCCAACAGAATGTCTGATATGAGAAATGATAGCGCCTATAGATGTAAACCTTCTTACTTCAGCAAGATTCCTTTCCAGTTGTTTTACCCTTGTTATATCTTCCGTGATAAACAGATATTCTCCGTTTTTTATTTTAACGGCAGAAACAAGGAAAGACCTACCCCACTCATTCCTTATAGACTGAAGTTTCTCTTTACCCTCTACTTCAAGCACCTTTGGAAGAATACATTCCTTACAGACCCTATCCTTTCCGAAAACAGCTTTATAACATTTTTCTCCTATTAAATCTCTTGGATGATTTCCGCTCATTTCAGCAACAGCGCTATTTAGCTTAACCAGATTATAATCTCCATCCACCACATATATCATCTCACTTATAGCATCTATTGTTTTGTACCAGGATACTATAATCTCACTGAGATCCGTTTTTGGCGAACAAGCTTCAACAAGAAAAATATTTTCCGAAGTATCCGAAATTTCAAAAGGAGTGATTTTAATTGTTATCTGATTTAATCGCCCATCACATTCAACCTGAACTTTCCTTTCGGTTTTTTCCCGAAGATTTTCTAAATCAATATCACCAGGAATAATCGAATCAACAGAATAACCACATTCCTTGAAAGATTTGTTACTAAAAAGAAGGTTTCCGGATTTATCTAAAATCACAAAAGAACAATCCAAACAATCCAGTATCCTTTTAAGCTCTTCACTTCCCAACTCGAGGATAAGATTTTTCATATTTATAGTATACTCCGAAAAATATAAAATTCAAGGTAAAAAATAATAGAATTTTACAATATTAGTCTATTATATTTGACCAAAATTCAAAAATATAGGGCAAAAGGGGATTACCGCTTGAAATTTCACAAAAAACATATATACTCATTACTGTAAAACATTAATCTTTTTATGTTTTGCTAAAACGTTAACAATCAAAATTAAATTTAGGGGGAATAAGATGGAAAGATTATTATTGGTTTCTTTTTTATTAATCGGTGTAACTGCACTTGAATCAAAAGCGCTTGAATTACCTGCTATTTTCGGTGATAATATGGTAATGCAGCAGAAGACAGCAGCACCGATCTGGGGAAAGGCTTCCGCGGGTGAAAATATAGAAGTAATTTCAACATGGGGAGAAAAAACCGTGGCGAAAGCAAAAACCAACGGAAGATGGCTTGCAAAACTCAAAACACCCGAAGCAGGCGGTCCGTACGAAATAAAAATAAAAGGAAAAGATTCCGAAATAACGTTTAAGAACGTACTTGTAGGTGAAATATGGGTGTGTTCGGGGCAATCCAATATGGAAATGCCTCTCGGGGGTTGGCCTCCGCGAGATACGATAAAAAATTCCGCAAAAGAAATAAAAAATGCCGGCTATCCTGAAATCCGATTATTTAGCTTATCAAGAAGCGTTTCCGTAAAACCGAAAGAAGATTGTAAGGGTTCCTGGGAACAGTGCACTTCTGAAACGGCAAAGAATTTCAGCGCGACAGCTTATTTCTTCGGTAAGAAAATTCACGAACAACTTGGAATCCCTATCGGACTGATCAATACAAGCTGGGGGGGTACACCCGCTGAATCATGGGTTGCTCCCAAATACCTTGATAAAGTAGATGGGTTTTCGGATTTCGTGGCAAATCTAGATAATCTTAGTTTACAGGAAGATAAATACATTAAATGGCTTGGTTCTTATCCGGTAATTACGCCGACTAATGAGACCGAGACTGTAGGTAAAGGCATATGCTTTGGCGATACAAATTGCCTTCTTTCGGACTTTGATGATTCTTCCTGGAAAGAGATGAACCTTCCTACACAGTGGGAGAGCGTCGAATTGGGCGTTTTCGATGGGGTAGTATGGTTTAGAAAAAAAATAAATATTCCCGAATCGTGGACAGGTAAGGATTTAATGTTGGAACTTGGTCCGATTGACGATATAGACATAACCTTCTTTAACGGTGAAAGAATCGGAGGTTACGAGGGGATGGGTTTCTGGACAGTCGATCGTAAATATAAAATTCCTTCCAATCTGATTAGAAAAGGCGAAAATGTAATCGCGGTAAGAGTAGTAGATTTGCAGGGTGGTGGGGGAATTTACGGCAAAGAAGAACAAATGAGAATTTATCCGATGAATGCGAAAGACGTAAAACCGATAAAGCTTTCCGGAGCGTGGAAGTACCTTCCCGTTGCACAATACAGAGAAGGCATTTTTTACGTCTTCGGGGTGGAGGAAAACGACTTCTATACCACAAGACCGGATTTCAAGGGAATAACCGCATACACTCCCACAGTTCTATACAACGCGATGATTGCACCTATTGCCCCTTACGGAATTAAAGGCGCAATATGGTATCAAGGAGAATCAAACGTAGGAAGAGACGAGCAGTATAAAAAACTTTTCCCCGCTATGATAGAGAGCTGGAGAGCTGCCTGGAATGAGGGTAAATTTCCGTTTTACTTTGTGCAAATTGCCCCTTACGTATACGATGGAGAAGACGACCCGGCTTCCGCAAAACTCCGCGAAGCACAACTTGTAACCATGTTATCCGTACCGAACACAGGTATGGCTGTAACTCTAGACATAGCAGAGGTGGACAACATTCACCCGCCGGACAAACTTAACGTGGGAAACAGGCTTGCCCTGTGGGCTCTTGCCAAAGATTACGGAAAAGAGGATATCGTATATTCCGGTCCGGTTTACAAATCCATGCTTAAAAAAGGCAGTAGAATAACATTATACTTCGATCACGTCGGAAGCGGTCTCAAGGCAAAAGGAGATACACTTACGGGGTTCAAGGTTGCCGGAGAGGATAAAGTATTTGTAGACGGGGAAGCCTATATCAAAGGGAACACCGTGGTAGTTTACAGTAAAAATGCCTACGACCCGGTTGCGGTCAGGTATGCTTTCACGAATGGCTCCGTTGCAAGCCTCTTTAATAAAGAAGGTCTCCCCGCTTCTTCTTTCAGGACTGATGATTGGGATGAGTGAGGGGGGAGGTGATTTTTAATCTTCTTTAACAAGAAAAATCAAATGGTGACGATTGTGAATAGCATCGATTTGTTCTAATCTTAAATTATTACCATCAAACCAATAATCAAATTCTCCATTCAAAATTAAAGTCCAGTCAAATTCGGCTGTATGAGGTACCATATCATTCAATACCATTATTTCTCCAATTATTGAATATTCCCCTCCACCAGATGGAGGCAAAAGATATTCTTTGCCCCGGCAAGAATAACTGGTATCAGTAAATATAAATGTTGCAGGTCCGCTATTCGCAAAGGAACCATCAGTATTATAGTGATGGATAATTGAATAAGTTCCATTGTAAGTTCCTGGTTGGAAAATCTCAAGTGAATTAGACTTATTACAATTAAGGCAACACATTAAGATAAATATAAATGTAAAAAATATAAAATTTTTCATAATCACCTCTTTAGCAATTCTAGATAAAATTACGCAGATTTAGTTCCCTAAAAATATAAACGATTCTATTTTGATAATTAAATTATAGAAAAGTACTAAGGATTTGTCAAGGACAAATTTTGCTATTAATGGTCGGCAGGTAGAATTATAAGAAATCTAAGTATGATTATCATTCTTCGTTTTCTGAAATAAATGGAGCCCGAGTTGTTTTTTAATCGAGGAAGAGTTGTATTCTCTAAATTTCTTCCAGGTAATCTCCGGATGAAGCAAGAGACCAATAAGTAGAAGAAAAAGAGACGCAAATATACAATAATCAGCTATATTAGCCACACCGGGACCGAACCAATCAATCCAGTCTCTTGTATATCCTCAAAAAATACGATCCGGTAGTGCTCCGAGAATGGAACCGGTAAACAAAATAAAAAAACTTCTCAGAGATAATGTTAAATATTTATGGAGTTTTGAATAATAAATAAAAGAAAGTGCTAAAAACAAAAAACCAAGCATTATCAAGAAAATCCTGAAGAGTCTCCAATTACTACCTACGCCAAATAATCCTCCGTAATTTATCTTGTACGTAAGCCCTAATACTCCCTTTATAACCCAAAATGTCTTATCGGGGTCAAAATATAACTGTGCATTATTTCTTGTAATCACATCAATAGCAGCAATAAATATAATCCAGAATATCGTTAGATAGTGTTTATTTATCTTCATTAAACTTTTCATAGTATTTAGAAAGTCGATTTTTGATATCGAGGGTAAGATTTTCCTTCCCTAATTTATCAACAATCTTTTCCAAGTCATAGTAATTGGTATCCAGCTTTATTTCACCCTCGGATAAGAGACCTCTAAGGAAAATATCCAGGGATTTTAAATATCTCTCGTAACTTATATCCGCTTGATTCTGGACTTCGTAAATTTCACCTTCTTCTTTTAATAAAGTCGCAATTATTATACATTTATTTACGTCCGGAATTTTATCTATTGCAATAATTGAAATTAAATCCTCCGTGCTAAAAGAATTTATGAAAAGAGAATCAAAGCCCAGAAGCTCCTTGCATGTTTCGCCGATAAGAGAGTGTGCTTCTTTATAATTTTTACTTTCTTTTAATTTTAAGATTCTGCTTAAAGCTTCAGCAAACTGTTCTATGAGTCTCATCAAGTAATCTCTACGAATCATAAAAACCCCTTTTGAAATTTCCGGATTAAAATATTACCTGCATTAAGCTGTATATAACGGTTCGTCAGAATCTATTTTTTACTATTTTCATCCATAAATTTAAGTATATCATCCAATCCCGGCGCATTTAACGTATGTGGAAACGTGAGGCATACACAAGCAGCAACAGCCGAAGCGAATTCCACAATTGGTTTATCGTTCCATGAATTCAGTAAACCGTAAATAACACCCGAACGAAATGAGTCACCCGCGCCTGTAGTATCTATCGGTTTAATAATATAAGGTTTGAATTTATTAATACGTTGTTCTCTGCGCCCATACCATAATTCATCGCTTCCAAAAGTAAATATTATTAACCCTTTACAATATTTTTGGTAATTTTTAAAAACCTCGATCATATTTTCATCGCCATAAGCCTGATCGCGCAATTCATGTGAAATTATAACTGCCTCCGCATTCCGGGCAATGAAATCATCATACTTGCAATCAAGAGTAACATAAGGTTTTTGATTATCTACACATAGCTCTGCTGCAAGCAGGGATTCATTTTTAAAATAAGGGTCTAAACAAACAATCGTTGCGTTTTGAATATCAGTTTCCTTCGGTGTATTCCATTGTTTCTCTCCTTTGTGAAAAGCGGCATAATTGCCGAATACCGTGCGGGAATTTTTGTCCGTAATGACAATCTCTTCTGTCCCGTAATTTTCTTTTACTTTCAAACGTATTATATCGATGTCAAAAGACTTTAAGCAATCCCGTATTTTACCGGCATTTTTCTCATTCAACCAATTACCGTCGAGTTTTGTCTTTATTCCCAGCTTAGACAACATAATTGCCGAATTGGACGCTTCACCTCCTATAGAAAATACCGATTGATCTATTTCCGCGTATTCATTTGGACGGGGGAATACGAAATCCTTATCTAAAACATGAACCGTACTCATAGAAATCATACCATAGAGATAAACTTTATCCATAAGAGAATTCTTCTTGTAATTCCAGATTGACTATCCAAAGAACTCCTTTAAAAATTGGTTTCTGTTTTAATATAAAATTAAAATTCAATTATTCCCTTCTTTCATAGATTGTAGATATTTACCTGGATTTGTCAAGAATATGTTTATTGCCGAAAGCCATCGGCAATAAAAAATTTAGCGTGCTATAAGTCTTTACGCCGTTAGCCTAATACCTGAAATGTATAAACCTTGTTATTTATCTTTACGAACTATTTCAAAACTTACTATACACCGCGTAACCGGAGTTCTTCTTATAATAACAAAATCATTGTTTTTAATCTTTAAATAATGATTGATACCAATATGATGGACCCTCCGATCTAATATAATCATGCACATCGGCAAATAAGAAGAATAAAGAACATCATCAGAACCCTTTTGAGCAACACCTTCATAAATGTTAACAGACCCATTTTTTATATCCTGTACGCATTTTACCAAAAATACAAATAACAGGAAAGCAATTAAGGTAAATATAATCGCTGAAAAGATAACGATAAGATCAATTTCTTCTGAAACGACAAGGCTATCTTTCAAAAAAAGAACAATAGCTGCAATTGCTATCAAAAGTACAACACAATTACGAATCAATTTTAGCCTTTCAATCAAAGTTAATTTTTTGTTGTCATCAGATTTATCGAAAGTATCATAATCAATATCTGCACTTACTATAACTTTTTCGACCTTTTTTGTCTTTTTGCCCTTTTTTGTTTTACTATTATTTTTGAGGGTTGTACTTTTCTTAACCTTTTTGTCCTTCTTGACCTTTTTAACTCCTTTGCTCTTCTTTTCCTTTTTTATTTTTTTATCCTTTTTATCTTTTTTCATTTATCCTCTTTAATGATTTAATTATTAAAAAACCAAGTGCGATAACTACAAAAACAATCATCGGCCAGATTAAAAAATTTTCATCTCCTTCGATTACTTTTTTAACCCTGCTGAAATCCGGATTGGCCTGTTCTTTCTTCAAATTTGCTATGATGCTCTTTTCGGATTCCATAAAGGAGAGTAATCTCTCGAATTCATAAACAGGTCTTTTAGCATCAGAATTTCCGTAGAATAGGGAATATTTTTTGTCTTTCTTTACAGGAAAATAAATAAATCTTTGATTTCCTTTAATGGATATGTCCTCAATTTTAAGTGGTGGATCATCCTGGTTGTATATAAATAACTTTAAATATCTATCTCTGGATTCCGGTAAACTTATAACATTATTTCTGTTTTCCTTATTATACCGGTATATAACCGCGGAGTTAAGACGCCGCCAGTCTTCCGCATTATCCGATCCAAAAACCCAAACACTTCTGTAATATCCCCCGGAAGCAAATTTAAGGTTTATTTCTTCCTTTGGAATATTTTTATAATCAACATCAAGGATAATCTCGGTTCTTTTTTTCTCGTAATTCTCACTTCTTGATACTACTTTAGCAGGTATCTCGTCAAGGGAAGCCTCAAAGACCTTTTCATTGTACACCCAACATCTTTCTATTTTAAGAGGTGTTTCTTTTTTATTCCATATAACAATCTTCAAGTATCTTCTCTTTGTATCGGAAAAATTTAGATCGGTTAATGATGTCCTGTAATCATCGGTATAAAAACTAAAAATATTTGCGTCACCCCTAATTTTCAGCCATTTCTTACCATCATCACTTCCCCAGATCTCGACTTTTCTCCTGAAATTCTTATCCGGAGTGACCATATGTATTTTGTTTATAATTTGAGTTTTTTTACCCATATCAAGATAGAATTCCGTGTACTCATTCGGTACGTTGGAGAGATTGTAAAACTTAGGTTCAAAGCGTACTGTTTCTTTTCTGCGCTCCACCATTTTTAGTTTATAAGGAATTTCTCCTTTATCACTAACAACTCTTATATCAGAGAGATCATATTTGGAATGATTATAGACCTGGGCATCGATTTTGACGTTCGCGACACCTTCAACATTGCTTATCGCAATTTGTTTTTCAAATTCCCAATCCGTTTTCGAGAAATCCGCTCTAATTATAACTGCAATAAACGCAATAAGTAAAATGTATTTTTTACTTATTTTCATTTATCCTGCCAACCTTCTTTTGATAAATAAACGAAATAATGAGTAAAATTATCCCAAGCACAACAAAGGATAAAACTCTGTATGTTGTTTCAAGATAAGAAAAATCATAGAAAAACACTTTTATTATCGTAAGAGAAGCCATTAAAAATCCGGCAATTCTCGCAGGAGAGCTTTCTTTAATTATGCCTACTATGAATAAAACAAGTGCATATATACCCCAGAGAACCGAAACCACAAGAGATTTCATTTCACTTAAATGACTAAACTTATCAAAGAATTTACCTGTTCCGACAAGTGTAAACCAGAACACAAGAAGCATACCCAATATATTCAAAGCACCGACCAATTCCTTATTTTCGTTTTCCTTGGATGTGATAAGAAATTTAGAGCAAAGGAATACGGCCACGATCGTAACTGTCGAATTGAAAAAGAAAGGACCAAGTTCAAGAAAGAAATAATCGATAAAAAACATTTTAGAAACTGCAATACCGAGAAGTACAAGAGAAAGAATCTTCAAAACCTTTTCTTTCCTCCCAAGCGAAAGGATAACAGTCCCTTCAACAGCCCAGGCACAAGTAGACCAATTTGCTTTTAAGAATATCGGAATCGCAATTGTGAGGAAGAAGATTGCGAGGCTTGTAAAAGACCAGGCAAACTCCAGTTTCTCCTTCTTCTCGGTCCTTGTACCTTCAAAATAATGGAAAGCCGCAAGGAGCAATGCCAAAGTCCCTGCAATATAAGGATTTATTTCATAGGTTACGAACCAAAGAACAAAATAATAAAGAAAAGGATTAAGAAAAAGTATAACAAATGATTCGGTATTCTCTTTTCTTGGTATATAAAAGAAAAGAGCAAAGAACACAGTAGAAAACGTTAAAAACACCCAGGGATATCCGCTCTCCGTTGAAAACTTAATGGTAGTAAGAAGCATCATTGCCGTTAGAGAAAACGCCAGGATATTAAGCCATTTCCATTCTTTAATCTTCGTTACTATAAGAATCCATCCGTTTATAAGGGCAAGATACAAAAAAAGTATAACCAGTGCTACAGGGGTAATCTCACCACCCCGGAATACATAAGGAGTAAGAAATGCCCCTATAACGGCAATGAAAGAGACAACGCTGGAATCGTATCTAAGGGATAATAGAACTCCGGTAATTGTTACCAGCAGCATCAGAAAAAAAGTTGCGGCGGGGTGTATTAAATTATAGAAAGCGGATGCAGCATAAAACGAAAAATAAAGAATTACGATCCCACAGCTTGAAATCCCTAAAGCATAATGCCCGTATCCTTTCATTAATTTTTCTCCCGTATAGAGCAAAGCGGTTCCTATGAACAGACCTATCGCTATTCTGCCCCAGAGTCCAACGTATGGGAATGAATATTTAATGAATAACCCTACGCCTATTAGTAACGCAACGATCCCAATTTTGTGCAAAATATTAATCCAGATTTTTTCCTGGTCAGCTGCAGTAACGGATGTGGCTTTTATCTTAATTTCTTCTTCGGGTTGTTCATAAACAAAAGGCTTTTTCTCCTCTTCGATTTCTTCGGGTTCTTCCTTAATGAGATAAGCCACTTCTTCCTCCTTTTCTTGCGGAAGTTCTTCCTCTGATATTTTTTCTTCTTTATCGCCTTCTAGGGACTCTTCAATCGATTCAACTACTTCTTTCGCTTCTTTCAAAAATTTCTCAATTGAGTTTAATCTGTAGTCAACACTTTTTATCCTCTCTAATATTTCTTCTCTTGAATCATCTTTTTTGTCCATACTAGACCCCCTGTTTCAATCTATATATATCATAAGAAATTTCCGACCATAAGTCAAGAGTGTTATTTTCTCTTCCCGCTCGATTTTTTTGCCGCAGAGAAACAAAATTGGCAATGAACTCGCTCGGAAATCAGCGTGAATTAATAGGAGGGTTGACATAGTAATTTTAAAACAGCTATTTGACAATTCAGCATACGTTAGCACAATCTCCTTTCTTGACATAAGTGTTTTGCAATTTATATTATAGCGTATGAATTATCTTAAGTTAAAGTTTATTGGTATAATAAAATGATAAATGGAGAGGATTATGTTAACCGATAATATTCTTGATTTAATTGGTAATACTCCGATGATTCAATTGAAAGGAGAAAATCTTTTTGTAAAGGCTGAGTACCTGAACCCCGGAGGTAGCATCAAAGACCGTGTCGCTTTGGCAATGATTGAAGGGGCACAGAGAGATAATCGTCTTGATAAGGATTCAATTATTGTAGAGCCCACTTCAGGCAACACCGGTATCGGGATTGCCCTGGTAGGTCGGTTAAAGGGCTACACGGTCCGAATCATTATGCCGGAAAACATGAGTGTAGAACGCAAAAAACTGATACGCACACTGGGAGCGGAACTTATACTTACTCCAGCCGAGGATGGTATTAAAGGATCTGTAGATTATGTCGAGCAGATGTTATCAGAGGATCCACACGTTGTAGTTTGTCAGCAATTTGAGAACCCTGATAATCCCCGTATTCACTATGAAGAAACGGCTCATGAACTATGGCGTCAAATGAGAGGCGATATTGCCGGTTTTGTTGCCGGTGTTGGCAGCGGAGGAACACTCCAGGGTGTAGGCAAATTTCTTAAAGAGCATGATAAGGATGTTAGGATTGTGGCGGTAGAACCCAAAGACGTTTCTGCCCTTC
>Ga0307443_1001551_pt1 | contig 13435 bp, 16 predicted proteins | sample SalMarSW160220MG_FD_202148 | JGI IMG/M metagenome (GOLD analysis project Ga0307443, IMG submission 202148) | Salt marsh sediment microbial communities from the Plum Island Ecosystem LTER, Massachusetts, United States - SW1601-220 | ecosystem: Environmental > Aquatic > Marine > Intertidal zone >... | reverse complement strand
CAGGAGTTCGAAGTATCTTAACTCTTTTTATCTTTTCAAGATTCCTATAAGTAACTCTACCTTTTATATTATAAAACATTAACACATCAAACGCCGAGAACTCTTTACAATCAATACAACCTGAAACCGGAGCAAGTTCAACATCTACCTTTTCACTCTTTGGCAAAGATTGTATAAAAAACCTATAAATATTATTTGTATAATGCTTCCCCGAAAATCCTTTTAGATCTTTATCATAGATAAAAACAAAGCGAGGTTTCAACATTTCCCAAACTCTCCAGATAGAATAGCTTTTGCTACAAGATCAAACATTGTCTTACCTTGATATGTAGTAGGCATCCATTCTGTTCCACACCACTCGAAAAAGACACATTCTGAGTATCCTGGGAGGTACCACCCTGTGGTAGACTCTAATATAACTGGCTGTCCCTTCTCATTATAGATAATATCAGTTCCCAGGAATAAGAAATTCATAGAAGATGCAAAATTAAGCGTATGAGTCATAATACTATCTAACTGTTTAGTCTTTTTTGTAATCTGCTTAGAATCTCCACTTCCGGAAGCAAAAGGAAGATCAAGTCTATTATTTCTCTTCAAAACCATTGCGTACTTCTTTGCAAGAAGTACTACTCTCCAATCATTTGAATTACCTGAGAGAAACTCTTGCCAGAATACATATCCTGTCTGCTTATTTTTCAAATGAAGAGGAATGCCTAAACTACCAAAAGCCAATTCAACTTCTCGTAAAGCTTCTCGAGTAGAACACAAAAACCTTACATTTGATGAGCCTGCTCCAGAAGAAGCTTTCGAAACAATGGGGTAATTAATTGATTTTGCTAATTCAATTGCTTTCTGACGATTTGTTATATGCCAAGTCTCAGGCATCCAATTCTTAAAATCTTGAAAATGATATTGACTAACCTTATCATCGTACAACCTACACTCTTCAATTGTAGGAATAAGTAATATGTTCTTTTTCTTATTGAGTTCCTCAACTACTTTCTTATCCCTTTCTCTTTTGTCAAGCCCGTAGTGAGTCATATGAATAAAACATACAACATCCTCTTCATCTGGAACTTCAAGAGGTTGTGAGAAAAGATGAGCTTCGTGGTCCATACAATTAAGAGATTCATACAACATCCTTCCCCACCCTTGAAAATCTGCGTAAGTAAAAACTTTCACAACACACCTACTTCTTTATACAAACTTATGTATTTCTCAGCTTGTACAGACCAATCAAACTTTTTAATCATGATGTATCTTCTCTGTATTTTCTTGTTTAGTACTTGTTTAATTCCTTCTTTGATGGATTCTATATCTCTCTCTACAAGCACCACCAGATCACTATTCACAAACTCATCCCAGTTACCAATTTTCGTAGTCACAACAGGAATTCCTATAGAAAGTGCTTCAAGGACAACATTACTACTTCCCTCTGATTTGCTCGCAAGAACAAACACATCTAACGACCTGTAGAACTTAGCTACATCTTCCTGTGAGAATATCTTAGGGTATCTTGAAGGATCTCTTACGAACTCAACTCTAGCTACTCCTTTTAGATCAGAATTTAGTAGATCACAAGCTTTCTTTATCAGATTCGTACCTTTCAATTCTGCATAGGCTGCACTACTTGAATCATTGCCTACCCAACCAACACGAAAAACTAAAGGCATAAACAACTTTGTATCCACTCCATTTGGGATGTAAAACAACTTTCTGCATCGACCATGTGCAAGATCAAATAATTTGCTATTTTTTGCAATAACAAAATGAGCTTTCTTAAATAACTCAAATTTTTCTACTTTCGGAAGAACTCTCTCTGAAGTAAGTTCAAATCCCCAAATGCAAGATATGAGATTAACTTGATCACTTAGCACTGGATGATGCATATGAATAACATCAAACTTACTAAAATCCCGAGGCAAGTTCCAATCAAAGTAGGTGGCAATCTCAAAGTACTCCTTGAGATAAACTGAGAGATTCTTAGCTCGATTTGGTACAGCCCACCCTTTATTATTACCAACAATGTTTAACAACTTTTTCAATTAACTTCACTCCTCATTAACTCTATACCCAGACTCTTTTAGAGTTGTATTATGATAAAGTTCACGATTCCTTCTATTATCTTTTTTTGTATTTGTATTTCGATGATACTGATGAATAGTAAAAGGATAATCTCTTGGTTCAAGTGCCCAAACATTAAAATTTCTTCTTTTTATCCTTGTGTAGAATTCCATATCATCGAAATCATACCCATAAGCATATCTCTCATCAAAACCATTTAGCTCATCCAGATCACCTCTTAGTATGGCCGAGGTAAAATGAGGAGCCCATGACCTATATCTTGGATGACAATACCAGATATTCTCGTCAACTATTCGTGTATCAAACATACCCTCAGGAAGCTTCGCCACAATCTCTCTTCTTAATCTACTCAAATCTAAAGAGGTAAAATCAATCTTTGATAATTTTCTAGAAAATTTCTCACTTACTCCAAGAGACGAAAAAACAAGATACGTTCCTTCCCTGACATTTCTAGAAGTATATTCTAATACATCCCCAACATGCAAGCATTCAGGACTTTGAATAAGAATTATTTTGCCTGTAGCTTGCTTAAAACCTTTATTAAATACAACACAAGGATTTACCCACCACTTCTCATCTGAGCGGAGCTCAACTATCTTCAGATCGAAATCAAATTTATTAGGAAGATCTACTATCTTGTGTTCATTTACACTACAATCATCAACAACGATCACTTCAAAATTCTTGACTATAGACTTAGATATTGATCTTAGTGTCCTTAGCAGTTGAGGTCGTCTGTTCTGATACCCCATAACGATTGATATTTTATAATCTTTCATTGTATGTTCTAGCCTCTTCAACGTATTCATAAAAATCTTTACCTTCAACTTCTCTAAGCTTTTCTTCAAGGCAATTTTTAATCCTTTCAATTAGACGCCTAGTGCTCTCAAGAGCCTTTCGAACATAAGAAAGAGAATGCTGTGAAAGATCCTTCTCTTTTATAAACTCTATTATTAACTTATCAATCAACTCCCCAATACTATAAACCAAATCATCTCTTCTCCAATTCTTCTGATTAGAGGATGAAAGTGCAGATGCAGATCTATACACTCCTCCTATTAACTTGTTTATCTCACACTTACACTTAACTCTCTTCTCACCAACAGTTCGAGCAGTGTTTTCAAAATTTGAAATAGCTTCGAAGTCTTTACCATTTCTTCTTCTAATATCAAGGACGCTCATATTAGCTTTGTAGCATTCAAAATTTGCTGTACAAAGATCCTTAACACATTGAATCACTTTATCAGCAGGAAATTTCGAAAACTTTCTAAAGAGCATCTCAAGATCTTGATAAAATCTATAAAAATTAACTTCTTGAAGTATTAGCATTCTTCTTTCTCCTAATTTAGTAGCCCTTAAAACTATTTCGCTTGATCTTTCTTTATCAACAATCTCCTCAACTCTAAATCCGTGCTTTAAGCATAGAGTTTCCAACTTTTCTCTAAATATTCCTTGTTTGTGAAAATTATAATCAAAACTGTGTACTCCGAAAAGAAAACAATCAAGCCAAGTAATATTTGAAATTAACTTTCCTCCGCACTCCTGATGTCCATACAAATTACTTTTAACCTTCTTTATAGCTAATTCCATTGAAGGAGCAACAAATACAATGACTCCTCCAGGCTCCAAGAGTCTATAGCATTCTTCAAAGAACAGTTCAATCTCATTCTTATCAAGGTGCTCAATCACATGAGAGGTAAATATCTCAGAAGCACACCTGTTCTCAAATGATCCTAAATCAGTTGCATCTCCACAAACTACACCAAGTTGAACCACATTTTTATCAATATTAACATAGTTCTCCAGCAATTTTGGGCCGCAACCAATATTGAGTCTCAACTTCTCAAACTTTGCTCTACTCATAGGGCATTCCTTTAGAAAAGCTAGGAGCCAATCTTCCCCTACCTCCCCGTTCAGCAGCACCCACATGGTAAGCAATGCTATCTCCACTCATGACAAATTTATAACCTTTCTCATGAGCATGAGTAAAAAAATTAACATCCGGAGTGCCTTTTTCGAGTGTTAGTTCCCACGGACCAACCTCTTCCCACATCTTTCTATGAAAAAGATATGGAAGGCTGCAAACATTTAAGAATCCTCCTCTCATCTCTTCAGTTAGAAGTTTTCCTTCTTCCCACAGAGTCTGACAAGTCTCTTCAAATTGTTTTGCTTTAAACTTCCCATACTCTGTAAGTCCAAAATCTCGACGCAGGTGGCGGGAGCGTCCCATCTCAATAAGCTTTGAAGTTACTACCCTATCTGAAGCAATATGTTTCACCAGATTTATAAGCCAATTTTTATAGAAGGCTTGATCTGTATTTACAAGCCCTCCATAATCACCTAACTCAAAAGCCTTATCAAATCCTTCGTTCATCATCTTACGAAGATTTGGAACGTATCCTACAGAGGTATCATAAGTATGTTCCACTCTTATAACTTTAACTCTTGAATCTTGGAGACTATGAGAAAATTCGGCTATAAACTTATCAACTTCAGAAGTAGTATTCCAACAAACAATAATATAGTCAAAATTGTCAGTGCCAGCATTCTTTACCAACTGTTCACTACTAAATCGTAACATCTCTAATGCTTCACTAACACAATTAACTATACTTACTCTTTGTTTATCTGCCATAAACTAAATTCCTTTGACTAATACAAAAACTATATTTGCAGCAGGAAAAGGTACATTATACTCAATATCAAATAAACTATCTTCAACATCTGATATGTACCTCCACAAAGGAGGTGTTAGCTGAACTCTTTCATAAGCGAATATATCGAAATTCAATCTCGCCCTTCTAAGTTCTTCATTTAGTATGGCATTATAACCCCCAGGAAACGTTATGAGAAAAGAACGAGCTTCCTTTTTGATCTTATGAAGTACCCGAACAGATTTATAAGGATCAAATTTCACATTTAGTAACTCTGAAAACTCCTTATCTCCTATATGCTCAATTGTCGATATCGATAAAACAGCTCGATCAGTAAACTCAAAATACTCTGCGTCTTCACGAATACAATTCAAATGACTATCATAAGGATCAACAACATCATGATCTAAAAATCCGTAGTACGGCATTACAGAGCCAATCTCAACAACTCTTTTAGATGCTTGAATAAATCTGAATCCGAGAGTTACCTCAATAGCTCTTTCATTCTTTAACGTATTGTTATACTCATGGTTAAAGTAATCACTTGGCTCTATCACTCTACTTATCTTTCCCATTTACTTTATAACTTCTAACTTAAATATAACATCCGGACCATTAGGCTTATTTTCTTTTAACTCGCCAACAAGAACACTTAGTTTTATATCATCCCAGTCGTAAGCTTTACCATTTTTATGTAAGCCTTTCGAAGGATCGAAGTAATCGAAAGTTCTCGTAGTTAGAGGCATCTTATGAGTAGGATCGGTCCAGAAATTATCCGAGCCTGCATAAGGAGAAATGATTCTAATAATAGCATGAGACTTACAAACTCTATACATCTCTCTAACTACAAGCACAAAGTTTTCTCTTGATACATGTTCCAGTATATGCTGCATTAGTATTTCATCTATCGAAGAGTCTTCAAATGGCCATGGCAGCACTTCAATATCGTGAGCAATATCACATCGAACGTTCCCCTTATCTATATTCGTCCAACCCTCACGATAATCAGTTCCACATCCAATATTTAATTTAATCACACGAGACCCTCAATTTTTGTGCAATAATTATTTCTTTTTCAAACTCTTAACAATACTTACTAATTTGGCTGCATATTCAGCATAAGACATATTTTCAACTTGCTTTCTCCTTCTATCTAGAGGAGCAATTATTCCATTCAGTATACCCACCAATTCACGAACGTTTCCCGGTGTATACGAATATTCAACTCTAAAATCACAGTTCACCCAACCAACATCTGAACTTATAATAGGAATTCCTTTCGATAGAGCTTCAACGATACACATCGGACCCCCTTCCCACATAGATGGGATCAACAAGAAATCAATTCGATCGTAATAACTAGAGTATAACTCATAGTTTTCAGATTGGATCCACTCTACATCAACGCCTTTATCCAAAAACAAACGGTAGATCTTTTCCCATCCCCCTCCAACAAAAAGAAATCGGTACTTCCGAACAATAGAACATTCTCCCAATGCTGCAAGAAAGTTCTCACCCTTTCCCTCACAACCTCCTCTTTGAAAAACTCCAAGTACAGGTTTGTACAGATCAAATCCTGGAAGAATCCCTACGGGATAAATTACCTTCATCTTCTCTACAGGATATATCTTAGAAAACATCTTAAAGTATCGATTGGTTTGGTGGACAATAAAATCTAAAGTTCCCCAATGATTTTGAAAAGAAGATAGATTATTTTTGTGCAGATGTGTAAAGTATCCAATATCAAGAACTTGACTCTTTCGCTGGTAACAATTTGTAATATCTATATAAAAGTTGGCATCTACAAGATTACTAGATTTAGTCCCCAAGGAAAACAAACACTCAGATTTGTTGGCATCTACAATTCTCTGAGCAATCTTTTGAAGAATCCAACCACTTTGAACTGTTACTATATTTATTTTCACTATCTGCCTAGAAATTTAACCTTAACCACGTAGCCTTCTCTTTTGAATGTCATTCCAATCCTGACAACTAGACTCATCAACTCCAAGTTTTTTCCTTTCTTCAGCTGTAAGAAATCTTCCATGCTTCTTCGAAAACATATAGTCCAAAGATGCTGATGTAGCTGCATCATAATTGTAACAATATAGAATAGAATTTATCTTAACTTGTTTTTTAATATCTGGGCAAGCAAGCTGAACCCAACTAACATCTTCTCCTCGATTCTTAGTAGGAAATAGATATTTTTTTGCAATCGAACTTTCCCAGATCATTGTATGGGAGGGTTTTCCATGCCAACAACCATCTTTTCTACGTTCACTTTTTTCAAACTCAATGCCATATTCACATACAAAAGAGTAAGGCTTATCTGCTTTTCCTACTAAACTATTCTTAACAGTACAAAGTACTTTGTAGACTATACAATCAGCATCTGGGTTGGCATCGATCGTTTTTATAATTGCTTCGATATAATTATCTGATATAATATCATCATCATCAACGAATGTTATGAAAGCTCCAGAAGACATATGAAGCAAAGCGTTTCGCTTCTCTCCAATAGATCTGGTTTTATTATCCAAAAGAGCTAGTAACTCAATATCTTTTCTCTTTGCGTCCTTTATCTGACTATCAAGAGAAGTTATTATTTTAGGAAAAAAGTTATTCACTCTACTAGCTAAGGTCAATACTAAAATTGATAACTTCATGCCAAACATTCCTCCAAAATAGAAACAATTCTTTCAGAAGTATTCCCATCTCCTAACCAAGATGAATCAATTTTCTTACTCCCCAATTCAATATCCCGGAGCCACCAAAAAACATCTTTATATAAATTATGCTTATCACCCTCTTCGTTAACATCGACTAGAATAGAACAATTGTTTAACATCGATTGAGGTCTTTCAGTAAAATCTCGAGGAACTATAACTGGGGTATTTAATAAAGCGGGCTCTTCCTGAGATGTCCCAGAGTCACTAAGCAAGACTAAAGAATGATACTGCTCTTCTAAAAACTTTTTGTAAGGAAGTAATTCCTTTAACTCCATACCCTTAAGTGAGATTCCAAACTTTTGCAAATAATAATATGTTCTAGGAAACAGCAGCCACTTAACAGGCAGGTTTAACTGAGCCCCCATCAGCTTTGCCAAATCCACGATGTTTCGAAGCCGCTTCGAATACTTAAAATTCTCTGGTCTATGTATATCAACTAGAATTTGATCTTTTCTCCTTGGTATTTTCATTAACTCTTTTGCAAAGGGCAAACAAACTTCAACGATAGTATTTCCAACAACGTAAACTCCCTTAGTTATGTTCTCTTTACGTAACTGTTCAGCATAATCTTTATGGTAGACGAAAAGCAAATCACTGCAATGATCACAAACTACTCGATTGATTTCTTCCAGCATTCTTTTATCATATGAACGCATTCCTGCCTCAATATGACCTATCTTGTATCCTTCTTTCCTTAAAGCAACGGATGTAGATACACTATTAGAATCCCCTAAAAAGAGAATAACACCAGGATCTAGATTTTCTCGTCTAATTAACTCAATTAACTTAACTGAGCAATCAGCTGATTGATGGAAATGCTCCTTATCTTTACCACCAACACCTAAATTGTAATCGGGCTTTCTAATTTTTAATTCATCAAAGAATACATCAGATAAAAGTTTATTATAGTGTTGGCCTGTATGAACAAGAATATGATTGAAGCGCGCATCCAATTTCTTGAAGATAGCTGACATTCTAATAAAATCAGGGCGAATTCCAACGACGGACACAACAGCCTTTTCCATCCTCTTATTTCCTTCTATCAATAACTGCAATAGTTTTCATTTCATTCACTTCCAATCATTTATACTCTACTGCAGAATCTTCTTCAAAAAATGACAAAGTGTGCAATCATAAGTTTCATAATTCTTTTCATTGAGAAGATTGTTATACTCTTGAGAAATCTTCGCTCCAGCGTACCAATGAATGCCTATACACTCTTGTGGAAGAGATGTATGTTTAATCTTAAAAACATGCTCAAGCACGTTGTAAAGCCAGGGGTATACTACCCTCATTTTATTGTTATGTACAACAAGATCCGAATAACTTTTCTCAATTAAATTCCACATCCACAGACCAGCTCTATCTGGCATTTTATTTGGACCCTTACTTGAAATCCATAACTTCCTTAACATTGAAATAAGACTTCTCACTCCAGCTGATTGATATTTATGAAGATTAAAGCTTTCAAATGTATGAAGAAAAACATCTCTAAAGAACTTATTATTACCAGAAGATCCCAAAAATCCTATTGAAAAGAACTTACCATTAAAACAGAGGACAGTATTTTTCTGTTTAACTTCTTCGTAATACTCATCCATAGATCTGACAAATAGTATATCCATATCCGAATAAAAACCTGAGACTTCAGATAACTTTTGCCACTTGAAAAAATTACTTTTATGCTGTGGACCCATCATACCTTCCCAAGATTTGCCCTTCGGATGAGTTAAACTCCACTTTTTTATACTTACACCTAACTTCTTCACCTCAGGAAGATAATCCACACCAGTATAGTTATAAAAATCTTGATTTTCACTAGTCGGCCAAGTTTTCTCTTTTATAAAACTAGACGAGCACTGATACAACTCTACTTCCCAACTGGGATTTAACTTCTTAAACGAATAAAGTGTCATATATCTTAGCCAAGACATCCTCTCTTGACCCCAGAAAAAATAGGCTCGACGAGATATCATCTTTGATCTCCTAAACTCAAAATCTTTCTTTCCTTAGCTATTTGATCACTATATTGTTTCATGTAAATATAATCATTTGGAACTCTAATATTAGTAAACTGATACCTCTCAACTTTTGAGCTGACGATAACATGGTTTACTTCATCCCCAAGTGTCTCTATAAATGAATCACATCTTGGATCTAGACCAAGTTGAGCATAAATAGAACAATTTCTATCCTTCATCATTGTTCTTTCACGATACTCTACGAACTTATCGTGCTGAACATGTCCCATAGTATAACAAAGCTTCTTAAATCCATCTCCTGAGAAGATCCTCTTCACGCGTTGAGTAAGAACAGCATCATCAGGACCCCAACCCAAAAATAAATTTGTATGTCCTCCACACTGAATAAACATATCTTTTGTAAATACCTGACATCCTCCGGTATTGTTCGACCTCCCTACATTAGTCAATTTAACAAGATTCCCGGGTTTAGATTCCTTTACTTTGCAAGCATAAGAAAATGGGCATATAGGCTGCTTCGCTAGATGCAATTCATATAATAAATCTACATATTCCATAAAACGATAATCGGCATTTATGAATGCCACTACATCAGTATCTACTCTCTTAAACCCCAGGTTTAAGAGCTGACCTCTTCGGAATAAAAGGTTATCTGCTTGTTCACATAACATAACCTTAAAATCTTTATAGTACTTCTCTAGATTGACTACAAGACCTTGAATCTGTGAGATTCTTCCTCTACAAGGAACAAGAAAAGTTATCATTCTTTCCACTTCCAATCTTTTGATCTTAAAGTTACGTTCATGAATAACTCATAATTCCTTAAAAATCTACAATCAGTATTACTTATCTTTTTCCCCATAGGTAAGTGATATTGGTGAATTGTAAAGCAACTTGCATGAGGAATCATATCTATCTTCAAAGGAGAACGAAGCACTCTTGCAAGAAACTCCCTATCATCAAAACAGAATCCATTAGCATACCTTTCATCAAATCCTTGTAGTACACTTAAAAAACTTTGTTTGCTAATAGCCGAAGTAAAATGAAGCATTGTTGGATTATACTTTGGATGATTGTACCACTTATGCTTTCCCTCAAGATACCCCTTAGAAAATATATTGCGTATAGCTTTCTTCAGCCTTAATCCACACACGTTTTGAAGCTTGTGAAGTTCTTTTGTTTTTTCTTCAGTACTCCACTTGCAAGAGTATATAACATAGTTGTCATTCTTCACGGAACTAAAAGCATGCAGAAGTACATCTCCAACATGCAAACATTCAGGGCTCTGAATAACAAGAATCTCTCCCTTTGCTGCATTAGCTCCTATATTAAATGGGATGCAAGGGTTTATCCAAGTTTTTTTCTTCTTATCTATATCTACTAAATTGATGTTAAGATTAACTTTATCTAAAACTAAAGAAGCACGTTGAGATATATCACTCCCGTCATCAACTATCACAACTTCCGCATCACCTTTAATAGAAGACAGCTCTATTGTTTTTAGCGTGAAATACAAAAGATCAAGTCTATTATGATAGGCCATTACTATTGAGATGGCTGGAGCTTTTTGTTCAGGCATTCAATAATCCATCCCCACAATTTCTCAGGTACGCTTGTCTCTTCAAATAACTTGCACGCATTTTTTCCTATTTCAACACAAGTAGCTTGATTCTTCTTACACCACTCTACCTTTTCAATAAGATCTGAGTAATCCGACTTACACTGAATATAATGAATACTAGAAATTAGTTTGTTGTTGTATGGCAACTCATCAGTTATTAGTGGAGAAATAGTACAGCAACCTAGTGCCAAGTATTGGATATGCCCTCTATCTATCATATCATTTCTCGCTCCGGGAACAAATACATGAACAAGACATTTGTTTATCATCCTCCAGTACTCAACCTGGGGTTTCTTCCACTCAGTAACAAGATCAGAGTCATACTTCTCCAGCAACATCTTCTGAACTTTAGTTCTTCGCTCAAACGCGTTGCACTTAGCTTCCTGCATATTCAAAACTAAACCCTTACATTTATACACAATTTGTTTTTTAAGTTGGCGAAACTGATCCCAATTATAAAAACTTATTGGGGCAAAGGGATGTATATTCTCAAACTCTTTGAATCGATCCTTCGAATAATGAAACTTAAAATAAGGAAGATGCAGCCAGTCATATCTTATATCTGGATGATCGGAAAAATCAAAAACAGCCTCTTTACCATTAATTTGTGCTATGAACTTTGTGCCTTGGGCTATACCTTGAAATCCACATTCAATGCCACAATCTCGAAAGATTCTACTCAAGTACCCAATATATGCATTATAGTATGAAGGCTTTGGACCTTCTTTAGGAAGTACAATACTATGCATCTTTCTCTACCAAGTAAATCTTTCTATCACCCCTAACATTGTGCTTATATCTCAAAAGTATCTTCCCCCCAACTATCCTATCTATTTCTTCCTCACTCATCTGATTATCCTCTGGAAATATCGGAGGCATTATCAACTCCACGAACAAATATTTATTAGTTCTTTGCCTCAACTCATCGAGCATAGTAGCAAGATCAGAGTAGAGTGGATCGATCTGATGATGGACACTTAAATATAGTATAACATCATATACCTTACTCTTCTTTAAATTCTCTTGAAAAAATTTAACGTCCTGCTGTACAATATGTTCTTGAATTATTCTGGCCATTCTAAGAGATCTTCTATTTGGTTCGATCCCAACAACTCGAGCCCCTTTCTCACTTGCCTTAAAAGAAAAGAACCCGTAGTGACATCCAATATCAAGAACAGTAAGCCCACACCAGTCAATCGTATCTATTACTTCCCAAACAAGTTCACTATCAGCTCGCTTCTTTGGACTAAAAGGAAATGTCTGGAACCAGTACTTATTAGCAGCCCACTCCCTTGTCTTTTTAGGGGACCATCGTTCATATAAAGTAATCTCCATATCTTCTCCATTCTTCCAACTATCAGGAAGAGGATCTTTCGTCAAGATTTCAAGAACATTAAGACCTTGCTTACTTACATGATCACGAACAGCCCAACCGTAGAAAAATTTATCTCCTCTCTCCAAACGAAGGAAGTAGTAATTTGCCTTCTCTGTCACAATAGAAGGGGGAAACTCATTGATTCTTAAACCTTTACCAAGTACATTAAACGTACCTATTACTGGGAACCCAAGAACTTTAGTATGTGGACCACAGCACTTATGTGCTTTACCACATCCTTCAACATAATTGCCTATCATCTCTTACCCTCCACGAACTTATGCGATCCTTTAATTTTCAAACTAGATAAATTTCCAGAATAATCTAAAATGCGTAGAAACCTCCCTATCTGTCTAATCCACCAATCAGGTAGATGAACAGAAAGATGCAGAATTTCACCTATCTCCTTACCCATTTTATCATGACGACATGCAATAGAAAAATACCAGTACTTTCCTACTCGATTTATCTCTTGAAGAGTCAACCTAATTTTCTTTGGGGCAACATGCTCTAGAACATCACAGCAGAGAACCGCATCAAATTCTAACTCTTTATATGGAAGGCTCCAAACCGGAGCAACAGTAAATTTACTTTCAAACTCACTATACTTTAACACGTTAACAATATCCAGTCCATGAGCACTAAACCCAGCTTCTTCAAGATAGTGCAATTCAAATCCTTGGCCACATCCAATAACTAGGACCTCCTTAATAGGAAGTTTTCTTGCCCATTCTATAAAAGCATGCACTTCTTCCGTACCTGGAGAATGAAATGAGTATTGTGGAACGTCCCACATCCTAGTATATTTATCAACCTCCTTATCAAAAATCATATCTCGTTCATCAGACATTCTCTCTTACCGCCTCTACTAAATTTTTATATACAATAATCTTGTTTAAGTTACTTACCTTTGAGCAGGAAAAAATTTTAGTACTTGGAGATTTCTCCTGCAACTCTTGAATTCCTTCCACGTACATCCTATAGTACTC
>Ga0307443_1001548_pt1 | contig 13471 bp, 15 predicted proteins | sample SalMarSW160220MG_FD_202148 | JGI IMG/M metagenome (GOLD analysis project Ga0307443, IMG submission 202148) | Salt marsh sediment microbial communities from the Plum Island Ecosystem LTER, Massachusetts, United States - SW1601-220 | ecosystem: Environmental > Aquatic > Marine > Intertidal zone >... | reverse complement strand
TCTGAGCTTCCTGTAGGTGCTACATTAAACTCTGCAACCCTGCAACTTTACTATTACAATTACTTTGGCGATGCCCCAGTTGGCAGAACGGTATGGGCTTATAAACAAACTCATACGGACTGGGTAGAGACGCAAGCCACCTTCAATATCTATAAAACAGGGTTAGACTGGACAACCCCTGGTGGCGATTATGTCACTTCTAGCCCTGCGGGTGGTAGTACCACATTTCCCGCAGATTATGGATGGATGACTTGGAATGTATTGGCAATTTGTAATGATGCCTATGACCGTGAAACTACAATCCCTGCCGAGTTTCTAGCTAGGTTTGTAACTGAAGAATTGATGTCGGATAATTGTTCCGTGAAATTTTACTCCAAAGAATACGCCACTGATACATCCCTCTGCCCCAAGCTTACCATAACTTATACAGAGGGAGGGGAGCCAGAAATATCCAACGTACCTGATATACAGCAGTGGAACACAGTCAATGTAGGAGCCAGTACCAGCACAGCCATAAATGCTTTTATGGTATCGAACATCGGCACTGGCGCAGTAAACGTAACCATACAGGGTACTGACTTCACAGGTGGAGACGACACCTGGGATTTATCTGATGACGCCAGTAACGGAGACAATATATATGGACTGAAAGCAGGACTGGATGATGATGACGACACCTTTGACATTGTAGTTAAGGAAGTTGAGGCAGTAACTCTGATTACAAACCTTGCTCAAAGTGATAACCAAACCTGGGGACTTTGGATACTTATGCCCTTAGCGACAACTGGGTATGACAATCAGGAAATGACAGCAATTATAACACTGGTAGCTTCTAGCTATCCGTAATACTATTCATAGGCAGAAAAGCAATGGAAGAAGTAATAAAAGTAGCGGAGAAAACCACAATAGCTAAGAAAGATAGAACTACTGAATCTCAACTGCACCAACTTTTCAAAGCTATTGCAAAGCCTATCTGGGTTAGAACTATTGGTAGAAATATAGGAAAGCTAGATTACCGCAAAAATCCATCCTATTGGCTCTTGGGCATTATCTGGGGACGGCGAGCAATAAAGAGAATTATAAATGAAGCAAGCAAAGGGCAAAGAGTATTAGAATTAGGCTGCGGCTCGGGATGGCTAAGTTTAGAAATAGCAAGAGCAAATCCGAAAATGGTGGTTGATAGCATGGACATAAATAGTGATATGCTCCACAGAGCCAGAGAGTACTACTTAAAATGTACTAAAGAAGAGACACTAGGAAGAGTTAACTACTTACATCAAGATTTGGAGAAAGTCTTACTACCTGACAATGAGTATGACTGTGTAGTAACGATAGCGACCTTAACTCTAATAGCTAATCTATCACAGCTAATTACCGAAGTTCATAAAGCATTAAAGCCTGGAGGAATCTTGATATTTTATGGAGCAACAATAGACTCTCCTTCTCATAAGAATATATCCTTCGTTTCAAGAGCTTTATATCCATGGTTTTGGCTAAAGGTAGCTATCACAGAACATCGGAATATCAACATAACTGAGGTAAGGCAAATTATAGAACTAAAATATGACTGGCGAGCTGCAAGAAAAAATTGTCAATTCCACCAAACGGGAGGAGTCATTTATAAAAGGATATGCAGAGAATTTGATATAGTCTCGAAGATAGAAGTTGGTAGAGGTATAATTGACGCATTCACGAGAGACCTTTCCTTTATCTCCAGTATATTTATTGTGCCACCGCTAAAACTTCTGGAGAACCTGTTATGGAAATGTGGTATTATAGAATCAATGTGTTCAATAATAATAGCAAGGAAAACAGACAATACTGCCTGTGGTCGGTCAGGCTTTATAAAGTGAAAAGAAAGGAGGTGAGAAAAATGAAAAGGAAACGGAAACTGAAGGTTATAGTTGCTATGGCTATGGCTCTCTGTCTGGCTCTACTGCCAGCTATTTCTGCGTCTGCCGCTAACCCCACTATTACCATGACAGTCACAGCGGGTACGGTCTCCATTACAAACTCGCAGGACACATGGGCACTTGGTAATGCTACCACTAGCGAGGTAATCCACTTTAGTGCTACGGGAGCCGAGGATGACGACTACTCGACCGTGAATAACACTGGTAGTCTTGCAGTAGACGTACAGATACAAGGTGTTAACTTCGAAGGCGGGGATTATGACTGGACTCTTGGGGCAACCTCGGACAACCAGACGTATTCATTGTACGCTAACTCAGGTAATGGAACTTCAACCTACGATATAGAGGTGAAAAGTTCTGCCTACGGGGACTTAATTACCAATCTTCCGTCAGCCCAGCAGTGGGTCTGGAGTATGAAGTTCACGGCACCCAACTGGTTTGACCCTGATGATGACCTTGGAGAAAAGTCAGCTACCATTACCCTAGTAGCTAGAGAAACAGGCACTTAGTACTAAGCCAAACAAGCACTGATGGAAAGTCAGAAATAGGGCTGAAAGCTTCTGCAGAAGATAAACCTATGTGGAGGAAATAGTGGCAAAAAAAGTACTCGCACTGACACTGGCTATTGCTTGTGTTCTACTCATGTCAATGTCCTGTGTGGGAGACAGACCTGTTATCACAACTCCTGCGAAAGAACATGTCGTAGAGCTACCAACCAAGGTAGAACAGGGAGTCGCATCTACTCCAGAAGAAAAACCTGCTGGCCTGCCTACGCTAGAGAAGGAAGATGTGAGTACTCCACTCGTGATGACCGTAGACGACAATGTACTAAGTATTGTGATAGGAGAACCAAGCGCAAATAAAACCCTTGGCGCAGATGGGTATTACCACAAAGGGCAAGGTTTTAACTTGGAAGGTGGTTCAGCACGACCAATGGACAGTAAGGGGGATATTGTTCCCTTGTACCCAGGGGTATCTGTCGTTGCCCCACTGACAATAGTAAATGGTAGAGACCATGCTAGAACCTTCCATATTTATTTGATTCCTTTGACAGATAGTATAAACCCGCCATTCCCAACCGAGTATTACACTTGGATTAACATTGAGGACGCAGGTCCCAAGGTTGCCATAGGAGGGTCGAAAAAATTGGCTGTTACCCTGAGTGTTCCCTATGACGTTCCCCGTGAGTTAAGAGGGAATAGTTACAACTTTGCACTACAAGTTGAAGATTGGAGTCAGACAGGATTTGTTCAAATAGCCTACCAATTTGTGTGGCTATTCTCATTTGAGGCGTAAGAATGTGGCGTATCGTAATTGTGTTCTTGCTTATGCTTCAGGCAATAATTATGCCTTGGAGTGTAAGATATGTCTTAGCAAATGACCCTGTCGTAACGCTGACTGTAAGAGCAAGTATGGATGGGATAGAGAACTTTACAGTTATATATGTTAATGATAATCAGGTAGATTTTACTTGGGAATATGGTACAAATGCAATAGCAATAATGATAAGGGGTAAATATGGGTCTTATCCAGAAGATATTGTAGATATAAATACTGAGCCGAGTGATGGATTCCTTATATATTCAGGGAATACCACAAATGCTTCTTGGTATTTTGATGAAAATATTTCACCTATATTTGTGAAGGCGTGGGGGCAAAGAGAGGATGGAACTTGGTTTATTCATACCGATACAGGCATTAAGGAGGGTTTTATGACATTGTTCTTTTTCTTAGTGTTGCCCTTGGGGTTGACTTATATAGCGTCAAGAAGTTCTTATTACATACTGAGATTTATTGCGGGCGGAGCTTGGTGGGGGTTGATGGCGTATTGGTTAGTCAATAGACCGTCAAGCATAACGGCTGGTTCAGCCGTAGATAGTATTGTTGTAATTCTTCTGCTCACTATTGGGTTAGCTGTTATGTTTATGACCTCATGGACTACTAGAACAGTAGATGGCGTGGAACGAGGTGGGTTTAATGTCAGACTACCGATTTGGTTGGGTGGGCAATCAGAGGAAGATGAATTGGCAGAAAGACGAAACAGTGCAATGACAAGTCGGACTAGGCGGGATTTATATAGGGAACGTGCTAATAGTGCTTTGAGAAATCGGAGAATCAGGTAGTGAGAATCTATCAAATTACAGACGTAGGGGAAAGTGAGGCAAGTACGCCAGTAAATGAGCCTACACCTGCTAGGCGGGTGCTTTACTACTTGCGGAAACGGTCAAACAGGGCAGCCTCAGACGATATGATAGCAAGTTCTGTGTTTGGTGGGGATAAAGGGCAAGCAAGTGTAGCCATAAGCAGGTTATTGAGAGCAAACGCTATTAGGGCAGTCGGGGGGTGATGATTTATGCCTTATCCATTCACTCAAAAGCGTGTGACCCCAGAGCAACTTGAGGAAGATAATCAACTTTTAACGAGACAGGCTGAAAATGAAGATTTGCAATTAAGTATTGCCCAAAAACAAGCGTTACGCAGAAAATTGGAGGATGCGGGGCTAACAGTAAGAAAAGATTTTAACGGTTCTTTAAAGCGAGCGTGGGTATGGTTGAACAAAACGAAGTAAAGTGCCTGATATGTGGTAGTGCTAATGTAGTTATTAGAGATGTGGAGAAGGAAATAATTGTGTGTTATGATTGCAAATTAATAACTAGACCTTTGAGATTGGAGGGTGAAATTGCCAACTGTATCAGTGGTAGTCCCAACAAGGAATGAATCCCAAAATATAGTGAAGTTGATTAGGGAGGTGGGAAAAGCCTCCCCTGATTATAATATCATTGTTGTTGATGATAGTGATGATAATAGGAGAACTGCGGTATTGGCAATGGCTAATGGGGCAAAGGTAATAGAGGGGCGACACAAAGGATTGGGGCAGGCTATCATTGACGGAATAAGGGCAAGCGAAACCGATGTGGTGGTGGTTATGGATGCTGATAGTTCACATCCTGCTTCAAAGATACCTGAATTAATTGAGGCTTGTAGAGATGGCAACGTAATGGCGGTAGGCAGTCGCTATATAAAAGGAGGTAGTATCGTTGGTTGGACATTCAAAAGACGTATTATTAGCCTTGTGGCTAGTATGCTTGCCTATCCTATTACTCGGATACGTGATAATACAAGCGGTTTCTTTGCTGTGTCAAAGCATAATTTGGATGGAGTCGTTTTGCAGGCGGATTCGTGGAAGATTATGCTCGAAGTCCTTGTCAAAACAGGTGCAAAGGTCATAGAAGTTCCAATTGAATTTAAGGATAGGGAAGTTGGTAAAAGTAAATTTAATCGTAAAGAAGTATTTGCTTATCTTAAACATTTAATCAAGTTGACACTTTATAAATGGCGAATGTTATCGTTTATGATTGTGGGCGGAATCGGCTATTTTGTAAACATGGCGGTTTATTATCCGCTCACTTTATGGTTTGAGGAAACTGTTACATTTTTAGGGCAAGAGTTTTACTTACCTCCCTTTTTAGTATCTTCTTTTATCGCCATTACAAGTAACTATATCCTTAACAAAAGATTTACCTTTGGGGATTATAAAGTAAGGACTGCTGGTTATATAAAATATCTAGCAACCTGTTCTGCGTCATTACCTATTGAAATGGCGTTAATATTTCTCTTTGTTCGTTTTATGGGCTTTATCCCGATTATGGCAGTTGCGTTAGCAATACTATTAGTCTTTGTTGGGCGTTTTATTGTGGTGAGAAAAGTAGTATGGCGAAAGAAATAATTATATGAGAGGAGGTGATATATATGGGGAGAGTGGCTCGTGCCACTAGAAGATATTAAAAGTTAAAAATAAAAAATAGGTACAATTAAAAACGGAGGTAAAAAGGAATTGAAAAAGAAAATTTTGGTTTCAATGCTGATTGCGGTGGTATTGCTACTTACAATCGGCAGTGCTGTTATGGCAGATGACCCAACAGAGGTAAATGTGACCTGGGATGGTACAGGTGTGGTAGCTGGAACAGTTGACTTGGGTGATGATGCTGTTCATAGTTTCCAGTCAGTAGGAGTTATCAATACTGGAAGTTTTTACTCTAAAGACAGTAACGACAACCCCTATAATTACAACGTGGATTCAACAATAGGATGGCTAGACACTACTATAAGCACAGGTTACGCATGGTTTAGTTCACAGAGAACTGATGCCAAAACATCATACGGTAATGCAGGGCAAGAATCGTATACCTACGTTAGCACAGTAGATGGGTTAGCAACCTTGCAAAATCGTTCCAGTAGTAACTATGCCTTTATGAAAGACTGCAACTATGGATGGAATGCCAACAACCACATAACCATATCAGGAAGCTCCGATTATTTCCTACAGCGTTACATGGATAGTGGAGACAACAATTTTGTTGGGCTGATGGCTTTTGGTTCAGGTGATGCTGACCTTGACTGTATGTCTTCAGAGGCTAGTCAGGGGCAGGTAAAACTTGGTGCAGGTTGTGGTTGCTATACCAATGCCAAGTTCAATGCCAATGGTACTGGAACTCTGGATTTCTTGGCTAATGCAGATACAGGTATTGCGAGTGCCTTAGTTCCAGGCGTTTCGGGTATGATTAGCTTTGGGTTTATCGCTAATTGGATAGGCTCTTTTAGTATCACTGACTACTCTACTATAGCAGACTAAAAAAGAATAGATTGTTAGTGGGGAACATTGTAATGGATGCTCCCCACTAACAATCAATAAGAGGTTAAAAATGAAAAAGAAAATATTTATCGTTATACCATTGGCAATAATACTATTGTTGCTTTTTGTGACCCCAGTATTTGCGGGAGACCCGCTTGATACCGATACACAAGTGACTGTAGAAGTAGTAACTCTTGGGAATGTAGACCTTGATGTGGGGGTGAATGCTGGTGGTGACGTTAGCGTAGTTGTAGATGGCTACGACATAGACGCAATGGCGGCACAGGTAGATGCTGCACAGAGTTATCTAACAACATTAAGACAAAGCCCCGGAATGAACGTAGTAACCGATGTCAACTTTGGAGTGTTGTGGGATAAGAAGATGGCGGCATATGCTGGATTCTTAAACGATATGGATTACGCTATCGGAATGTTAGCCGAAGCACAAGCTAAACTTATTCAGGGCTACACACTGAATAGGGACGAACTTACTAATCTCGGCGTGGCAATCGTATCAATCAGCGATACTATGAAAGCATTGGATGCTACGACTTCTGGCACATTTAACGAATTACGCCAGCGTGACGATGAAATATGGAATCAGTTAATGTATGGGGCAGAGGCACATATACTGCTGTTGCAAGAAGCAATTGCCAAACAAGCAAATCTCATCGAACAGCAAAAACGGCAATTGGATAGTCTGAATGGGCAGTTAGTATATTTGACTGATTATCAAAATACACAGAATGATTGGTCATTTAATGAGATTATAAAAGTTGATAAAACAATAAACCAGATATTATATATTGGTGGTGGTTGTATCTTGGTATCATTGTCTCTCATTATTTATCTTCTAATAAGTAGGCGAAGATACATCAAAATATGAAATAGAATACAATATTAATTTGGGTATAGTTCTATAAGGAATTTACACACTAATGAAGTGTATTTTGGTTGTAATATTGATAATACTGTCAATTATGGTTATAATCCCGCCTTTGTATTACGATTATATATATCCTACTGCGGGTGATGATACAGCGTCTCACTTGAATTATTTTCAGAATATGGAAAATCGGAATCCTGCTTATGGCGGGCAATATGTTATCGGGAAGTTGATGAATGTTTTACCCTTTGATATGAATGTTAGTTTTCTTTGGTATCATTATTTGATATTGGTCTTATCAATTTGGTGTATCGGTTTATCTGTAGGTTTGGCTATAAATTATTTAGCAGGAGTTTTGGCGGTTTTGGGAGTAGTTTGTATTAACGGATTGCTAGAGTTGTTTCATTGGGGGCAGATATTTGATATAGTCGGGATTGCTATCTTATTACCGATAGCCTTACTGTGTTTGCACAAGATAAATAAAGGGTTATGGTGGAAAGTTGGGGCTATGGTAAGTCTTGCAGTATTTTCATTGTGGCATCTAAATGGCAAGATTATCTATGGATTATTGCCGATGATAGTTATATATGAAATAGTGATTTTTATTATCACACGCAAAAACGAAAAATTAGCGCAAATGCTGCGTAATCACCGTTTTTTATATTATACAGGAGTGTTAAGCCTCATCCTATTATTGCTATATAAACTAGATTTTAAATCTGCTATCGATTCAGGCAGATTATGGATGGATGGTTCTATTTTAATGGTTTTATGTATTAGTGGTATCGTAGGGTTGTGGCTAAAGAAAAAGGGGAATATCTTTATGTCTTTGGCGGTTATTATATTTGTTGTTGGGTTGTCTATACCTAATTGGTTGATATGGTTTCAAAATAATAGTGCCGTGAAGGATGTCGATAAAGAGGCAATTGCATATTTGAATAGTTTGGATGGCGATACTTATACTGCATCACCACAAGTAGCCCAAGATATTTATGGTTTGTTTGTTAATAAAGAATTTCAAGATTATCTAGGGGTTGATTACGTGATTACACGAACTATGCCAATGACACCGAGAAGTGACCCTGCCCATTTGTATTATGAAAATGAAAATAGAGAATTTGTAAGCAAATATATGAATTTATGGGAGTATAATTTTTTAGCAGAATTTGATAAGGGAGAAAGGGATAATATATTTAGTGAACCGATTAAGGTGGCTGTGTATGGAAAGTAAATTATCCTTGGCCTGGGAAGTTGCAAAACGGATACCTAAAGCCCGAATATCACGGGCTAATATTGCTGTGACTTTCAGGTGTAATCAGAAATGTCAGATGTGCCAGATATGGAGGCACAATAGAGAACAGGATATAGATAAAGAATTAAATGAAGTTGATATTTATAAGATTATAAAGCGTAATAAATTGATGTGGGTATCATTGACTGGTGGCGAGCCGTTTTTAAGTAAGCATATATTCAATATTATGCGAATTAGTATGCTGAATTGCAAATTAGTTAGTGTTGTAAGTAATGGCTCAATGCCAGATTTAATTGACGAGGTAGTGTGGGATTCGTTGAGGAAATCAAATGCCTTGTTAGTATTTAGTATATCAATGGAAGGGGATAAACAAACACACGATAATATTGTTGGTATTAAGGGTTCTTATGATAATGCTATAAAGACGATAGAAAAATTAAAACAGATTAATAATCCGCATTTATATCTTGGAATAGAAACTCTATTATCTAATCGCAACAATAATGCTAATGGGTATGTGAATTATATCGCAAAAGAATATAAAATCGGACTTACTTATACAGTAGAACAGCAAGCACCCTATTATCATAATGTTAATGGGGCGAAGCCTATGGAGGTAGCCAAGCCGCCATATAGAATGAGTATTAAGCCATTTTCTACGATGCACAACTTGTTTGTGGCAGGAATGGGTAGAAAGAACAGGAAATTATGCGAGGCGGGTAGATACTCGGTGTTTATAGACCCTTATGCGAATGTGTATCCCTGTCTTTTACAAGCTCCGAATAATCCGATAAAGAATTTAAGGGAAACAGATTATGTTATCGGGGATATTAGTAAAGAAGCAGGAGAATTATATAAGACTTGTCAATCACCTTGCTATACTCCTTGTGAGGTGTATGCAAGTATGCTGTTTAGACCCTGGAGGTTGCTGTAAATGACTAAGATAGACATTGAAGCTACACTAAATAGGATTTGCCCTTATTGCAAGGCTAATATCGGAGAACAATGCTTCCACATTAATAAAAAATCAGGAGAAAAAATACATAGTTGGCAATGGCATAGTGGCAGGATAATATTAGAAAATGAAAAGGGGGTTAGGACTATGGATTTAAACAAATTTGTGAGAGAAATAAATGAGTGTTATGGTGTACCCTTTTTGCCCAATGGCTTCGTGAAGGCTAAAGTAACGGAAAGTGGGACTCTATGGCTTGATATTGGTGATAGGAATGGTGAATTTGATAGGAACGGGGAAATGGTAGGTGCTGGTACAAATGTTGGTGAATGGGTGGATTGGAATATAACTCATAAAGAAAAATGATAACTTGGGTTAAGCAAAATCGTCTATTATCAATAATACTCCTAGTCTGTATAGGTTTCTTCGCCTACTACATCTTTAATGCTATGTGCTGGATACCTTATCCTAACTCTATAGATTATGGGGAAGGGTTTGTAATGAACTACGCAAAGTTATGGGCAAACGGAACTTGGAGTTGGGATATAAACACACCTCCGTATTTGACGATGGTTTATGGCGTGGGATTTCCGACATTACTTTATCCTTTTGTTAAACTATTCGGGGCTACTCTGTTAGTTGGGCGGGCTGTATCCTTCGTTACGGCTCTCGTTGCCTGTGTCTTACTTTATCTTATTGTGGTAAGGCTCACAGGAAATAAAGTCTATGGGTTAATCGCCTCTTTATTGCCAATGACGCAGCCGACATTTCAGGATTGGTCTTGGATGGCTAGGGTAGATATGTCCGCCGTGATGCTTGATTTACTCGGTGTTTATCTATTTTTAAGATTTAAGGATAGTAAGTGGTTTTACTTAGCGGTTATTCCTTTCTTGTGTGCCTTAATGATAAAATTGACTGCTATCGCTGGATTAGTGGCGGTAGTGATTTATTTGCTTATTTATAATCGGAAGCGAGTATTATCTTTTATTGGATTGTTTGTTGTCGGATTAGTGGCGGTAATGACACCTTTGATGATTACGAGTGGTGGGGAATATTGGAAGCAAATAATACTTTATCAAAATACTATTCAGAATATTAGTTTCCCGCAATTTCTTGCGTTGTTCCCTGGGTTTCTATATCCCTTTGTGGCGTTATTGGTTCTTGCTCTTATTTATCTGAAAAGAACTTGGGGCAAGAAGGATTATAGTTTAGTAGGTACGTGTTTTGTCGTAGCATTAGCGATTGCAATGTTTACGACACTTCGCCCAGGGGCAGCCAATTTGTATTATATAGAAGCGATTATGGCTGGAATCATCTGTGCTACTTTGGGATTATCTTATATGATGGTTTATGTAAAACGGAAGCGGTTAACATTGAATTTTGTTACGGTAGTTTGTGGTGTGGCGGTGTTGGCTTCTGTAATAATGCCTTTACGTTACACTGCTTTCCCCGACCAGAATTATACAAAAGCTATGGATACAGTAAATGAACTTGTAAGCGATAGCCCTAGCCCGATAATAACGGAAATCCCCTCAGTAGCGTTAAATGTGGGCAAGGATTTATATATAGAATATTTTATCTTTGCTAATATGGCTCGGCTTGGATACTGGGATGAAACACCTTATATTGAGAAATATAACGAGCAATACTTTGATTATGTGATGCTGATAACCCCGCTAAAATATAGAATAGAGGAATCGGAGTTGGGGATACCCGATGGTCATTTCACCGATGAAGCATTACAGGCAATAGGGAATAACTATTCTCTTATATTCGTCAATCTTAGTTCATACTGGCAATATTCTATGTTTTTGTATGAGGCAAATGGAAAGTTGCAGAATGATAATAGATTGATAGTGCGGGACTTTGTTAGTAATGGTGTTTATCCAAGTTGGGATAAAGATAAAAGTGAATGGGTATGGAGGGCAAAGTGAATATTAAAATACCTCAAGAAATTAAAGTTGGCGGTCATGCTTTTAAAGTGGTATTAGATAATATCGGCGAAGGTTACGGTAGAAGGGCAGATATAGATTATAAGAGGTTAGTAATAAGTATTGTTCCCGATAAAGTATACTCGGTTAAAAACGAAGGGTTTATACATGAAATATTGCATGCGATAGATACAGTGTATTTAAGTAGGAAGATTGACTCCGAGGATATAATAGAGCCGTTGGCGGAAGGTTTATGGCAAGTTTTTGAACAGTTGGGGATAGAATTTGACTTCAGTGGCTTGGAGAATACATCAAGATGAATTGGCTTAAAAAATATTGGGCTGAAATCTTAGTATTCGGGTTTGTGTTTGCTATCTTTATGATTGATTTGAATCCAGACATGACATTTATGTGTAAAGCAGCGGATTCAGTGGGTTATCTTTATTCAGCCCGCTATCTCTATCCATCGTATCACACTTCACCCCCACTATATTTGCTGGTAAGCCACCTGTTTTTGATGATACCGATAGGTACGGATGCTTGGAGAATGGGGCTTGTCTCCGTGTTATCTTCTATGGGGGCTTGCGTATTTATCTATCTGATTATTAAGCACCTTATTATAGAGAAGTGGCTAAAAAATAAGTTGGGTAGCCACATAAGATATAGGGATAGATTAAAAATAGACAAGTCGGCGGTAAAATATGCTTTGCTCGGAGTTTTGATTTATGGCACAAGCGCATTGGTCATTAGCCAAACGATAGTAGTCCAGACGTATGCTACTGTGTGTTTGTTGGCAAGCGGGGCGTTCTACTTTTCTTTGCGTAAACAATGGAAGCTCGTAGGATTGATGTTAGGCATCGGGCTTGCGGTGCATCTGCTTATGGGATTTGTTCTATTGATTATGGTAGCTATTTATCGTGGGGCAAATAACGGTCATTGGAACTTACGGCAGAACTGGAAAGCGATAGCGATAATGCTTTCATTCGGAATATTCTATCTTTATATCCCCTTGACTAATCGCCCTCCGTATATGTGGTTTCCATCGCCAGAGCAGGTAAATCCAGTATGGGCGTTTATCACGGATACTATATCAACGATAGACTTTGTGGTAGGTAGCCTTGCTATCTGGGACTTACCTAAACGAATACTTGATACCATCGGGGTTATGGGAGTAAGCATTGGGGTAATAACTATCGTGCCGATATTTTACTATTTTAGACACAACAAGGTAATTCGCAATCCTTTATTCTGGTTGGCAATGTTTCCGATAATTCTTTTTGCTACCGAACTTGATATGAACACTTATGATTATATGATGGTGTCTATACCATTCTTGGCGATTATCGCAAGCCTAGGACTTCGGGAGATGGTGGTTGTTCATTTTAATGTCAAGCTGACACGTCAAGCATCCCCGAAGTTAATAATGACAGGATTGTTGGTAGCTTTAACATGGTTAACGATAATAGGTTTTGGGTTATTCAATCTTAATTATTTTGATGTTGGTAGGACTTTAGATAAGAATTTAAGCACTTGCCGCCTATATTATCAAGAATTCGCAAAGATACCTGATGGGGCTATCTTTATGCCTAACTATGCTATGGAGTGGGAAGCGATTTACAAGTATAATGCTGATTATGGGAAACATATTTACCCTATCTGTATGGATATTTTGCCAAGCCAAAACTACCGTGACCAACTGCGAAAAGATGGCATAAAATTTACGGATAGTACCAACTCTAATTATAGTATTATGGGGAGGGAAACAGCGCAGAGCATCGTAGCATCAAATGATAATGTGTGGGTTACAGTTTCTACAATACCAGAGACTTTGCAGACTGACGTAATTCCCGCTAATGGGGATATAAGCCTTGTAGAGATACTTACTGAGGAAAAACTGCATGAGA
>Ga0307443_1001540_pt1 | contig 13505 bp, 8 predicted proteins | sample SalMarSW160220MG_FD_202148 | JGI IMG/M metagenome (GOLD analysis project Ga0307443, IMG submission 202148) | Salt marsh sediment microbial communities from the Plum Island Ecosystem LTER, Massachusetts, United States - SW1601-220 | ecosystem: Environmental > Aquatic > Marine > Intertidal zone >... | reverse complement strand
TTTCAAAATTCAAGAAAAAAGGCCGACTCGGTTGATGCCGGCCTTGAAGGAGGAAAATTATGATTTGGGTGTGTGTGGCTTTAATCCATAACCACAAAAATCTCTTTTTAATACGGTATATCGTATCCAATGTTCGCAACTTTTTTCTATATTTTAGGACGCTTAAAAACAGCAAAAATTAAAAAGGCTTTACAGAATTTTTCCAAGCGTTGTGTAATCACTGTAAAATGTGCACTACTAAAAGTGAAGCACTTAATCAAACATCGAGGTTTTGAACCTCTAAAGCGTGGTCTTGGATGAAATCTCGGCGCTTCTGAACATCATCACCCATGAGTATACTGAAAAGCCTGTCGGCCTCACCGGCGTCGTCGAGCCGGACTTTAAGCAAAGTCCTAGTATCAGGATTCATCGTGGTTTCCCAAAGCTGATCGGCGTTCATTTCCCCCAGGCCCTTGAATCGTTTTATATCGATTCCCTTTGCACCAATCTGTCTGATAGCAGGACAAATGCCACTAAGCCCGGCAACATCATAAGTCTCACCACCGTTAACCAATTGAAACTTGCTCGGTAATGCTTCGCCCGAAACAGACTTCTCGACCTTGAGCAGAAAATCAGCCAGATCAAGTTTAAATTCATCCCTTAACCTCTCGTTAATCTGATTGAGCCGAGCGACCTCATGCAACTGCTCAGCCACAACCAATTGCTCATACTCAGATTCGGTCGCGTCTTTAACCGGCCGGGGCCCTCCAAGTTGTTCCAGGCGTTTTTCGTACTTACCGGCATCGAAATATACTTCCTCTTGCCCTTGCACACGAATTAAGAATTGCGGTAGTCTCCTACCGTCATAATGGGCTTGAACAAAATCGGCGAATTTAATGCCGCGCCGGCTCAAAACAGCTATGACCCTTTCAGCATCAGCTAATACTTTCACAAGAGAAACGAGACATTTGCCAGAGACCGTCCGTACCTTCTCCTGGCCAGCCTTTGAACCACGACCACTCTTGGCAGATTTGCCGCCTGCCCGGTCATGGCGTATCCGCATCTCAGTGCCCTCAAGGCCACGGGCTGTCATGCGCTTGCGCATCTCAGATTCGCTGAGCACATACTCAGATTTCTTATGCCCCTTAACCCTGACCTCATACAAGGGTGGCTGAGCAATGTAGACCATGCGCCTGTCGAGAAGTGTTGTCATCTGTCTGAACAGGAATGTCAACAACAATGTTCTGATATGAGCGCCGTCAATGTCAGCGTCGGTCATTAATATGATTTTGCCGTATCTGCACTTATCCACATCGAACTCGTCGACACCAATTCCCGTTCCGAAAGCACTAATCATCGTTCGAATCTCATCGTGTGCGAGCATCTTTTCAAGGCGTGCCTTTTCAACATTTAGTATCTTCCCCTTTAAAGGCAAAATAGCCTGGATATTTCGGTCTCTTCCAGCTTTTGCGGAGCCGCCGGCTGAATCACCCTCAACGAGGAATATCTCCGTAGCTGCCTTTTCCTTGCTCGCGCAATCCCATAGTTTGCCGGGCAGGTTGGTGCTGCTGAGCGCTCCTTTTCGTCTGGTTAGCTCCCGTGCTTTTCTTGCAGCCTCTCTGGCCGCTGCGGCCTGTATTGCTTTATTCAGGATCCTTTTTGCCTCTGCGGGATGTTCTTCGAGGTAGTGACCGAGCTGCTCATTGACCGTTGTCTCAACGAAACTACCGACCTCCGGATTGGTCAACCGCACCTTCGTCTGAGCCTCGAAGTGCGGATCCGATAGCTTAACCGCCACTACTGCCGTCAAGCCCTCACGAAGGTCATCGCCGGTAGTTGCCTGGCCTTCCTTCAAGATATTATTGCTCTTGGCGTAATAGTTCATCGTCCGGGTTAACGCTGTCTTAAAGCCCGACAGATGCGTGCCGCCATCGATATTGCGAATGTTGTTAGCGAAAACCAGAACGTTCTCGTTATAACCGTCATTATACTGCATCGCCACTTCACAGCTCAGCATCGATTCCGGATCATCTCTGGCAAGGTACATAACGTCCTTATGCAGGGTTTCTTTGCCCTCGTTTAGATGCTCAACGAAAGCTTTTATTCCGTGTTCAAACTTAAATACCTCCTTTTTATTTGCCCCGTCATCTATGAATGTTATTTTCAGACCCGCGTTTAAGTATGCCAGCTCACGTATCCGCTTGAGCAAGGTATCATAGGCAAACTCAGTCTCTCCGAATATCTCCTCGTCAGGCTTGAAGGATATTGTTGTGCCTCGTTTCTTGGTTTGGCCAATTTCCTTAACATGGCCACGGCTTTTACCCCGTGCGCACTCGAAGTGGTAGTGTTTTCCTTCCCTGTACACATCCGCTTCGAGCCACTCGCTCAGCGCATTTACAACACTGACGCCCACACCGTGTAGCCCACCAGCAACCTTGTAGCTGTCAGAGTCGAACTTACCACCGGCATGAAGGGTTGTCAGCACTACCTCCAAGGCACTGATTTTTGCCTCTTTGTGCTTTTCTACCGGTATTCCTCTACCGTTATCCTCAACGGTACAGCTTCCATCAGCGTGAATCTTGACGACTATGTCATCGCAAAATCCTGCCATTGCCTCGTCAATAGAGTTATCAATGACCTCGTATACAAGATGGTGCATTCCTCCACTGACGCGGTCGCCAATATACATATCCGGACGCTTGCGAACCGCGTCTACACCCCCTAATATTTTAATATTGCTTGCATCATATCTATGGCTCTTCATAAAAGCCCTTTTTCAAAATGGTACTCACCGTTGTTTCAATTCAAATATCGGTAAGGCTGTAAGATGAACTGTAAAAATTGCGCTCCAGCCTTATGCTTGGCACGGTCAGCAGGGTATAGCTTATCATCCAATAGCAAACTTAATCTCCTTCAACCTTACCTGTGGACATCGCCGCTGCAACTCTGTCAGCAGCTTTGAACTGCACAGGCTTAGCTCATACATATAGCAAGGTGAGTTCACTAAGATTTTGAGCTGGCCTCCGGAAAGTCCTGATATCTCACAGTGTTGTGCAAGCTCCACTGGCAGCAACTCTTCCCACATTTGTGCTATAGACTCAGATATTTGTTGGTTTGGCTGGATCCGATTGTCTATAAACTCCTTTAGTATGACACCCAGCCTTGTTGCCGAGTCGTTACCTTTACCGTTTGGCCGGTCTAAATTCCTATTATTCATTTCTCAACTTCAGAATCCCGCGTCTCGATGATGCGTCAATGCCTGCGTGTTGAACGAAAATCACTAAAAAGCTATGAAGCGTGTTGGCCTCAGCCAAGACTTATTGGCATTAGCACATAAAGAAAATCTGCGCCGCTTTTTATCAAGCCTGGTCTGTCAGGTTGGTCCAGTTCCATCTCGAAATCGGATGTGCGAATCACCCGCAATACGTCTATGAGAAACTGCGGATTGAAGCCGATATCGATATTCTCGCCATCATACTCTACCGGCATCTTTACCTCGGCTGCGCCTGTTTCCGGTGCCCTGCCTGAGAAGACAAGTGTCCCTTTGCTGATTGATAACTTAATGCCTTTCGACTCTTGACTGGTCAGCAGTGCTGCGCGGCGAACGGCACTAAGGACCCCTTCGGTGGATAGCTTCAGCCGTTTATCGTAATCCTTAGGTATTATGTCCTCATATTTGGGGAAATTGCCCTCTACGAGGTTAGAGGCCATAACTATATTAGCGCATTTAATTATGACTTGATTATCAATAAATTTTATGGCAACTTTTTCCTTATCGTCGGCTGTGATTTTTTCAAGCAAAACCATAGCCTTTGCCGGTACAATCATATTCGTTCGCCCTTCAGCCTGCTCTGGACTGGCAAGCAAAGCAACTCGGCGTTGTGCTAAACGACGCCCATCGGTGGCAACCAAGCTCATTTTTTTACCCTTGATTTGCCAAAGCACTCCATTAATCGCGTATCGGCTACTTTCCCTTGCCGTAGCGAACAAGCATTGAACAATGCCCTCCTGCAATTTCTGTAGACCTAATTCAACATCTGGGTCTCCTTGGAAATCAGGAACGGCAGGATACTGTTTCGCATCCTGTCCGTAAATTGTGAAATGACTATCTACACCGGTTATTTCACAGGTTCCCTCAGCAGCCTTTACAGCCAATACATCCTCGCTGCTTTCACGCACTATTGCAGATAGGCGATCCGCCTGAACGACGATATCCCCAGGCTCCTCTATTTGAGCCTCAGAAATTAGACAGCAAAGTCCGACTTCCAGGTCCGTTGCATAGATACGTACCTCGCTCTTGCTTGCCTTGACCCGGACGCAGCGCAGGATAGGCTTGGGTGTCCGGCTTGGGACAATAGACGTCAATAAATTGAGCGCCTCTGCAAGAGCTTGTCTGTTAAAGTTAACTTTCATAAGTTACCTCTCTGATTAGAGTTGTGACGTGCCTGTGCCCGTCGCTGTTCATACCAATGAGCAAAAAAGTAGTTTACACGACATAGCAACAACCAGCAATCCTTTTCCAAAAAAAGTCTATGATTATTATGCTCATGCATAGATAATAAAAACTCATTTCATATAAAAACCTAATGTTTATGACAAAGACTTATCCTCTTTGACTAAGATTATTAATTTAATAGACTTCCGTAATATTCATATATCATGTGAAATTGTTAAGTTTAAGAATGCGACAAATGCAAAAGATCATAATTTGCATATATCAAAGGTATTCTTCTTCTCATTCTCTTTGTATAGAGGTTGTTAGCATATCTGTTAGTTTCTTGACAAAAGTAACAGTTATTATTATTTAACCTCCTTTAGCAGCTTGATTTTTGTAAAGAAAGTGTTGTTTTAGTTACTATGCGCTCCTGCTTTTTTAATGTTTTGTACCAAACAGTATCACTATAATGCTTGATTATACAAAAGTGTCTTTGTAGTCTTATAAGCGGAGTGTGGGAGTTATTGCATGGCTCGAAAAGGAGATAAAAATCAAGGTAAAGGCAGTTCGGGTCGCTTCTTTGTTGGGATTGATATCGGCAGCGGTTTTATCCAATACGCCGTTTTAGATGGCGATAAGAACATTAGCTACTGTCCGAAGTCGATCATGCACTTTGGTGATCCTATGGGGGCCCTGATTGAAGTATGGGGGGACATAAAAAAGAAGTTTAGCGGAGAAAGAATTATCAGCACGGCCTTTACAGGCAGCGGTTCAGAGCCATTCCGTGGGGTTATGCAGGGAATGACCTATATCTACGATAGCGTAGCGATTCCAAAGGGGGCCGAGATAATAGCGCCTGATGCAAAATACATCTTTCACATTGGGGCGAAGGATTCATACTTTTTTAATTTAAATAAAATCAATGGAAAGCGCATCATTTTAGAGTGGAGGACCGGGTCTAAGTGTGGCGGTGGTTCGGGCACACTCATAGAGAAGCAGTGTCGCAGACTTTTCCACGGCGAGGTGCCGTTACCAGAGCTTGAGGATACAACCGGTGTAAATGATAAGCTTAAATTAACGGCGATTAGTAAGAGGAATCGTCAGAAGCTGCAAACGCGTTTGGAGGAAATGCTACGCAGGGCCGTGCACGAGGCCAAACAATCTGTAGAGCCGAGCGAATTCTTGGCAAGATGCGGCATTGTGATACAATCGGATCTAATCCACAAGCAGAACGAAGGAGCGCAAAGAAACGATAATCTTGCCGGTCTTTTCCACACGGTCGCGCGTAACTACAGGATAGACGTGCTTGGAACAGGTGAAATGAGAAGTTCAGAGCACGGCTATGCGGTGGCGACAGGAGGAGTGCTCAAAAACGATATTATAAGGCATGCCTTGTCGGATCTGCTCGGCGTTTCTATAGAGCTACCCGAATATTATTCGAATGTTGCTGCAATCGGCGCGGCACTAAGGGCGATAGAGGAGAACAATAAATTTGTTTTACGCCTTGAGCAGCTTCAGGAGGTTGCCCAAAGGACCAGAGCTAAGAGGTCATTTGTGCCGGCTTTGTATGAGTCTTTGGCTGATGTCGATGAAGAGGATCAGAATCTAAAGGGCAAGATCTCGCCAAAGACCGAAGTGGTACTGGGAATAGATGGGGGAAGCACAACTACGAAAGGCGCGCTTGTTGAAATTAAAACAGGAAGACTTCTGGATAAGCTCTATATTAAAACACATGGTAATCCTGAGCAATCGTTAAAGCATGTTTTGAAGTACCTAAGTAAATGTAGGAAAAAGGTCATTATACGAGGTGTAGGAGCAACGGGTTCTGCAAGAAAGCTTTATGAGAAGATTCTGATAAGTCAGAAGAAAATCGAAGAATTAAACAATCATGGAATTGAAATAACAGACAGAGTAACTGATGAAATAACATGCCACGCCCTCGGTGTCAAGCACTACGATTCGGACATCGATACTATTTTTGAGGTGGGTGGGCAGGATATGAAGTTCACCCGCTTTGATAAAGAAGGTACCGTTAAAGAAGCCAAAATGAATTATAGCTGCCAGGCTGGTTCGGGCCAAACACTTGAGAATATGGCAGATGTTATAAACCTCAACGTAGAGGATTCTTTGCAAGAGGCTGCGCTACGCGCCGAGCGCGTTCCGATCATCGACTCAACGTGCGGCGTATTCATGGAGATGGATGAGAATCGACTTATCGCAGAGGGTTTTAGCAGGGACGAGATAGCTGCTGCGATAGTGCGTGGAACCGCTGCAAGCTACTATTACAAATTTGTCGGTGGTTCACAGCACGTGGGCCAGAAGTGTTCCGCACAGGGTGGGCCGGCTCTGGGCAAGGCTTTTCTTGCTGCGCTTGCGCAGGTAACCGGCAAGAATATAAAGGCCTACCCGCACAGGGAGATGTTCGGTGCATGGGGCCAGGCTCTGGATGTCATCGAGCATATTAAGCGGTTTGAAAAGCAGGGCAAAAAATATGATTCGGCGTTTCGAGGCTGGGATGTAATCGATATGCCCTTCGAGAAGCGAAAGGTGTCATGCCGGGAGCTTTTCGGTGATAAGTCGTGCGGTATCAGAGATTGCCAGCTCGAGGTCTTTAGCATCGAAGACGATGAGATTCTCACGGGAGGCTTTTGCCCACGGGGAAATTCAGAGGCGGTAAAGAGACCAAAGACCGACTATGTGCAAAGATACCACAAGATATATGAAAAGCATTTCAAACGTCAGGGGTGTCTGTTGAATGAAATTTCATCAGCAGAGGTCGAGGGCGTAACGGTCGGGATTAAGAGAAGCACAGCAACGCTCGGAGAAAAAGGCATCTGGAGCGCAGCGTTATTGCGCACGCTTGGCTTTTACCCTGTAGTCTCACCGCAGAGCAATAAAGATATAGCGAAGATCGGCGTTGACAATTCAAGCACGGAGTTCTGCATAGCGAGAAAGCTCGCTACGGGCCACGCAGCGGTTCTGAATGAAAACCCTGCGGTTGAGTACCTTTTTAATCCCAGTTTCATCGAGCAGAGAGAAAAGAAGCCTCCAGACCTTAAGTATTGTATCTACACCGAGTCGGAAGGTTACGTTCTAAACGACGTACTGTCTCTGGACAAGAATAAGCAGATCAACCCGGTGCTGCATTTCGGTGATGTGCCGCTTCTTGTGCAGGCTCTACGAGAGGAGTTTGCCCGGTTGGGGATTAGATTCACGGGCAAGAGCATAAAGGCAGCTATCCGATATGCAGATCAAGTTGAGCAGGAATTCAAGGATGATCTTTACTGGGAGGGCGATAAGTTCCTCAGTCGAATTGAGAAAGCCGGCACCAAGGCGTATATGGGTATTGGCAGGGATTATGTCCTGCTCGATCCTGAGGCCAGTTCAAACTCAGGCGGCTTGTTTAGCCAGGTTAGGGGCCTGGATTATATACCGCAGGTTTTTCTGGAGCACCGATTCAAGGACATTGCACTTGATGATATTGTCGAAAATGAATTTTGGGTCCAGAGCGTAAAGATACTCAAGGCGAATTTGTTTGTCGCCGATCACCCTAATCTGTTTGGGATAAGGATGATGAACTTCGCATGTGGGCCGGACAGCTTGAAAATCTATCAAGAAGAAAAAATCCACAAAGTGGTGAATAAGCCACTGCTAGTTCTGCTAACAGACGCTCAGACAAATAATGCGCCATTTGTAACAAGAACGGAGGCCCACGAAAGAGTCGTTAATCAGAGCAGACCACGAAGGCTCGAAATTGAGAGGCTCAAGAGATATTCTACCGACAGTTATGACAGCAGGACGTGGCTGATTCCTTACATGGGAGATGCCAGCTACATTGGTGCTGCGGGCTTAAAGTATTTTGGAATCGATGCTTTGGTTTTGCCTACGAACACCGAACGCGGCTACGAGCTGGCGCGGCGGCACATCTACACTGAGGTATGTCATCCGCTCAAGGGAGTCGTTGGAGATGCGCTTGGTTTTCTAAAAGAGAAGATTGAGAGCACGAGCGAGGAATTTGTCCAGAACAATTATTTGGTCATGCTGCCAACGACTTCCGGCCCATGTAGGTTCGGCAAATACACCGAGATCCTCAGAGAATTTATGGATCGTGAAGGCCTTGAAAAGGTCCCGGTTGTTGGCCCGTCTTCCGAAACCGATTATCTTGACATACCTTTCCCTAACAGCTTTGGCATGACGGAAAAGATAAAAATGCAGCAGTTTTTGTTTAAAGGTATTAATGCCGCGGACCTGCTTGAGGATATATACTTGCGATTTAGGCCCTATGTAGCGGACAAGGAAAATCTGGTTAAGCTCAAGCGTCGTCAGCTTGACACGCTTGGCCGGGTTGTGGCCAGCGGAGCAAAGACAGACGGGTTGCTGGCATGGGCCAAAGATACTGTCTCTGCGTTTAAGGGCGCCAAGCTACGGAACCAGCAGAGGTTTCCTTTGGTTCTGTACATAGGTGAAATCTACATGAGGCAGCACGATCCGTATACCAACTATGTCGTAGAGAAGCTTTCCGACTGTGGCTTAGAGATTATCAGGGACCCTATTACCGATTGGTTGCATTACGTAAACCAGGTCAACCGTAGAAATTCCAAAAGGGATTTGAGCCTAGGAATAAGGGATTTCGATTTCTCAAGAATTGTAAGACAGGCAGGCAGATTCGGCAAATCGCTCATCAAAGGAAAGTATATGTCCAGCGTTGAGCGCAAGATCGCTGAACCCTTCCACGAGGTGCTTCATGGCAGGCATGTTCTGCCAAAGCCGATGGATATAATCGAAACTCTCGAGAAGCAACACGAATGTCACGGTAATATTGAGGGTGAGTCTCCGTTAAGTACGGGCATTGCCTACTACGTCATGCACGAATTGACAGGGCCGGCTGGTTCTCTTGGGAATCTTGAAACGAACGATGCTTACATATCGGGCATATTTCATGTTGGTCCATTTACCTGTATGCAGGAGGGGGTGGCAACGGCAAAGATAGAGGCAATGACCAAGCAATTACGTAAAACGAAGCCGGATCTAGTCTTTCCGGTTATTCACGCCTTTTTCGGTGACTCGCCGAACGTAAATCTTGATTCGGAAATAGCTGTCTTTGCCGAGCAGTGCCGTCAGAAGCACCAGCTTCTAAAGGAAAAATCTCATGCTACGCAGCGAGCCCACTCCGCCGAAGCGGCTGCGAAGGCCGGAAGCGCTGCTTCGCAGAGTAGAAATGGATAAGACGGCTCGGCGAAGTTTAGGTTGTTCGCTTGAGGATTTCTTTTCTTGCTTTGACTCGAAGCTGGGCGTTTTTGTACCGTTTCTTTTGCCGTGCCGTTTGTGGCAGGATTGGCGGAGCAGGCGTCGGCTTTTTGTTCTCGTCCAGCGCGACGAAGGTCAGATGCGCCGTGGTGGCGACTGTCTTGTCGCTAGTGTATGGGTCTTCTCTGGTAACCTGAACGCCGATTTCCATCGATGACCGGCCGACGTAGTTGACGGATGCCTTTAGGATGACATGGTCTCCAATGCGGATCGGCTCTTTGAAGTTCAGCGAGTCTATACCCGCGGTGACAACTTCTTTGCCGCAATGTCTCTGGGCCGTCATCGCTGCGACCATATCGATCCAGGCCACTATAATCCCTCCAAAAGCGGTTCCCTGTTGATTGGCCTGATGGGGCATGAGAAGGTATCGCGTTTCGACTGCACTTTCACTGGGGCTTTTACCGGTTTTTTTGTTCATCGTTCTTTGTTCATTGACCTTCGACGAACTATTGACTTGGTTAAATAGTAACTGGTCATTGGTTAAATGATTAAACGGAAAATCACCGATCACCGATCACCAGTTACCAATCACCAATTATCAAAATTCTACTTTTGGCACCTCGGTTTTTGCCTTTTCGATAGCCTCAAAATATTCCATTGGCTTTACTTTTGCTCGCTTACAGAAGAATGAGCCGAAGAATTCTCTTGTGTAGGCGTTGAGCATCTTGGCAGCTTCGTTGTACCTGGTACGCGCAACTGCGATACGATTCTCGGTGCCTTCAAGCTGATCCTGAAGCGCCAGAAAATTCTGATTGGCTTTTAGCTCGGGGTAGGCCTCATTCAATAGTAAAAGCCGTGATAGAAGACCGCTTAATTCGTTGGATGCTGCTATTTTGCCTGCAACACTACCCGCCTGAAAGTATTTCTCTCTGGATTTGGCGATGTTTTCAAAGAGTTCCTTTTCGTGTTCGGCGTATCCTTTAACAGTTTCAACCAGGTTTGGGACTAGGTCAAGCCGGCGTTGAAGTGAGGCATCCACATTTGACCAAGCTGTCTTTGCTGCCTCGTCAAGGCGGATAGCCATGTTGTATCCGCTGATGTACCATCTGAAGATGCCGAGACCGGCAAGCAGTACAGCGACTAGAATGACGACGATCACGACCCAGATTTTGCCGAAGTTTTTCATAACTTTTGCGCCTCCATGACTGAAGAACTTAGTTCATAGTTCATCGTCCGTAGTTGATCGTTGGCATTTCATTGTCTGTCGATGAACAACGAACGTGCTTTTGCACCATTCTACCAACTTCCACTTGCACCACCCCCGCCGAATCCTCCACCCATTCCTCCGCCGAACCCACCGAAACCGCCTCCGAAGCTGCCGCCGCCGTAGGAGCCGCTTCGGCCATAGCCGCCATGGCCACCAAATCCGCCTAACATAAAGGGCAGGAAAAACCACCAGCCCATACCTCGGCCCAGCCCACCGAATAGCAAAAGCACAAAAAGCAGAAGCGGCAGTGCACTGCAGCATGGCAGACCTGTTCTTCTGTGCCGTGGTGCCGGGACAGGTGCGAGCTTGGGCATACCTGTTAGGGTAACTTCGTATTCATCAGCGATTCTCTGGATGATTTTCAAATTGGCCTGATAGATTCCTTCGCTGTAGTTTTCCTTTTTCAAATATGGCACGAGGAAGTCTCTGCCGACCTGGCCGCAGAAACGGTCGGTTATGAAACCTTCAAGGCCATAGCCAACCTCAAACCGGTACTTTCTGTCAGCGGTAGCGATAACGAACAGCATTCCATTATCTTTGCCTTTTTGGCCGAGCTTCCATTTTTCAGCCAGTTCTATCGAGAACTGTTCGATGGGAAGTCCGCCAGTCGTCTGGACGGTCAGGATAATATATTGGGCGCCGGTTTTTTGTTCGAGTTCCTGTAGTGTGCCGTTGAGTGTGCGCTCGTGCGTGTCATTAACGACATTGGCATAGTCTGCGACGAAGTTTTGCGGAGCTGGTACTTCAGCCTGGGCGTTACCCAAACCAGTCAATATTAATATTGACAAAATTGTGATTTTTAGCCGGTGGGGGCTTGCGTGCATAGTTAAACCTCAAGTGCATCAACGATAGCAGCGAGTTTATCAACGATTGAGTAAGTCTGCTCAAAGAAGCTCTGCATTTGGTCTTGGCTCAGACGAACTTTTTCGTGTCGCCAGGCGCTTACAGTCAGTACAGGGTCCATATTGCATGAAAATTCTTGGGCGGCTTTTTTGAAAGTTCGATTTGTCAAGATAGGCCGCTCTGTGTCTTTCAGCCAGAGCATTGCCCTTAGAAGTGGTGTCAGGCTCTTGGAGGTGGAGATCAGGATGTCGCGGACGAGCCTTTTGTTAGCAGCAGCGGCAATATACCCTTGTCTTAACCTAATGAGCATCGCCTTAAGCTCACGTTCACACTGTAGTCTGACGTCTTTCTTGTCGAAGCTAAGCGACACGAATGGGTCATCGCCAAGGATTGTCTGGTGAATGAGTTGGAAGTCAAGAAACTCAACGCTGAAGACATCACTTGACCGTTCTATGTACAATGACGTCATCAGAAGTGGAGCGGAGAGCTTTTTTTTGCTCATCGGCTTGGCCAAGCTGGCAATTATATTCAGAGAGGCCAGCGTTTGCTTACCGAGAACTAAGACAGTATTGATGTCACTTTGGCTGGGTATGAAGTCATCAGTCAAACTACTGCCTACCACGGTGATGCTTTGTAGGTTATCACCCAGGCCTGAAGCCAGCTTGTCCGTGAACAGCTTTAGGGGAGCTTCAATTTTTTCAGGCAGTGTATATAAATTAGTTCCATTTGTTTTTTGTGCCATAATCTTTCATTCCTTACTTAAAAAAGTTCCGGAACGCGGGCAAGTTTACATCATTTAGTCGGCATCGGCAATGAAGTTATCAATTTGACAACTCACGGGGTGGTGACAAAAGGTAGGTATGCTCTATGACGGACAGTTGGTTTTGATATTTCGCAAAAAACGACCAGACGCTACATCCGCTAACTCAAGGATTGTTGCATAGATTAACAAAATTCAGAACTAAAATTATCCAAAATTGGGGGTGAATTCAGTTTTTTTTCGTTTGGATGTTGGTTTTTGGGCTAAAAATGGGGGTTAGTACGTAAATATGCGTAGCTTGGGCAGAATAGACAAGAAGGATTGGGTAAAAAATGAGGAAAAATTCGCAAAAACTCACGCTTTTGGGTAAAAATTTACAAAAAAAAGCAAAAATTGACAAAAATGAACGCCTTTTGCCACCCTTTTAGGGGTGCATTTTGTATTGCGTATTGCGTATGTCGCATGTCGGATTGTGGATGGTTAATGTCGAAAATGGGCATGGATACCCGCCTGCGGAGGCACAAGTTTCACGGATTTACTTCATATCTCGTTAAGCCCTTCGGCTGGGCTCAGAGCCTGCCCTGAACATAGTTGAAGGGGTAAACTGTGAAGCGTATCTCGATACTAGCGTATAGCGGGTAGCGTACAGCGTATTGAGTAACATAGAATTTACGGGTAAGATGAATTGGAAAATTTGAATGAAAAAAGAGGTCCTTCGGCTGCGCTCAGGACAAGCTTGACTGGAATTGCGGGTTTTGATAGGTTGGTGTGCCGGAATTAGTGGCACTATTGCTCATTTCTTGGCTTTGGTTTGCTTATGTAGTCACCGTGAATCAGCTTGATTTTCTTATTATTAGAGCTAATATAGTTTTTTGTGCGGCCGATATAATACAGAGATAATTCTCGTGCTACGTAGCGAGCTTCCAGCCTTCGCAGCCGCTTCCATTCTCCGTAGCAGAGCTACTGCGAAGGAT
>Ga0307443_1001535_pt1 | contig 13526 bp, 15 predicted proteins | sample SalMarSW160220MG_FD_202148 | JGI IMG/M metagenome (GOLD analysis project Ga0307443, IMG submission 202148) | Salt marsh sediment microbial communities from the Plum Island Ecosystem LTER, Massachusetts, United States - SW1601-220 | ecosystem: Environmental > Aquatic > Marine > Intertidal zone >... | reverse complement strand
CCTGCGCCTATGTCTGTCCTACGGGGGCGATATCGTTTAAGGATGTGGGCGATACGAGGTATATTAAGTGGCCGAAAAACGGGATGGAGTTCAAGCTGAAGAAGTGTAAGACCTGCGGCCGATACTGGGCGCCAGAAAAACAGCTGGACTATATAATTAAGAAGGTTAATTTAGCCCCCGACGCCTTTGATAACTGCCCTGACTGTCGGGACTAGCTCTCGGTTTGACCTGGGGCAAGCTCCTTGCTATACTCCCCCTTGCGGGGTGTAGCGCAGTTGGTTTAGCGCGCAGCGTTTGGGACGCTGAGGTCGGAGGTTCAAATCCTCTCACCCCGACCATTTTTATGTATTCAACGCTCAATCTGCTTAATCTCGTATTTCAGCCTGCCCAGTGGTGCCGTTATCTCCACTATTTCTCCCTGAAATCGCCCCAATAACGCCTTCCCGGTGGGTGAATTGCTTGAAATCCTGCCCTTGGTCGGGTCTACCTCCCTGGGACCGACTATGGTGTAGCGCAGCTCCTCACCTGAGGCGACGTCACTGAGGATAATGCTGTTTCCCACACTTACCTTAAGGCTGGGCTTTTGTGTTTTATCAATGATGGTGGCTGATTTCAGTGCTTCCTCCAGCTCCATAATCCGCCCCTCAATATGCCCCCGCTGCTCTCTGGCGGCGTCCAGAGGCGCGTTCTCGCGGAAGTCCTTGTCCGCCGCCGCCTTGCGTATCTCGTCAATGAGCTGGTGGCGTTTATTCTTGAGGTCGGCAAGCTCAGCCTCTAGCTTGGCGTATCCCTGCTGCGTTAACGAGGTAGCTGCTGGCGAACCCCGTCTTGCCTGAGAGGGCAGTTTTGCCCTTACCTTCTTGGGCTTGAGGTGGGTCGCCAGGTTGGTCTTGCTCCAGCCCTGCTTCTTGGCATAAGCCAGAAAGGCTCGTATTATCTCCAGATTCTGGGAGTAACTGGTCTGCGTCAGTGACAAGCGCTCAGCGTAATTAGCTACTTCCTGGGCGGTGAGTTCGGTAAAAGAGCGCCCCCAGCCGTACCAGCGGACAAATCCGTATACTGCCTGCTGGCTTCCTCCCCCCTCTTCGGCTGACAGGCTGGCAAGAAAACTGCTGGCTGCCTCGCCCAGGGTTGGGTTCTGGTTGCCACTGCTCATCCTCTGCCTCCGGGGCGGGAGGTGCCGCCTATCTTCAGCTCGGTGCGGGTGCGGAGGAATCTCAGCAGGTTGTCCCGGCTGACCACCCCGATAACCTTGCCTCCGCTGGCTACCGGCATCTGGTTTATCTCGCTCTCCTCCATCTGCTCAACTACGCTCAGGGCGTCCTGCTCGGGGCTGGCTACCTTCAGTTTCTCGGCGGAGGCCATTATCTGCTCTACCTGGGTCGTATCCCATTTTGTTTGAGGAACGGACTTGATGTTTTGCAGGGTCAGAATCCCCTTAAGCCTTTCCCCCTCGGTTACCAGGAAAAGGTGACGCCCTTTAGGCAGGACATACTCCTTGACCAGCTGGCTAACGGTGATACTGGGGGGGACGGCAATGTAGTCGGAGGTCATCATCTGTGACACGGTGATGCCGCGGAGGGCTTCACGCCATTGAGCTTGGCGATAGCTCATTGAAGCCGTGCCCTGGAGAAACCAGCCGATAAACGCCAGCCATAGGCCACTCAACCACTCACCGAGGAGGAACATTATGGCGATACCGCCCATGATGAAGGCATAGCCTATGCCTTGACCCAGTCGGGTGGCGATTTGCGTTGAGCGCTGGTAGTCACCGCTAAAGCGCCATACCAGAGAGCGAAAAACACGCCCGCCATCCAGAGGGAAGCCGGGAATGAGGTTGAATGCTGCCAGTGCTACGTTTATGATAGCCAGCCAGCCGACCATCTCGGCTACGATGGGGATTACACCTCGGCTGAGCCACCAGATAATGCCAAATAAGACCCCGAGCGCCAGACTGCAGGCGGGTCCAGCCGCCGCCATTTTTAGCTCGGCGCTGGCTTTGCTTGCCTCCTTGGTCATGTGAGCTATACCGCCGAAGATGAACAGGGTTATGCTTCTTACCGGGATGTCGTTGGCTCTGCCCACTAGGCTGTGAGCTAACTCATGGGCTAAAACTGAAGCAAAGAAGAGAAGGCTGGTGGTGATACCCATAACCCAGCTGAGCCAGTATGACCAGTTAGGAGAGACTAAAGAGACGGTTACCAGCAGGAATATGATGAACCAGCTGTAATGCAGTCTCACTTGGATGCCGAATATCTTGCCTAGATTAAGGCTGCCACCCACCTTTGATTACCCCTTCCTATATTTTAAACCTTAAGAAACCGCCGGCTTCTGCACAATCTTTAGTGCTATTTCGGCGGCTTTTTTCCCTGACATGAGCATACCGCCGAAGGTTGGGCCCATACGGGGTAGCCCGTAAACGCCGGCAACCGCCATGCCGGTGACGATTAAGCCGGGATAGACCTCGCCGGTGTGCTCAACCACGGCCTCCTCCGACTTATTAATCCACAGCGCCCCTTCTCCCACCATCTTGAGCGCCCCCCGCTGGGCTAATTTCTTGGCCACGCTGGCGTCATGGCCGGTGGCATCAATCACCACCTTTGCTTCCAGTGGTATGGGGTCAAGGGCGGAGACCTCTTTGGGCAGGTGAACTATCGGGCTCCAGTTGACCACCACCCCGCCAATCTTATCTTCACGGACCACTATGTCTTCCACGATGGTCAGGTTGAGAAACTTAGCCCCGGCGTCGCAGCTAGCGGCAATGAGCCGGGAACAGGCGTGAGGGGCATCGGCTACGTATAGGCCCTCACTGGCGGGGGAGTAGGGCACACCAAGCTCATCTAGAATCTCGTGGGCTGGTGCCCTGAGGGTAACCTTGTTCATAAAGTAGCCGCCAACCCAGAAGCCACCTCCCAGGTAGTTGTTCTGCTCAATAATCAAGACCTTGCACCCAGCCTTACCCAGCTCCCTCCCCGCTATCAGCCCGCTGGGGCCAGCGCCAACAATAATGACATCGCTGTAAACGTACTCCTCAAGCTGGTGCAGAAAGCTGGTGACAATAGCCCTGGTTACTTCGCCTTCCCTTACCGGCTGGAATAGCGTCATCCTCTTCCTCCTTTTAACACCTGATTGCCGAGATGCCTAAATATTTTTCCACTAACTCCATGGCGCAAAACTTGCCGCACATACTGCAGGCAACTCCAGATGAGGCGTGCTTGCTGTGAACCAGGCGCGAGCGCTTAGGGTCTAGGGAGAGTTTGGCTTGTTCCTCCCAGTCCAGTTTCTTCCGTGCCACGGACATCTTTAAGTCCCACTCCTGGGCACCCTTTACCCCTTTAACGATATCGGCGGCATGGGCGGCAATACGCGAGGCGATAACCCCTTGTTTTACATCCTCAGGGTCAGGCAGCGACAAATGCTCGGCGGGCGTTACGTAGCAGAGAAAATCGGCACCAGCGGCGGCAGCAATAGCCCCACCGATAGCCCCACTGATGTGGTCGTAGCCGGCAGCAATATCGGTTACCAGCGGACCCAGAACATAGAAGGGGGCTCCCTTACAGATGGTCTTCTCCAGCTGTACGTTAGCCTCAATCTGATTCAGGGGCAGGTGCCCCGGACCTTCAATCATTACCTGGACGCCAGCCTGCTGGGCTCGCGGCACCAGCTCACCTAAGGTTATTAGCTCCTGTACCTGCGCCCGGTCGGTAGCATCAGCCAGACAACCGGGACGCATGCCGTCGCCGAGGCTCAGGGTGACATCAAACTCATTGGCTATCTCCAGCAGGCGGTCGTAATACTCATAGAGGGGGTTTTCCAGCTCATTGTGGAGCATCCAGCCGATTAAAAAGGCTCCACCCCGCGATACCACATCGGCCACCCTTCCTTGCTGTCTGAGTCGGGCAATGGTTGCCTGGGTGACACCGCAGTGTACCGTCATGAAATCAACGCCGTCCCGGGCATGCTCCTCAATAGTTGAGAACAGCTCATCAACCGTCATCTTGACTATGGCGCCGTGCTTGGCTATGGCTTCAATCCCTGCCTGATAAATGGGGACTGTGCCTACCGGTGGGGGACTGGCATCGATAACCGCCCGGCGAATGGCTGATATATCACCGCCGCTTGATAGGTCCATAACGGTATCGGCACCAAAGTCGATAGCCGCCTTGAGCTTCTCCAGTTCGGTATCTATGCTGCCAAAATCAGAGGAGGTGCCGATATTGGCGTTGACCTTGGTCTTAAGCCCCTGCCCTATGCCGCAGGGAACAAGGTTTTTGTGGTTGGTATTGGCCGGAATAACGATTGTACCTTCGGCTACACCCTGACGGACAAGCTCCGCCTCCACCCCCTCATTTTTTGCCACCAGGCTCATCTGGGGGGAGGTTTTGCCTTCTCTTGCCAGCTCCAGTTGTGTCATCTCTGCCTCTAAAAAATAGAACCAAGGGCTCGACTTACTCTAAACCCTTGGTCTCAGTTTTTGCCGCTTCCCTACGCTCGCGTTACCGAGTTCAGGTTCCAAGGGTTGGCGTCAAAATGCCTCTCAGCCTTTGAGCACCCCTAGCGGTTAAATTTATTGTTTACCTGTTTAATGTAACACAAGGCAGCCTAAAAGGCAAATATTAATAAATGGTATAATTCTATGCATGGAAAGGCTAAAAGCCGGGGCTAAGAAACTGGGGCTTCAGCTTACGCCAAGCCAGCTCAGCCAGTATGAAACCTACTATCAGGAGCTACTCGCTTGGAATAAGCGGGTAAACCTTACCGCCATAACCGACTATGAAGAGGTGCAGATAAAGCACTTCCTTGACTCCCTGACGGTTACCTTAGTCTGGCAGCCGGCGATTAAAACAGTTTTTCGCCTTATTGATGTCGGCACTGGCGCTGGCATACCCGGAATACCGCTTAAAATCGCCTTCCCCGATATAAAGCTGGTATTGCTTGAGGCGGTAGCCAAAAAAGTTTCTTTCCTGTGTCACATCACGCATAAACTTGGGCTGGATGATGTTGAAATTGTGGTGGGGCGGGCGGAAGAAATTGCTCACCAGTCTCAATATCGAGAGAAATTCGAGCTGGTGCTCTCACGGGCGGTTGCTTCCCTGCCCACCCTGGTGGAGCTGGTCTTGCCCTTTTGCGCTGTCGGCGGCGGCTTTATTGCCCCGAAAAAGGGAGATATTGACGAGGAGATAAGTCAGGCTGCCAGGGCAATCGAGATATTGGGGGGAAGATTGCGAGAGGTAAAGCCGGTTGAACTCTCGGAGTTTGCCGATGAGCGCTGCTTGGTGGTTATTGACAAGGTAGCGCCAACGCCCTCCAAGTACCCCCGCCGCACGGGCATACCGGCAAAGAGACCTTTAGGTTGATAAAGAATCCGAGCAGTAGTAAAATAAATTATAGAAAGTTATGGCTAGAGTTGGGGAGGAGGGGTTAAGTGAATACAGCATGGATTATTGTTAGCGTAATCCTTCTCATCATTGTAATTGCGCTTATATATCGCTTGGTCAAGGCGGGAAGAGAATTTGAGCAGTGGAGGGAAGAAGAAGCAAAGAGGCTGGAAGAGGCTCGCAAGCAAGCAATCGTCCAGAGCAGAGCCGTCCTGGGGGGCAAGTTTACGGAGCAGATGGCTCCCTATCTACCTGAATTCAACTATGACCCTACTGAAGCGCGTTTTATTGGCACCCCCATTGACCTCGTAGTCTTCCCGGGACTGGCGGCAGGTGAGCCCAAGGAAATTGTACTCATTGAGGTAAAAAGTGGTAAGTCGGGCAGGCTTACCCCTCAGGAAAAAAGGATTGGAGAATTAGTTGAGGCCGGTATGGTAAGGTGGGAATTAATCCATCGGCCTTCGGCGGAGGAAGAAGCGGAGGTTAAGGAGTAATGAGTTCAAGTCAAGGTAAGGAGAAACACATGGAAACGGGAACCTGGAAGGTCAAGACCGGTCTGGCTCAGATGCTAAAGGGTGGAGTGATTATGGATGTGGTCAGCGCTGAGCAGGCTAAGATTGCTGAGGAAGCCGGTGCCTGCTCGGTGATGGCGCTGGAGAGAGTCCCGGCCGATATCAGGGCTGCTGGCGGGGTAGCCCGTATGGCTGACCCCACGGTTATTGAAGCCATCATGAAGGCGGTCTCTATCCCGGTAATGGCTAAGTGCCGCATCGGGCACTTCGTTGAGGCTCAGGTGCTTGAGGCTCTTGGTGTGGACTTTGTCGACGAGTCTGAGGTGCTTACCCCGGCTGATGAAGCCCACCATGTCTGGAAGCATGACTTTAAGGTCCCCTTTGTCTGCGGTTGCCGGGACCTGGGCGAAGCCCTGCGCCGCATCGGGGAGGGGGCAGCCATGATTAGGACCAAGGGCGAAGCCGGCACCGGCAATATTGTCGAGGCGGTGAGGCATATGCGGGCAGTAACGGGCGGCATTCGTAAACTGGTAGATACACCTGAGGATGAGCTGATGGCAATAGCCAAGGAGATAGGGGCGCCCTTTGAGCTGGTGATGGAGGTACATAAGGCGGGGAAGTTGCCCGTGGTCAATTTTGCCGCTGGTGGGGTGGCGACTCCAGCCGATGCCGCCCTGATGATGCAGCTGGGCGCTGACGGCATCTTTGTTGGCTCGGGCATATTTAAGTCTTCAGACCCCGAGGTTAGAGCCAAGGCTATAGTCAAGGCGACCACCCACTTTAAAGACCCTAAAATCATTGCCGAGGTCTCCAAGAACCTGGGAGAAGCCATGCCCGGGCTTGACATGAAGCAAATCCCCACTGAAGAACTGCTGGCGCCCAGAGGATGGTAAGATGAAAATCGGCGTCCTTGCTGTGCAGGGAGCCTTTATTGAGCATATCGCCATATTGCACCAACTGGGAGTGGAAGCCATACCCCTCCGCCTCCCCCAGCAATTTGACGGCCTGGATGGGCTAATCATTCCTGGCGGGGAAAGCACCTCAATTGGCAAGCTGATGCAGGACTACGACCTGGTTAGCAAGATAGAAAGTCTGGGCAAGAACGGCTTGCCCATATTTGGCACCTGTGCCGGTATGATTCTTCTCGCCAGCCGGATTTCAGATTCGGACATAAAACCGCTGGGGCTTATGGATATAACGGTCAGGCGTAATGCCTTTGGTCGGCAGCAGGAGAGCTTTGAAGCCGAGCTTTCCGTTCTGGTGGTGGGGGAAAAGCCGTTTCCTGGTGTCTTTATTAGGGCGCCGGTAATTGAAGAGGCAAATGGCAAGGTGGAAATTCTGGCCAAGCTGAATAACGGCACCGGCGTCGCTGCCCGAGAGGGAAAGATTTTGGTCTCTGCCTTTCACCCCGAGTTGACCCATGACCTTAGATTCCACCGCTATTTTCTGGATATTATTTAGGAGGAGCTATTGCAGAAGGTAATCACTGATGATTTAGAGGCTCTGCTTAATATCCTGCCGCCGCGTATTCGCCAGCCACTAGCGCGGCAGAAAGATGTTAGCGAGCTTTTAGAAGTGGTCCTTGACCTGGGCCGCCCTCCTGAAGCCCGTTTCCCCCAGCGGGAGATGGCACTAAACTCCAGGGAGGTTGACGAGGAAGATATAGATTACGTGGTTTCCCGCGTCAGCAGCTTTGGCGATGACAACCGTGCCGGCATTGAGCGCACCCTGCACCGCATCTCCGCTATCCGTAACCGCAAGGGGCGCGTTGTCGGGCTTACCTGCCGCGTGGGTAGAGCCGTCTTCGGCACGATAAAGGTCATCGACGACCTCATCCAGACCGGTAAGAGCGTCCTGCTTCTTGGTCGCCCCGGGGTGGGCAAGACAACCATGCTTCGCGAGGTGGCCCGCGTGCTGGCGGATAACCTCAACAGGCGGGTGGTTATTGTTGACACCTCAAATGAGATTGCCGGCGACGGTGATATTCCCCACCCCGCTATCGGGCACGCCCGGCGGATGCAGGTAAAGACCCCCACCATGCAGCATGCGGTGATGATTGAAGCCGTAGAAAATCACATGCCTGAGGTAATCGTCATTGATGAGATTGGCACCGAGCTTGAGGCTCAGGCGGCGAGGACTATCGCCGAGAGGGGCGTCCAGCTTGTGGGCACTGCCCACGGTAACACCCTGGAAAACTTGATGATGAACCCCACCCTGGCTGACCTCATCGGGGGTATCCAGTCGGTAACCCTGGGTGACGAAGAGGCAAAACGAAGGGGCACGCAGAAGTCCATACTGGAGCGGAAATCGCCGCCGACCTTTGATATTGTCGTTGAGATTCAGGAGCGGGACAGGGTAGCCATTCACCCTGATGTCGGTCAGGCTATTGATGCTATATTGCGCAGTCAGGCGGTAGTCACTGAGGTGCGCTGGCTGGATGAGTCGGGGGAGGTCAGGATAGAAAAGCAAGCCCCCCTGCCCACGGCGCCGAAAGCCCCCATAAGGAAGCAACTCAGGCAGGGTGAAACGCCCCGCCTTTATCTTTTTGGTGTAAACCGGGGGAGAATAGAGCAGGCGGCAAAAGAGCTAAGACTTTCTCTGGACATAGTCAATAACCTGAAGGACGCTGGCCTTTTTGTGACCTCTAAGAGCTACTATCGGCGGAGGCCACAGAAGGTCAAGGATGCCGAAAGCACCAGCCTGCCCGTCTATGTCCTCAGGAGCAACACGCCGGCTCAGGTCAGGCAGCTATTGGATACGCTCTACCCGAGCGTCGGCACCGGCAAAGCCGACCGCCTCAAGCGTGCCCTTGGTGAGGCTGAGGAAGCAGTGGAGCGGGTAAGGGATGGGCGTGGGGTGGTGGAACTCAGCCCCCAGAGCGCCTATATTCGGCGCCTGCAGCACCTCATCGCCGAGAAAGCCAGCGTACTCTCAAAGAGCCTGGGCAAAGACCCCCATCGGCGGGTGACGATTTATAAGTAGGGAGAGTCAAAGAGAGGCGAAGCCTCTCTTAACATAAAAACTCCCCTTCCCCTTGTTAAGGGGAAGGGGATAGAGGGGATGGGGTTTAGAAATGGCTCTCTTTATCACCTTTGAGGGCGGAGAGGGGAGCGGCAAGAGCGTCCAGGCGAAAGGGCTTTATAGAAGGCTAAAGAAGTTAGCTATTCCCGTAATCCTGACCCATGAGCCTGGCGGCACTCCCCTTGGTAAGAAGCTCGGGCGCTGGCTGAAGTGGGCGCAGGACACGGATATATCGCCACTTGCTGAGCTGTTATTGTTTAATGCCTCCCGCGCCCAGTCAGTAACCGAGGTAATCAAACCCGGTCTAAAAAGCGGTAAGGTGGTTATCAGCGACCGCTATGCCGACTCCACCACTGCCTATCAGAGTTACGGGCGGGGACTGGACCTAAAAATGGTCAGGGCGACTAATAATACTGCCACTCAGGGGCTGAAGCCTGACCTTATCATCCTGCTTGATATGCCAGCCGAAGACGGGCTTGCCCGCAAAAAAGGTAGGGAGAAAGACCGCTTTGAGCAGGAGAGGTTAGCCTTTCACCGGAGGGTGCGGCGGGGCTACCTTAAAATGGCCGCCGAAGAGCCGCGGCGCTGGCTGGTAATTGATGCCACTCAACCTAAAGAGAAAATAAGCCAGATTATCTGGCAGAGGGTAAGCCAACTGCTTTCACTTCCAACTGGAGGCTAACAGATGCGAGTTGCCGTAGCCATGAGCGGCGGGGTGGACTCATCACTGGCCGCTGCCCGGCTAAAACAGGCTGGCTATGATGTCCTCGGCGTTTATATGCAGCTGTGGCCAGACCCAAACCTTGAGTCCACCGTTTCTGATTTAGAGCATACCTGCCAGATTCTGGATATGCCTTTCTATAAGCTTGACCTTGAGGCTGAATTTCAGCGGCTGGTTATTGACTACTTCTGCCGTGAATATAGCCAGGGGCGTACGCCCAACCCCTGTATTGCCTGCAACCAGCATATAAAATTCGACCTTCTCCTTGATAAGGTGCTGGAGATGGGGGCGGAATACCTGGCTACCGGCCATTATGCCCGCGTAGAACGCTCGGCGGAGGGCTACCGCCTGCTCAAGGCGACTGACCAGAGTCAGGACCAGTCCTATTTCCTCTATATTCTGAGGCAGCGCCAGCTTGAACACCTGCTATTTCCCCTGGGCGAGCTTAGCAAGGAAAAGGTCAAGAGCCTGGCTGCCGAGCTTGGCTTGCCGGCCACCAGCAGAAGTGATAGCCAGGACGTCTGCTTTATCCCCGATAATGACTATCGCTCTTTTATCAAGGAGCATATTCCCCTCAAAGAGGGGGAAATAGTTGACATAACAGGTAAAGTCCTAGGCAGACATGGTGGTTTGGCAGGGTACACGGTGGGGCAGAGGCACGGCTTGGGACTTGTCTTAAACCAGCAGCTATATGTGCTCAGGCTGGAGGCAGGTAATAACCGGCTGGTGGTGGGCACCAGAGAGCAACTTTTGCAAAGTGGGCTTGTTGCTACCGAATTAAGCTGGGTATCGGGGAAAACGACTAAAGAACCGGTTAACATAATGGCTAAGGTCAGGTATAAAGCGCCTGAGGTAGCTGCTGAGCTTCGCTCCGGTGATGGTAGGGCTGAGGTTCGCTTTACAAAACCCCAGTCGGCGATTACCCCGGGGCAATCGGTGGTATTCTACCAGGGTGATGTTGTCCTGGGTGGGGGGATAATAGATGCCGTCCTTTGTTGAGGAAGAAATGCTTGCCGCACAGGGCTACCAGCGCATTGCCGGCATTGACGAGGTGGGGCGGGGTGCTATCGCCGGCCCGGTGGTAGCCGCCGCCGTTATCTTACCCCGTCAGGTAGATGCACCCTGGTTTAGTGAGGTGAGGGATAGCAAGCTGTTGACCCCCGCCCGAAGAGAGCTTTTGTTCCACCATATCCATGAGATAGCCATCTCTATCGGCATCGGCTTGGTTCCCCATTACCTGGTAGATACTCACGGGATAGTCAAGGCGACACGCCTGGCGATGAAAGTGGCCGTAGAGCAGCTTTCGCCGCCGGCTGAGTCTCTGCTTATTGACTATATGCGCCTTCCCGAGGTCGGGCTGCCGCAAAAGGGTATAACCAACGGCGACAATTTGTGTTTCTCCATAGCCTGCGCCTCAATCATTGCCAAGGTGGCGCGGGATAAACTAATGGTGGAGTTTGATGAAATCTACCCCGGCTACGGGCTGGCTCGACACAAGGGCTATGGCACCAGGCAGCATATTGCCTCTTTATACAGGCTTGGGCCCTGCCCCATACATCGCCGCTCATTTAAGCCGGTGAGGTTACTAAAGTGAAACGCAGGGACACCGGCATTCTGGGCGAGAAGCTGGCGGGGGACTTCCTCAGGAGGCGGGGCTATCGTATCCTGGAGGCTAACTACCGCTGTCCCCAGGGCGAGGTTGACCTTGTCGCTGAGCATAAAGACTTTCTGGTCTTTGTTGAGGTGAGGACTAAGCGGAGCCGAGAGTTTGGCACCCCGGAGGAGTCAATTACCCCGGCTAAAAAAGAAAGGTTGAGAACGGTTGCCGCTCACTACCAGCAAACTCATGATAACCTGCCCCAGTCTTGGCGCATTGATGTCGTCGCTGTGGAGTTGGACCGGAGGGGGAAGCCAACACGGATGGAAGTGATTGAGAATGCGGTGGACGAGGACTAAGTTTTTGCTCTCTCAATCTGGCTATGCTAGAATTAGTTACCATGGCTTCAGAGGCAATGTCAAGAGCGAGGCTGCGCGTTATTGACGCCAACCTGAACCGCGCCGGCGAAGGGCTTCACCTTCTTGAGGATGTCGCCCGCCTGATGCTTGATGACGCCGAGCTTACCCAGCAGCTAAAAACCATGCGCCATGAGATAGTGAGGGGCGACCGGGCGTTTAACCAGCAGCTTGTTCAGTCCCGGAACTCAGAATATGACGTCGGCATTGATACTGAAGCCCCCGGGGAGGCTAAGGAAAGGGAGCTGCCCATAATGGTGGTGGCTAACGCCAGGAGGGTTCAGGAATCGCTGAGAATCCTGGAGGAGCTGGCTAAAACCCCAGCCACCCCCCAGTTAGACCCCCAAAAATTCAAGCAAGCACGCTTTGCCCTCTACACCATAGAGCAGAAGATGCTCTCTAAGCTATTGCGCCGGGATAAAGCGGGGCAGTTAAGCGGGCTTTACGCCGTTGTTGATAGCGATGCTCTAGGCGGCCGCCGCCATTTAGAGGTCGCTGAGGAGCTAATACGGGGTGGGGCTAAGATAGTCCAGTTTCGCGATAAAAGCCGGGATAAAAGCGAGCGCCTGTCAATAACTCAAGGACTGAGAGACTTGTGTTCCAAGCACGGCGTGCTTTTTATCGTCAATGACTATATTGGTTTAGCCCTGGCTACCGATGCTGACGGCTTACACCTCGGGCAGAAAGACCTGCCGGTCTCGGTAGGTCGCAGGCTACTAGCCATTGACAAAATTATCGGCTGTTCGGTGCATACCGTAGAACAGGCAAAAGCGGCTGAAGCTGACGGCGCTGATTACCTTGCCGTCGGCTCAATCTACCCCACGTCGTCCAAAGAAGGGGCGGTGGTGGTTGGTTTAGAGGGGCTGCGCCAGATTAAGCAGGCGGTAAGCCTGCCCCTGGTGGCTATCGGCGGCATTAATAAGGACAATGCGGCTGAGGTTCTGGCTGCCGGTGCCGATGCGGTGGCGGTGATTAGCGCCATCCTCAAGGCGAAGGACATAAAAGAAGCAACCCGAAAGATTATAGCCGCCTTTGGTAAAGAGAAATGAGTGGACTGACTGATAGCATAGAGTCAATCGCCAATAAGATCAGGGAAAGCTTTTCGGCTAAGGACGCCGCCAGGGAAAAGGTGCTGCCCCTCTGCCGTGAGACAATTCGTCATAGCGGCAATGCCATCCGTGCTATCCATCGCCAGGAGTTTGACCAAGCAGCAAAGTTGCTCAAATCAGCCCGTGACCGCTTAGCCGAGGTTGAGCCTGGTATCTCTGGCTACGGCGAGCTTGGCTATACCGGCTTTGTCCGTGATGCGCAGAAGGAGTTTGCCGAAGCCAGTATCACCCTTGCCCTGGTAACGGGTAAACCCCTCCCCGGCCCCGATGAGCTAGGCATTGGCGGTGCTGCCTACCTCAATGGAACGGGTGAAGCCGTCGGTGAGCTCAGACGCTATTTGCTGGATAGTATGAGAGGGGGTGACCTCTCTCGGGGGGAGGAGCTCCTGTCAGCCATGGACGATATCTACAATACCCTGGTTACCATGGACTTCCCCGATGCCATAACCGGCGGTCTGCGCCGTACTACTGACATGGTCCGCGGGGTGCTGGAAAGAACGCGCAGCGACCTGACTCTGGCTATGGGGCAAAAGGACCTGGCGGATAAGCTGACAGATTTCTCTGAAGAGAGATAACGATGGCATTTTTCTTGACCACGACATTTTCCTATGCTAATATAATTTGGTTTAGGCACTAACCCCTTTGTGTAATCTACACTGGCCATAGGAGGGCAAAGTGGAGCCAAAGATTGGTGTTTATATCTGCCATTGTGGGACCAACATTGCGGGTACGGTGGATGTGGAAGCGGTTACCGAGTTTGCCTCTAAATTAC
>Ga0307443_1001534_pt1:0-7500 | contig 13540 bp, 4 predicted proteins | sample SalMarSW160220MG_FD_202148 | JGI IMG/M metagenome (GOLD analysis project Ga0307443, IMG submission 202148) | Salt marsh sediment microbial communities from the Plum Island Ecosystem LTER, Massachusetts, United States - SW1601-220 | ecosystem: Environmental > Aquatic > Marine > Intertidal... | reverse complement strand
AGATATATTAAGGCTTATTTAGATCAGATTATTTCCCGGCAACCATAACGGAGAGGACACACCCGTTCCCATTCCGAACACGGAAGTTAAGCTCTCGAGTGCCGATGGTACTGCTCTGGGGACAGAGTGGGAGAGTAGGTCGTTGCCGGGTTTTTTATTTTAAGGACAATTTATGAAGTAGTATTAAGCCAGATATGCTCCGGAGGAATAAGTTTCAATAATCATGATTAATAATGGAAAAATGGAAATAAAAGAAAAGAAAGAATTAAAAGTAACCGTCGATAAAAGACATATTGTTTCAATTGGTGAACGTCTCTACACAGAAAGCGTTGAACTCATCAGAGAGCTTGTAAACAATGCCTATGATGCTGATGCAACAAAAGTCTATATAGAAATTACGCCTGAAAAGATTGAGATCAAGGATAATGGTTCGGGTATGAACATTGAGGGATTAAAGCAGTATTTCAACATCGGTTCAGATGAAAAACTCATCCACTCCCGCTCTCCAAAACTGGGCAGAGCGAGAATCGGGCAGTTTGGCATAGGGAAATTCGCTTCTCTTTCCGCTGCATCACGTTTTGAAGTCATTACGCAGGATAAAGATTTTTCCGCCCGAGTGATTTTCGACAAAAAAGCCTGGAAAGAGGAAAAGGATACATGGTATCTTCCATTAGAAATCCTCGAGCCTGACCTTAAAAGAGGAGATGGGACTACCGTTGTTCTTTCCAATCTTTCTAAGACATTTGATCTCGAAGAGGCCGAAAAAAAATTAATGGAAGGTGTCCCCCTTAAAGCCCCTGACTTTACTGTTTATCTGAACAACCGCCGCCTTTTTCCAAGAAGCCTTATAGGCCAGAGTATTCCCTTCATGGAAGGGTGTAAATACGGGCTCGTATCAGGAGAGATTGTCATAACCCCGACTTCCATGGCCTCAGTTAAGGATTTGGGAATTGATGTTAAAGTAAAGGGAGCAACGGTAAAAAAAGACCTTTTTGGGATGGAAACTTGGGGAAAGGTTGTATCCAGAATAAAGGGAGAAATCAATGCAGATTTTCTCCCTATAACCAGCGATCGGTCAAATTTTGTAACGGACTCAGACGAATATCAGGAATTTCTCAAAATCATAGGTAAGGTCGTAGCCATCATCAAGAAGAGTTTAGGGAAAGAAGCAGACCGAAGGGCTGACCGGAAGGCTGGCCGGGCCGTAAAAGAGGCCCTGCAGAGAATCCATAAAGCGTTAGCCCAAAACCCGGATTTATCTCCCTTCGGGCCAATTCCTTATGGTGAAAATGGAGGAATCGGAGGAGGAGCAGTAACTGAACACGGAAATAAAAAAGGAGAAGACAAATCTAAGATAGAACCGAAAAAAGAAGAGAGAAAACAGAAAACAAAGACAAAAAAAAGACGCCATCCGCTTGTAAAAAAAATCACTCCAAACGCAATCGTAAGAAGGATGAGGATGGGTAACAGCAGCGTATCCGTCTGCCTCGACTTCTTCGGGGAGTCAGGGCCTGAATGTTTTTCGGAGGGAAATGTTGTCTATATAAACCGAGATCACCCGCTTTTCAAAAGAGAATCCCGCAGATCTGCCACTTATACGATGTATGTAGCCCGTCTTCTAACACAAGAAATATCTCTGATGAAGGAGACAAGGAGTCCGCGGCTGGCTTTTAACCGTCAGAGTAAACTCCTTAAAGATGCCTTCGCCGAAGAACAAGTCAAGCAACGCAAAACCAGTAGATAAAGAGTTCCCTTTCCAGAACCTTATAGTCATCAAATTTTTTCTCTATTATTCCCCAAAATCTTTCGTTGTGTCTTTTCTGTTTAAGATGGGCAATCTCGTGAAAAATTATGTAATAAAGTAGATGTTCGGGTAAAAATTTCATAAGTTTGTTTACGGTCAAGTTCTTTTTTGTACTGCAGCTTGCCCATTTTGTCCTCATAGTCCTGAAATATATCTTATTCAACTTTTCTCCCATCTCTTCAGAAATCCTTTCAACCAAAGAATGAATAATCTCTCTAAATTCTTTTTCCTTTCTCTCCGCTATCTCCTTATTTTCAGCCTCTTTTAGGCAATTTTCTATGAATTCAATTTTTTTACATATCCATCGCTTGTGTTTCCTCAAGACGATCTCAGGATCAAATCCAAAAGGAAGGACAAGGAGAAGTTTCCCTGTTTTTAACTCTACTCGCGGGTACTTAACATTTCTGTAGGAAACCTCATGAGGGATTTTATTGAGTTCCATAATTTTCTACACATTCTGTAAGTTTTTTATGTAAAGTATTCATTTCGTCAAAAGAAAGGGCATATTTTCTTTTTATGCCCCTCACAAATCTTCTGACTTCTCTTTCTACTTCTTTTTTTACAGTGGTTTGATACAGCCATCCCGAAAACATGTGTTTTTCAAGTTCCTTTGAAAAATCCCGGACTAACGTTATAAAGTCTTCTTCTTTGCTTAATCTCTTCTCGAGCTCTAGAAGCATGGAATATTCAACATCTGAAAAGCTGAGAGTCCTTTGTCTCGAAAAGAGATTGTTCATCTCATTTAAAGTTTCCACTCCCTTTGTGTATATCAATGAATAATCCCTTGTCTTCTCCTTCCATAACTCCAGGAGCCTTTCCACTTTCTCCACTAATGACTCGTAAACTGGGTTTCTATTCCTCTCGACAAGAACCAATCTGTTTAATGTAAAAAGAATATTGGCAGCCTTTTCCTCCCTGCTTTTAACTTTCTCTTCTAGAGTTTCAAGATACTTATCATCAAAAACAATAACCGGAAGTTCTTTCTCCAAATTCTCGATTTCTGTGGATTTGTGAACAAATCTTATGGTTTTATCGTAATACTTCTGAACATATGCCTCATCAAAGGGCTTTTGTATGACTGTTTTCATGTAGTAGGTGTAAATTGCAGAGAGCCACTTGTAATCCTCAAAATATTCGAGTTTTAGTTCTCTAGGGCCGAGGAGCTCAAAAATCTTTCTTAAATTCTTATAATTTACCTGGAAATCTTTTCCTTTTCTTTCTTCTGCAGTTAGAACCTCAATCGCCTGAAGTAGTGTTTCTCTATTGTAATTTTTTTGGATTCCTTGAAATATCTTAAAATTTTCGTTAATCAGAGCACAAAATTCCTCTTCGAGCTTTCCATAATCGAGGAGCACATCCTGGATATCTGCTTCACTGTACATTTCCAAGGCCTTCTTGAATTCTTTAAGAACTCCGACATAATCGATGATTATTCCCGCTTCTTTTAAATCTTTATAGGGTCTATTTGTCCTTGCCACAGCCTGAAGGAGTCTGTGCTCTTTTAGAGGTTTATCCAGATACATGATTTGAAGTACCGGTACGTCGAAGCCTGTAAGAAGCATTTCCGTTACAATCAATATTTTTGGATACTCCTCCTCTTTGAACTTCTCGATGAAGTCTTTCCGGATATCCTCATAATTTAGACCTCCGTATCTCGCTCTGGTTTCAGCTATATATTGGTGAATCAATTTCCTTTTCCTTCTGTCATCTTGCATGTAGCTCAGGACGACTTCAGAATATTTTGCAGGCAAATGCTTATCTAATTCACGTTTGTAATTAACGCAGGCCTTCCTGCTTCCGGCCACTACCAAGGCCTTGAATTTGCCGTCGATGTTTTCCTTGAAGTGCAGGGCAACATCCTCGGCAATCACTTTAATTCTCCTTGGATTTTCGAGTACAAGTTTAATAGCATTAAGTCTTTTTTTTACATTGGCTTCAATGCTTTCCCTTATCTCCTCTGGCAGCTCTTCAAATTCTGATTCAAGGAAAGCTTCTAATAAATCTTTCTTTAAATGAACTTCTTTTTCAAGTCTGGGCTGATAAACGATTTTTACCGTGAAATTATCCCTTATGGAATCCGTGATAAAGTACCTGTCAAGATAAGGCTCTTCAGGAGGATAGCTGAACTCGACATAAGTATCTCTTCCTCTCTTTGCTATTGGAGTGCCGGTTAGAGCAAAGAAGAATGCACTTTTGAGTATAGCCTTCATCTGAGCCGCAAGCAGGCCGTACTGGGTTCGATGGCCTTCGTCGATGAAGGCGATGATGTTTTTCCTGTTCATGATGGTTTCTTTATGTTTCGATACTATCTCAATTTCTTCCTGAAGCTCTTTGAGCTCTTCAGGCCTGAACTTATGGATTAAGATGATAAACACACCTCTCTTGCTTCTATAATCATCGAACCTGAGAAGCTTTTTAAGCTCTTTTATGGACCCGATTATTTCAGGCTTAACGAGATCCAATGAGTAAAATTCGTTATAGAGCTGGTCCTCGAGTTCAATCCTGTCTACGATGAAAAATATTGTAGGATTCTCAAGATGGCTTAGATAGTAAAGCTTATCCGCCGCAAATATCATGATCAGAGTCTTGCCGCTTCCCTGCCAGTGCCAGATGAGTCCCTTGTCTTTATCTTCTTCTCCTTTTAAATTCCTGATGACTCTGTTAACCATCTTGTTTGCTGCCCTGTACTGCATGTACCTGGTAACGACCTTTGTGGCGTTTCCGAATTCAAACCTGAAAAACAGGAAGTTCTTGATGATATCGAGGAGAATCTCCGGTGAAAGCATTTCAATCTGAGAATCGATCGAGTCACTGCCTTCCTCTCTCCATTCATGTACTCTTGTTTCTTCCTGCCAGGGAACTATGGGAAAATACCGTGCTTGACTTTCTGCGGCAGCTCCGAGTTGGACATACTTATAGAGTTCCGGAACGAGTCTTTCGTAGTCTTTTATCTGATTGTAAGCATTCAGCCAGCTCTCGGATATGTTCGCAGGGTTTTTACACTCCACATTGACCACAGGGATACCGTTAATATATAGGACAATATCTGTTCTGATCCTTTCTCTTCCCTGATAGGAGGCCTGCCTTGTGACTATGAACTCGTTATTTTTAACGTTCTTAAAGTTAAAGAGCTGAATTGACTCTACGATCTTCTCTTTTTCAAATTTCACAGGAACGCCAAACTTGTAGAAGTTTAAAATTTTTTTGGCCCCTTCGATGCCTGAAGATGCGAGCTTCAACTCGTTGATAACTTTATTGATCTCTTCGTCTCCGATACTAGTGTCACGGTTGATTCCCTTTAAAGCCCGCACTAAGTTAGGAATAAGAAGGGGTTCCTCGAGAGTTTCTCTCTCAAGTTCATCGGCAGGGACAAACCTCCAGTTTTTTTCTGTAAGTTTCTGGATGATGTAATCTTCTACAAGCCGCTTTTCTGTAAATCCCATTTTAAGAATCCAGTCTAACCCTTTTTCTCCCTGTCAGAAGATCATTCATTAGCCCTTTTTTTACCCTTTCGAGTTTTCCTTTTCTTTTCCTTAAAATTTCCAACCTGCTGTCCACAGTACTCAAGATCTCAGCGATTTTTTGTTGTTCAGTAATGGGAGGAAGGGGGAGTTTAATTGATTTTAATTTTGGTGCTTGAATTGTCTTAATAGTTGTTTGAGAAGAAAGTAAATTAAGTTCTTCTTGGAATTTAGCTGACAGAAATACATATTTATAAAAATTTGAGTAGCATTTAATTTGATTAAGTGAAATTCTCATTAAATTTGCTGTTATATTAGAACCTTCGAATATGTCTGGTATGATTGCAATTTTCCCCATAGTGCCTCTAACTGACATAACAAAATCGCCTTTCTTTACAATAGTTCTTGGGAATCTTCTTGATGTTTCTTGGGAAATGCAACGGTACTTTGCTAAATCAGTTTCTAATGCCCCGCTCTTTTTTATAAGTTGTCCTCTAATTTCTCTTACACCTTCAGTAACATAATTAATATTGTAATATGTGGGGTATCTATGTACTTCAATTGAAATATCACCCAACTTATAAACTCCCCACTCCTTCGGTATCCTCCCAATCTCCGAATCATTAAACTCCTTGTGCCCGATGCCTTTGGTTAACAGCACCTGCATCAGCCCCTTTTTCAATTTTTGAGTCTTTTTAATACTTTCATCAACTTTCTCAATCATCTGATCAACAGTCGAAAGAATCTCAGCAATTTTTTGCTGTTCTGGGAGAGGAGGGAGTCCAAATTTGAAGTTAGCTATTGCTTTCCATGATGTTCTTGGATGGTTTGTTCCTGATGTGTTTGAAATTGCATAATTGATAAAACCTTTAGAGTGAAATAGATAAATTAAATATTTTTGGAGAGTCATAAATCTATTTGAATTAATAACTATTAAATCAGTTGAACATATTCCGTTAAATTCTATAATTACTGCTTTATCTAAATAAGGTCTTAGCTTTCCATATAGGATATCTCCAGCGTAGAATTGAAATTTTGAGCTTTTAATATTCAAGTCTGAACAATAATCTCTTATTTTTGTTTTTCTAGGATCAATATGCTCTAATCCAACAAACTTAATAACTCCTTTTCGCTCAGGTTTAACAATATTGTTTCTTAGAGCAGATATATTTCCTAGCTTTACTACTTTCCAATCTTCTGGGATTTTAACGATAGGAGTCTTTTTAAATCCTTGAGATAAGCTTCTAATCTTTGAAACCATATTTTTTCTCTCGATTCTCAAAAGCTTCTTCTCCACCCTCTAAAATATGAATTGCATTTTCTTTTATTAATGGGTTCTCAATTGAACCAGATATGTAAGAGATAATACCTTGTTTAAATTCGGCAACAATAATCTGTTCAGCATCGCTATTTATAACTAAATTTGCATTGTTAGTAGCAAGAATAATTTGTCTGTTTTTCTTGGCCTGTCTAAGTGCTTTTATTAATTCATCCATTATAAACTTATTATCAAGATTATCATCTGGCTGGTCAATCAGAAGAGGATTTCTCCCTTGGGCGAGATATATTTTTATGAGAACAGTGCATTTTTGCCCAAGTGATAATTTATTCAAAGGAACTTTATTAAAATAGATATTAGTATTTAAAAAATAATAGTCTTTAAACAGCCATTCATATAAATGTAAACTGTTTCTTTCTGATTTTAAATTGTTTAAGAAATCATGAATTTTACTTTTAATCTCATTTGTTAAATTTGTTATCATTCCCTTGGAATCTTTTCCATCTTCAGAATTCTTAATTTGCTTAATAAAGTTAAGTAATGTCCTAAACTGCTCACTTTGAATGATATTTACCTTTTCATTTTTTAGAGAACGCAAAGTTCTTAAATCTATTACACCCTCTCCCAACTTTGAAAAATCTTTAAAATCAAACTCTAAATAACTCTTAAATTCTAATCCGGAAAGAATTTCTTGTGCTTCCTGTGAGAAAATAGTTATAATTTCTTCATATTTTTTCCTTAAATTGAGATAACTATAAAGAAGTTGTTCATATAAATTAATCCTTTCATCTGATTTTTTTGATAATAATTCCTTCCGTGTTTGGATGTAAGTTGATTTATTTCTTAACTCGGAAATTTTATTCTTAGCATCATTTAATTGCTTTAAAAGTTCAGAATGTTTTCTAATATTTCCCTCTAAATTTTCAATGTCCTTTCTAGTCGTTTCAATTTTCTTA
>Ga0307443_1001518_pt1 | contig 13637 bp, 13 predicted proteins | sample SalMarSW160220MG_FD_202148 | JGI IMG/M metagenome (GOLD analysis project Ga0307443, IMG submission 202148) | Salt marsh sediment microbial communities from the Plum Island Ecosystem LTER, Massachusetts, United States - SW1601-220 | ecosystem: Environmental > Aquatic > Marine > Intertidal zone >... | reverse complement strand
TCTGGCTGCAGGCGGGGCAGAGCATACCGCCGGCGCCGGGGCAGAATAAATTGGTGGTGTCTTTTAATAGGGAATGGCAGGAGACGCACTGCTCTAATTGGGGGCGGTAGCCGACCTTATCTAGCAGATGCAGTTCAAAATAGCGTAAGACCAGTTCATTATCGCCGCCCTGGCTTAAGCGCTGCATGGTCTCAAGCAGCAGCTGGAAAACGGGATAGTCTTCCACATCATCGGCGGCGAACTGGTTGACCAGCTCGGTGGCATAAAGGGCGTAGGAAGTAAGCTCCAAGTCGCTTTTAAGAGGCAGGAAGCTATTGATGGTCTGGGCGCCGGTGATGGTGTCGATGTTCCGCCCCCGCGCTAGCGACACCAGGCTGTGGGTGAGCAGTTCCAGGTGGCCGGCCATCTTGCTCCTGGTCTTGCGCAGGCTCTTGGCAAAGCCCTGGATTTTACCCAGGTGGGGGGTATAGAGGGTGAGGATGCTATCCGCCTCCCCCAGCTTGGTCTTTTTGATAATTATGGCTTCTGTCTGGTAATTCCGTGGCTTGGTCATTTTATGCTACTTCACTCTGCACGTTCCCAGATCAAGACTGCTGTTATATATTGGCCGCCCCATAGTATTGGCGGTGTGCTAGCCGTTAACCGGTTACCGGAGAACTCAAAGAAGCGTTTCTGCTCCGTACCTACCCAGTTTGGAAATGAACTACCTTCCACATGGTGTGTGAGGGTACCCTTCTCTTGGTTGACTTCGTAAGCGCCATAGTAGGCAATGAATCCTTCGAAGGCCGACTTTATCTCCTTTGGTGTACCCTCAAAGGGGTCGCCCGAGGCAAACGCTGGACGGTCGGAACGCATGACCTGCGCAGAAAAATGCCCATTGGCATCATACATGAGTATGCCAACCGCATCTCTGCCGTATGGATAAGTCAGTTGGCCATCCGAGCGTCGGAATTCGCTTGAGATGAGTTTCCAACTACCTATGAATTGTTCCTTTCCCATCGGCTTTCTCCTTCTGCCTGACACCGATTAAGGGCGGGGAGTGCCCCTTTCTTATAAGGGCGGTGGGTGGGAAAAGATGTAAAAATTCTGGTTCTAAAACTCCTGCCTGCCCTCTATAGCCCGGGTAAGGGTAACATCGTCGGCGTATTCCAGCTCGGTGCCGAAGGGCAGTCCCCGGGCGAGGCGGGTAACCTTGATGTCCAGGGGGGAAATCAGCTTGTTTAGATACATGGCGGTCTGCTCTCCCTCTAAGGTGGGGTTGGTGGCCAGGATGACTTCGCTTACCGAGCCGTCCTTTAGCCGCTCCATAAGCTCTTTGATTCTTATATCTTCGGTGCCTATTCCCTCGGTGGGGGAGATGGCGCCGTGGAGGACATGATACCGTCCGTTATAAATGTTGGTATGTTCCAGGGCCAGAATATCCTGCGGCTGCTCCACGATGCAGATTTTAGTCTGGTCTCGCTGCTGGTTGCGGCAGATGGGGCAGGGGTCGGAATCGGTGATATTAAAACAGACCGAGCACAGCCTGGTCTTCTGCTTTACTGAGAGTATGGCGTCAGCCAACAACTTGGATTGCTCCTCTGGAGCTCGGAGCAAGTGGTAGGCGAGGCGCTGGGCGCTCTTCAATCCGATGCCGGGCAGTTTATTTAGTTCCTGTATAAGCTTGGATACCGCATCGGCGGTAGGTATAAGGTTTGGGTCCAATATCGGCTCTCCTTATCAGGTCAGCCCTGGGATTTTAAGACCGCCGGTTATTTTACCCAGGCGCTGGGCGGCAAGTTCCTGGGCTCTGGCCATGGCTTCAGTTACCGCCGTTAGTACCAAATCCTCCAGCAGTTCGGCATCATCAGGGTTTATCGCCTCAGGCGATATTTTTATCGACAGTATTTTCAGTTGGCCGGTGATGGTGACCTTAACCGCACCTCCGCCTGAAGAGGCTTCAATGGTAAGGTCGCCTAGCTCTTGTTGAGCCTTGGCTAACTTTGCCTGAAGCTCCTGGGCTTGTTGCAACATAGACTTGTTCATTTCTCCTCCACGCTGGTAACCTGGGCACCTATCCTTTTTGCCGCCTCCACCAGGTGATTATCTTCCGGCTCATGGACGCAGCGGACACGGCAGGGATGCCCCAGGAAGTTGCTTATGATTTCGGTGACAACCTGTTGATTTTCAGCTGTCTCCAATTTTTCCTTGTGAATGGGATATCTAAAGGCTAAGACCACAGTATCGCCTTCAATTGTCACCGGTTTAACCCCGGCGCTTCTGAGAATAGCAATAGCCGACGTTCTCTTGAAACTCTCCGGTGCTTGCTCAATAACCTGCCTCCAGTTTAGTCTCAAACGCTCAATTTCACTGTGGAGTTCTGGTGGGGTGGTGGGGATACTCTCTGCCTTTGGTGGCTCTGCCTTCGGTGGCTCTGCCTTGGGCACATCGGCTGATTCGGGCTTGACCGCTTGCTTTTTGGCTTTGGGTGGGGAGACCTCTTTTACCGGTGGGGGAGGTTGATATTCGGGTTGGGTGGCGGGGCTTTCTTTTTTCTCAACCGATGGTTGGGCGCAGTCGACCAGGGCTAACTCCAGGGGTAAGGTGGAGTAGTTATCAAAACCAATCTCAAGCTGACCGAAGAGCTTTATTGCCTTCAATATCTGAGCCAGGGAAGTTTTGGCTGCCAGGTCTTTGAGCTCGGCTATGTCCTCGGCGGTGAGGTCTACCGCTTCCTCGGAGCCGGTCTTTATCAGCAGTAATTCCCTGAGGTATTCCACCAGTTCCCGATTAAACTGGCGCAAGTCCACGCCATCGCTATTGACGCTGTTTATAGTTGACACTCCGGCGGAAACATCATTATTCACGATGTGCCGAATCAGCTCCTTAGCCCGCTCGTCTCCGGTGATGCCCAGGAGAACTTGAACCTGGCGGAGTTCAACTTCAGTGCCGTAGTAGGTGGTCAATTGTTCCAGCAGGTTTTCGGCATCTCGCAGGCTACCGGTAGCGCTTCTGGCGATAAGCTGCAGTCCCTCTGGCTCTATATGAATGCCCTCTGCATCGCAAATACGGGTTAGTTTTGAGACTATATCTGCCTGAGAAATACGCCTGAAGTCGAAGCGCTGGCACCGTGACATGATTGTTGGCAACACTTTGTGGATTTCAGTGGTCGCCAGTATGAATATAACCTGCGGCGGCGGCTCCTCAAGGGTCTTGAGCAGGGCATTGGAGGCTTCCTTGGTGAGCATGTGTACCTCATCTATAATATAGACCTTGTGGCGGGCTTGGTTGGGGGCATAGTTGACCTTCTCACGGAGGGCTCTGATTTCATCAATGCCCCGGTTGCTGGCGGCATCAATCTCTATGACATCCAGAGCCCTGCCCTCGGTTATTGCCTGGCATATCTCACAGGTGTTACACGGTTCGCCCTTGCCGTTGTTAAGGCAGTTCACCGCCTTAGCCAGAATACGTCCGGTGCTGGTTTTACCTGTTCCTCGTGGGCCATGGAAAAGATAGGCATGAGAGACGTGACCACTTTTGAGGGCATTACTCAGAGTCTGTGTTACCTGTTCCTGACCGACTATCTCGGCTAGGGTTTGGGGACGCCACTTGCGATAAAAAACTTGAGATGCCATCTTTGTTGCTTCTATTATACTCCATATTGTCTGGTTTCCAAAGGGGGTTTTTGAGCAAATAGACGCCGATTATTAAATAAAAGCCAGCTTTACTAGTTTGACTCTTATATATCTGCTAGTAAAGCTGGCTAACATGCTTAGGTGGCTGATTATAGTAATGAAGGTATATCCTTTGCTACTTCTTCTATCTCTCTAAGTTTGCTCTCGGCGTCTTTTTCTCTGCCTTTGGAGGCATGAATAAACTGGGTTGCTGTTTCGTAGTATCCCTTTATCTTTCCCACACTGCCGAGTTCAGACAGGACCAGGGTTACATCGATTAGACTTTTTTCCCTGGGATAGTCGCCATTCCTTATCACTGCCTCCGGGGTCATATCTCTCAGGTACTCTCCCAGTTCTTTAACCAGGTCCATATTCATTTCTTTGTGTGGTGCCGAGACGAGGTATAGTGCTCTCCCCGATTCCGCAGGATTGCATTTCACTGACAGCTCACTTAAGGCTTCGTCCATCGCCTGAATTCCACGGTGGGTCTCGGTGCTCTTCTTCCTGAAGTTCCTGCCGAAGGAGAAGAACCTGAACAGCGGCAGTTGTGATTTACCATAGCCTATTACTGTCCAGCCTACCAGGCTTTGTATTATGTCCCCGGCATCAACCATCCTTGCCCCGATATTCCGGCGTTTTGTCTCTTCACCGGCGCAAAGCATGTTGTAGAATGGCTCAACCATTAATTTGTTAATCTGAGATAGGTTATTTCTCAGTGAGAAGTCCTTCCTGACAAACCTTTGATTGTCAGCAAGAAATACGGCATCAGCAACGGGGTATAGGGACTTAAGGCAAGTAGCGGCGTTGTAAATAGTTCTTTCCTCGGTTTCCTCTTCATGAGTGAAGGGAAGAACAGCCAGGGAATAGACCGGCTTATCCAAATAGCGGTCTTTCATCATTTGTGTGACTATTGGCAGTGCTCCTGAGCCTGTGCCGCCAGCAACGCCGGCGATGAGTAAAATGGCATCGGTCTCAAAGAAGCGATGGGCTGTTCTTAAGGCATCTACAACTTTGTCACCATCCTCTTTGGCTACATCAGCCCCCAACTCGTTTATTTTACCTACGCCGTGACCCCCGGTTCTTCGACCGCCGATGAGGATTCTATGCTGGTAATCAGCTCTTATGGTTTGCAGCCCGCTTAAATCAGCGGCATCCGTGTTTACAGCGAAGGCACCGGGAACTATCTCTATCCCCCGCTGACCACGTGCCTTTCTGTTTAGTCGGGCAAATTCATCGGCAATCCTGCCACCGCATTGTCCAAAACCTACAACCACTAATTTCATATTTCACCTCTTTCACCTCGATATTGAGCGAGTTGCCTTATTTTAAGCATAGTTACGAAATAATGTCAACCCTACCTTTGGGTAGGGGGCTATTGTTGGCTACAGTCCTTTACCGGCGACATAGGCGGCAAGGTCAGCCAGACGGCAGCTATAACCCCACTCGTTATCATACCAAGCCAGCACCTTGACCATATTGCCGGCAACGACCATGGTGCCCGGGGCATCAAGGATGGAGCTGGCAGGATTACCCTTGAAATCCATGCTGACCAGCTCCTCCTGGCAGTACTCCAGGATTCCGCTTAACTCTCCGGCGGCAGCCTGTTCAAAAGCCTGGTTGACCTGTTCCACGGTAACCTCTTTCTCCAGGTCGGCGACGAAATCAACCACGGAGACGATAGCTACTGGAACCCTGAAGGCTAAGCCGTGAAGCCTGTCCTTGAGTTCGGGGATAACCTGAGTTACCGCTCTGGCAGCGCCGGTGGTGGTGGGAACGAGGTTCAGGGCGGCGGCTCGCGCCCGGCGCAGGTCGCGATGGAACATATCCAGCAGTCTCTGGTCGTTAGTGTAGGCGTGAATAGTGGTCATCAGCCCTTTACTTACGCCAAAGTTTTGATGCAGCACCTTGACCACCGGGGCAATGCAGTTGGTGGTGCAGGAGGCGTTGGATATAATATGGTGCTTATCCGGCTTATATTGAGCTTCATTGACACCGAGGACGATGGTTATATCCTCGTTGCGTGCCGGGGCGGAGATGAGCACCTTCTTGGCGCCACCCTTAAGGTGAGCCGCCGCCTTGGTGGCATCGGTGAATAGGCCGGTTGATTCTATAACTATGTCTACGCCCCAGTCGCGCCACCGGATGTTACCCGGGTCGCGTTCCGCCAGCACCTTTACCTGTTTACCATCAACCGTGATGGAATCATCGGCGGCTTTTACTTCCCCGGGGTAGCGACCATAGGTGCTGTCCCATTTCAGCAAGTGGGCGTTGGTCTTGGTATCAGTCAGGTCATTAATAGCTGCCACCTCCAGTTTGCCCTTATGGTATTGGTTAACTGCCCTGAAAGTTAACCGGCCCACACGCCCGAAGCCGTTAATGCCGATTTTGGTTGCCATTTTTATACCTCCTTGAGCACTTTCGTCCTCCGTCGACTGCGCTGGAGCATATCGAGGAAGGCTTCAATCCTGGTTTTTAGGTGATGGGTCAGGAAAAAGTCATCGTTCCCTTCCAGGGTCAGGGTGGGTAGTTTAATAACGTCTCTAAAGATGATGTCGCCAATTCCGCGATGGCAAAAAGCCTGAACATAGTGGATGACCCCGTCAATGTGGCGACGGTCAAGCTCGGCGGTGATGTCCTTTAGCCGGTCATATATGGAGTAGGGGTAGGTATAGTTGGAGTATTGCTCAGCCAGGGAATCCCCCGGCTGGGGCATGGCGAACTGGCGCTGAATTTCATTGAATACTACTCTAGCCCCATTATTCTCCAGGTATTTGTAGAGGTCCTGGCCGTAGACCGAGGGCACACCGATGTAGGCTATTTTGAGCCATTCCTGGGGATAGGGCTGGCGCTGCTGGCACTGGTCTAGTAATTCTTGTAGCTCCTGGTGGTATTTATGTTGGTCTTGATTAAAGTCAGAGGCGTATACCAGCCACAGGTGGTTCTCGAAGCCGCTGACCAGCCCTTCCTTCCAGGTAAGCTCGTCCAGCTTTAGCGCCAGGCAGCGGCAGGGTGCAAGTTCAGCTCTGACCTCATTGGCAGCGTCCAAGCTGGTATTCAGGGTTTCCGCCAGTGCCAGCAGGGACTGATGCATTCGCCGGGCATCTGGTTTCTCGGGGTAGGCAAAGGGCACGACGTTGATTCCTTTTAACTTTAGCACCTCCATCAGCATGATGGTATTAGAACAATCGCCGGTGGTAACGCAGAGGACGGTGTCAATTTTATACTCCATACATGCCCCGTAGATTCCCTTAATCCAGCTACAGCAGTTTAAGGGAAAACCGGCTCTTTCGGCGATATTGACCAGCCGTTCCGGGCTGGGGTCGGTGATAAAGACATTGTTCAGGTCAACCGGCTGATAGCCAGCGGCAAGCAGAATCTCTATGGGAACGGTGGTGGTAATGCCTATTTTTTTCATTTAGTTTTATCTTTCCGGCTGTAGAGCAGCTCGCAGGGGAGGTATCTTTCCCTGCCCCAGACGTCGCTTATCATTTTAGCCTCTCGCTTACTGTCGCTAGCCCAAATTACATGGTAGAAGGGCTGGCGTGAGGGCGAAGCCGGCTTGAAATCCTCAACATGCTTGTAGCCCAGGCCTCTTAGCCCTGCCTTGAATAGCTTCACCAGCTGGCGTCTCATTTCATCTGGTCCTATTTTGCCCTTTAGCCTTTTTTGCTTAATCTCCTCCCATTTGCGGTTTCCATAAAGTCTGGTTATTGAGACCTGGCACTCGGGGCGGGTTAAATTCCGCAGCAGAGCCATCTCCAGGGGGAGGATTATCAGCAGGTCTATCTTGTGGCCCTTCCAATCGCTGCCATGAGCCCCTAGTTTTTTGATTGTTGACCATCGCAGCTTTCTATAGCCGGGGGGGTCAATAAGGGCGAAGCTGGATGCCGAGCGGGGAATGAGGTCAAAGGCTTGCTGGAGAACCTTCTCATTAACCGGATTGCCAGTTATTATCTCTATATCAGCGGTATCGTGTGGGGCTGTCAACTGCTTTAAGTTCTCGGCGTCCTGGCTGTCTCTGGTTATAAGTATGTATCTGGCAAATTTTGTTTCCGTTCCCAGTGCCCGGAGTGCTGAGTCTTCAATAATGCAGTCGGTGCCCTTACAGATACAGTTGCCACATCCAGCATATAGCTCCAGGTAGTAACACTGGTCATTGTCCAGCGTTCTGGTATAGGCTTCAATATACTCAGCAAAGCACTCAAGCTTGTGGCAGGTCCACTTTCTAATCTGTTTTGGAATCTTCCCTGGTTTATTCGGTTGGTTCATTTATTTTTCCTGGTCAAGGTATGTGGTAATATATAATGTCATCCTTGATGGATTTGTCCACTTCCTTGCTCGCTCTCATTGCTTCCAGATGGGACAGAGTTTCCAATACTGCCATTCTTTTATCCCACGGTCCTAATTTGTCCCAGCCAACCCCGTTAACATCGTGCATCCAAGTAATTCCGGTGGATATTTGGTAGGCTGTTTTTGAGGCGGTATTCAAGGTGCTTAGAATTTCCGAGTTTCTCTGTTTGTGGTGCTGGATAATCTCCTCAATCCTTGGTTTGAAGGCGTAGAAAGGGTGCTCATGCCCGGGCAAAACAAGTTCGACATCTAGTTGTTTTAATTCATTTAGCGAGTTGAGGTAGTCACCCAGTGGATTATTGCTTGATTGAGGGTGCAGTCCGACGTGGGGAGTAATGGTGGGCAGGATATGGTCTCCCGAAAATAGGATTTTTCTGGTTGGCTCATACAGGCATATGTGTCCTGGGGCATGCCCCGGTGTCCACAGCACCTTGAAGCTGAAATAACCGGTGGTAATGGTTTCACCGCCATAAAGTGTGACATCAGGTAATACAGGGGTCACAAACCTCCTCATTGGTAGAGATGCCGTTTGGAGCTCGGTGAGCTCATCTGGGGGCGTGCCGTTCACCTGTAACCAATTCTCAATTTGCTGGAGAAGCCCATCCATATCGATATATCTTGATTTAATTAGCTCTCTCTCCTGCTCATGCAGATACACTTGAGCATGGGAGAGGTGCTTTAACCTCCCTGCCAGACCATAGTGGTCAGGGTGAGCGTGGGTGACTACTATTTGACGTATTTCTTTCAAGTTAACATGGAGATTAGCCAGTTGCCGTTTTAGCGACTCAAATGCCTCTTCAGTATTCCAGCCGGTGTCAATAAGGAGAGCCCCGTTATCTCCATCAACTAGATAGGCATTAACATAACCTAGCTGGCTATCTGGAATGGGTAATTGTAGCTGGTGAATGTAGATACCGGGGTCGAATTCTATGCTGCCGGATGTTATTCTCATCCTTACCTCATCTCTTTATGCTATAAAAAGCCTTCACCCCGGCAAATGAGGCGTCTTCCCCCAGCTCACCTTCAATTCTGAGCAGGCGATTATACTTGGCAGTGCGCTCGGAGCGGCAGGGGGCGCCGGCTTTGATTAAGCCGGTATTCAAGCCCACCGCCAGGTCGGCTATAGTGGTATCTTCGGTTTCGCCGGAGCGGTGGCTCACCACTGCCGTCCAGCCAGCCTGCTGCGCCATCTTGATGGCGGCAATGGTCTCGGTAAGGGTGCCAATCTGGTTGGGCTTGATAAGAATGGAGTTGGACGCCTTTAGCTTGATTCCCTGGCTTAAGCGACTGGTATTGGTAACATAGAGGTCATCGCCGACAAGCTGGACTTTGCTGCCTAAGTTTTTGGTTAGCAGCTGCCAGCCTTCCCAGTTGTCCTCAGCCATGCCGTCCTCAATGCTGATAATAGGGTAGGTAGATGCCCAGTTGACATAATATTTAACCATCTCCTCAAAGTTGAGAGAGACGCCCTCTATTGATAAGACATACTGATTATCCTTGTAGAATTCGCTGGCTGCCGGGTCCAGGGCGATGAAGCAGTCCTTACCCGGCTTATAGCCGGCTTTTTCAATGGCGGAGAGGACAGCTTCTATGGCTTGCTTATTTGAGGGCAGGGAAGGGGCGAATCCTCCCTCATCGCCGATGTTGGTATTTAAGCCTTTTTCTTTTAACACCTGTTTTAGTGAGTGGTAGACCTCGGTGCCCATTTGCAGGGCATGGCTGAAGCTGCTGGCTCCAGCCGGCACCACCATAAACTCCTGAAAATCGGTGGAGTTGGCGGCATGCTTGCCGCCGTTCAGGATGTTGAACATGGGGACGGGCAGGGTGTAGTTGGCACCCCCACCCAGGTAGCGGTATAAGGGCATATCACGGGAATTAGCTGCAGCGTGAGCCACGGCTAACGATGCTCCCAGAATGGCGTTAGCCCCCAGGCGTGATTTATTGGCGGTGCCATCAAGCTCTATCAACTTGTGGTCGATGGCTGCCTGGTCTGAAGCAGGCATGCCTTTCAGGCTCGAGGCAATATCTTTATTGACATTGGCTATTGCCTTGAGCACTCCCATTCCGCCGAAGCGGGACTTGTCGCCGTCCCTGAGTTCCACCGCCTCATGCTTGCCGGTGCTGGCTCCAGAAGGCACCGCTGCCCGCCCAGTGGTGCCATCGGATAGCTCTACCTCAACCTCCAGAGTGGGATTACCCCTGGAGTCCAGGATTTCCCTGGCGTTGACCCTGTCAATGGTTGACATTTTATTCCTTTGACTTTCGGGCGGCGGCTAAATCAAGGGCTTTATCTACGGCATCAGTTGGGCTTTGAGCCGGGATAATGGACTTATCCTCCCGACCGTTTCGGGATAGTGACCAGGTATTTAAGCCGATAACCGGTATGCCACTCTGCAGAGCGTGGCTTATCTCGGAGAGAGTGCCATAGCTGCCGCCGATGGCGATAACCGCCTGGGAAGATTTGACCACAGCGACGTTTCTGGCGTAGCCCATATTGGTAACTATGGGAATTTGCACATAGGGGTTGGCTGACTGCCTATCATCGCCGGGCAGGACGCCAACAGTGGTTCCACCCTCAGAGCTAGCGCCCCTGCAGGCTGCCTCCATAATCCCCCCCAGCCCACCGCATACCAGGATAGCACCTCGCTTGGCTAACTGGCGCCCTACCTCTTCAGCCTGCCGGGCTTCCTCTTTTGAGCATTGCCCACCGCCAATGACGGCAATGAATTTCTTCTTATTTGTCATGTGTATAGCGATTATATCACTTGAGGTTGAACTCTGGCAAAGGGAAGTCTGGCACCCCGATTCCCCCAGTTTTTGTCTTTCTTTCCCACCCCCGCCCCCTGCTTTAAAATGTCTTTTTTCCCGCCCTCCCACCCTCAAAGGCTGTGCCTTTAAGATTTTCTTGGATGGGAGGGGAGGGGGAAATAAGAGAGTTTTAGAGGCGAAGCCTCTGTGGGAGGGTGGGTGGGAAGTAATGCAACCGCTAAAAATGGGAGCTTGATAAACTCACGAAAAAGTGATAAAATAGAACAAATGTTCGGTCAGTTTGACTGGGAAAGGAGGTAAATAATGACTACTTATGAACAAATGTGGTTTGTAATCGGTATTGGTGGTTTTCTAGTCTTCATTGAGGGTGCTATCGCTTATATTACTAAGATTATTGCTAAAATATTAAAAAGGCCCATTTCAGGTGATGCCACTAAAATTATAGCGGGGATTGTGATATACGCATTGGCTTTAGTTTATTTGCTAAATCTCTAGTTAAACTTATTCATAGCTGGGGTCAGACCTTCGGTGAGGAGGCAGAGGATGGCTTCACTGACCTTGGGTATGACCGGGGCGATGGCTTGTTTTTCCTCAGGGGTGAAGTTGCTGAGCACGTAGGAAATAATGTCTTCCTCGCTGATCTCAACCTTATCCGGTCGCCCAATGCCCACCCGAATACGAATGAAATCCTGGCTTCCCAGTTCCTGAATAATGGAGTCAATGCCTTTGTGCCCGCCGGAACTGCTGCCAAAGCTTAAGCGGACTTTTGCCAGAGGCAGGTCAAGGTCGTCGTGGATGACCATAAGGTTATTGAGATTGATATTGAACCTCTGTACCAGTCGGCTTACCGATTGACCGCTTGAGTTCATGTAGGTCTGGGGTCTGGCTAACACTACCTCATTGTTAGCAACTTTGCCCATGCCAGTTCTGGCCAGCCCCTGCTTCTTATCGAATTTTATGCCCTGAGACTTGGCAAAATGGCTGAGGCAAGAAAAGCCGATATTATGACGGTTGTGGGCGTAAGCCCGTCCCGGATTACCTAAGCCAACGATTAATTTCATATCAGGCTTTCCGCTCCAGAAGACGGAGGAGCTCCTTTTCGGTAAGCTGCTTGGTGCCCAGCTCCTGGGCATGGGAAAGTTTTGTGCCGCCGGGTTCGGCGCCTACCACCAGGTAAGTGGTCTTCCTGGTAACGTTGTCTTTGGTTGCACCACCGAGGGCTTTTATCTTTGTTTCTGCCTCCTGCCTGGAGAAGGTTTCCAGCCTGCCGGTGATAACAAACTCCTTACCAGCTAGAGGCAGTTCTTCAGGCTTGGATTTCTTTTCTTCCAGTTTAACCCCGGCGTCCTTCAGCCTTTGGATGATTTTTCTGTTTTCTTCCTGCCGGAAGAAGGCAAGGACGCTATCGGCAATCTTGGGTCCGACGGCTTCGATATCCATGAGTTCATCTCTGGAGGCACCAGCCAGCCTATCCATACTGCCAAAGTGACTGGCTAGAATCTCTGCCATCTCTTCGCCGATATGAAGTATACCCAGGGCAAAGATAACCCTGGATAACGGCCTCCGTTTACTGTTATCAATGGCATTCAATATATTGCTGACGCTCTTCTCCGCCATTCTCTCCAAATTGACCAGCTGCTCCTTCTTGTCCTTGAGGTCATAAAGGTCAGCTGCATTCTTGACCAGTCCTTCTCGTAGCAGCATAGCACTCTGTGACTCGCCGATGCCCCTGATATCCATACCTCCCCTTGAGACGAAGTGTTCCAATCGCTCATGGACCTGGGCGGGACAGGCGGCATTGGTGCAGCGTGACATAGCCTCTCCCTCAGGCTTAATCGCCTCAGCGCCACATACCGGGCAGCGTTTGGGCATTTTAAATACCTTTTCTCGCCCACTGCGCTTGCTTATGACCGGTCCCACCACCTGTGGTATCACCTCACCGGCTCGCTGCACGACCACTGTATCACCGATGCGGATGTCCTTGCGCCTGATGTCGTCCTCATTGTGCAGGGCTGCCTGTTTGATGGTTACCCCTCCCACGGAGACCGGCTCCAGGATGGCATAGGGGTTGAGGGTACCGGTTCTGCCCACGCTGATACCAATATCAATTAAGCGGGTGGTGCCCTGAATGGCAGGGAACTTATAGGCTATAGCCCACCTCGGCTCATGGCCGATGCTTCCCAGTCGGTCCTGGAGGTCAAGCTGGTTTACCTTGACCACGATGCCGTCAGCTTCGTAGGGCAGGCTCTCCCTTCTCTCCACCCAGGTGTGGTGGAATTTCTCAACCTGGTCAATGCTGGCCAGCAGTTCGTTCTTGGGGTTTACCTTAAAGCCGAGCGACTTGAGATACTCCATGGTTTCCCAGTGGGTGGGGGGAGTGGCTTTGCCTTCGGCATAACCCAGCATGTAGATATAGATATCCAGCGGGCGCTTGGCGGTGATGCGGGGGTCAAGCTGGCGCACCGAGCCGGCGGCGGCATTCCTGGGGTTAGCAAACAGGGGCAGCCCTTCTTTAGCCCGCTCCCGATTTAGTTTCTCAAAGCCGGCTTTGGGTAGAAAGACCTCACCCCGCACCTCAAATCGTGCTGGAGCATTTCTGGGGATAGACAATGGGATGCTCCTGATGGTCTTCAGGTTCTGGGTGATATCTTCACCGCGCAGACCATCGCCGCGGGTAGCCCCGGTGGTGAACCTGCCATCGACATAGGTCAGCGCTACGGCTAAGCCATCAATCTTATGCTCGCAGGTAAAGTCAAATTTCTCTCCGGCTATTAGCTTTGAAGTCCGCTTATACCAGGCTGCTAGCTCCTCTTGGGAGAAGGCGTTACCCAGGGAAAGCAGGGGTTGAGGGTGTTCTACTACGCC
>Ga0307443_1001508_pt1 | contig 13675 bp, 10 predicted proteins | sample SalMarSW160220MG_FD_202148 | JGI IMG/M metagenome (GOLD analysis project Ga0307443, IMG submission 202148) | Salt marsh sediment microbial communities from the Plum Island Ecosystem LTER, Massachusetts, United States - SW1601-220 | ecosystem: Environmental > Aquatic > Marine > Intertidal zone >... | reverse complement strand
ATTCGGAAATGACCCCTCTTCACTTACTATACGGCTTACTTGATGATCCTGAAGGAATTGTACCAAAATTAATAGAAGACATGGGATTGAATACCGATAAGGTAAAAAATAGGGTATTAGATGAACTTGAAAAAATTCCAAAAGCTTACGGTACAGTACAGGTTTACTTATCCTCGCAAGCAAATAAAGCTCTGGACAACGCCTGGGAAGAAGCGCGAAGATTAAACGATAAATATATAGGAACCGAGCATATACTGCTCTCATTGACTGAGGATACCGGAAAAACCGGAGAAATACTTATCGATTCCGGAATAAGCAAGGAAACAATCTACTCTTCTCTAAAAAACGTAAGAGGCGAAGGAAGAATCGAAGATCCGGATGCTGAAAGTAAATACAAAATACTGGAAAGATATACACGGGATCTCACAAAAGAAGAAGGCGATCCTGTCATTAACAGAGAAAAAGAAATTCAGCGAGTAATGCAAATTCTAATAAGAAAGACAAAGAATAATCCCGTACTCATTGGTGAAGCCGGAGTTGGCAAAACCGCAATTGTCGAAGGACTGGCACAAAGAATCAAAGGCGAAAAGGTTCCTGAATTATTGAAGAACAAAAAAATCCTGGAACTTGACCTGGCTGGCCTTATTGCCGGAACAAAATTCCGCGGGGAATTTGAAGATCGACTAAAAGCAATTATGGGTGAACTTGAGAAGAAAAAAGATGAACTTATACTGTTCATAGATGAAATTCATACTGTCGTTGGAGCCGGCGCCGCGGAAGGGGCAATGGATGCTTCCAATATGATGAAACCCTTCCTTGCAAGAGGAGCAATGAAAACAATTGGCGCCACGACCATTTCCGAGTATAGAAAACATATAGAGAAAGATCCCGCTCTTGAAAGAAGATTTCAGCCTATATGGGTTAATGAACCATCAGTTGCCGACTCCATAGAAATACTTAGAGGACTTAAAGAAGCATATGAGAAATATCATGAAGTTGAAATAGACGATTCCGCCATCGAAGCGTCCGTAAAATTATCAAAACGCTATATAACGGACAGGTACCTACCTGATAAGGCAATAGATCTTCTCGATGAAGCCTGCGCGAAGCTTCAACTTGAAAAAGCGGACGTTCCCGGCGATTTAAAAAAGAAGGAAGAAAAAATTAAAAGTCTTCAGGAAGAAGCGAAGAAATTCGCAGAAGAAGGAGACCATCGCGGCGCGCATAAAGTTATTGAAGAAGAAGAAAAAATGCGTGAAGAATATAAAAGAGAAAAAGAAAAATTGACGGAATGCCACCCCTGTGATAAGCCTATAAGTGATGAAGACATTGCCGTCATAGTTTCCGATTGGACCGGTATCCCTGTAAGCAAAATGCTGGAAAAAGAAAAGCATAAACTTACAAATCTCGAAGATGAAATACATAAAAGAATAGTAAATCAGGAATACGCAGTAAAAGCAGTGGCAGATGCAATAAGAAGGGCTCGGTCCGGCATTTCCGATCCAGACAAACCGATAGGTTCTTTCATATTCTTGGGCCCGACGGGTGTCGGAAAAACGGAATTGGCAAAAGTACTCGCATGGATTCTCTTTGACTCGGAAGACGCCCTGGTGAGAGTGGACATGAGCGAATTTATGGAAAAACATTCGATCTCGCGCCTCATCGGTGCTCCCCCGGGTTACGTTGGATATGAAGAAGGGGGGTATCTAACCGAAGCCGTACGAAAAAGACCTTACAGTGTAATCCTTTACGACGAGATAGAAAAAGCACATCCTGAAGCTTTCAATATTTTACTTCAAATTTTAGATGATGGTAGGCTCACCGACGGAAAAGGACGAACTGTAAACTTTACCAATACGGTTAACATAATGACCTCAAATATAGCATCAGACGTAATTCAGAATCTTGCTGACAATTATGACCTTCTCGAAGAAAAAGTTACCGAACAGCTGAGGCTCAAAATGAGGCCCGAATTCCTAAACAGGATTGACGATATAATTATATTCAAACCTCTCAACCTTAAACAGGTAAAGGAAATTGTAGACATAATGATAAGCGACCTCTCGGAACGACTAAAGGAATCGGATATCGAATTAGAAATAACGGAGGATGCACGAGACCTGCTTGCGGGAAAAGGTTACGATAAATCTTTTGGAGCAAGACCCCTTGCAAGAACAATTCAGAAATTTATCGAAACACCTTTATCCCTTAAAATAATTGACGGGGAAATAAGTAAAGGAAAAGTTATTATCGACGTAAAGAATAAAGAGTTCGTATTCAAAAAGAAAAAATAACGGAACTAAATTTACCACTAAGACACTAATTTAATGTTAAAAGAAAGGTGAGGATTTAGGATTTTGAATTTAGGATTTGGCAAAAAACAAAAAAATTTGATTCATACTATTAGTGCGTTTTTTAGGGGCATGGATTCGTTGGTTTGTAGTTTTTTTAAACTACCTAACGGCCTAACCACATAACGTCCTAGCGATTTATGAAAATAATTAAAAATTTCGATGAACTTACCAAAAATTCGAATCAAATCAGAAGAAACCTTTTAGAAATATTAGAATATGCGCTGGAGAAAAGTTTACCTGAAAGTGCCATCAACCGCGCAGTCAGATTAGAAGGTAACGTGCTGAAAATTACTAATGAAAAGATACCTTTACCGGAAATTAATAATATCTTTGTAATAGGCAGCGGAAAAGCGACCTACAGAATGGCAAGTTCTATATATAACATCCTGGGCGATAGAATTTCCAAAGGTTTCATTACGATAAAAGAACCTTCAAAGGAAAACATAGGACCGATTAAAGTCATCCAGGCAGGACATCCCATACCTACCGAAAAAGGAATAAAAGGGGCAAACGAAATTTTATCCCTCGCAGAAAAAGCACAAGAAAACGATTTAATTATCGCCCTAATATCCGGTGGCGGCTCGGCCTTACTTGCAGCACCTCTTGAAGGTATTGCTCTTGCGGATCTGCAAAAAACCAACGAGTTATTGTTAGCTTCGGGTGTTTCAATAAATGAAATAAACACCATAAGAAAACACATTTCAAAGATAAAAGGCGGCAGGCTATCACAAATCGCATATCCCGCCAACTTAATTTCTCTTGCTATCTCAGATGTGGTAGGAGATGACTTATCCACCATAGCTTCCGGACCAACCGTCGGAGACAGCACAACTTACAAAGACGCATACAACATATTAAGGAAATACAATTTAACAGAAAAGGTTCCTTCTTCCGTTTTAAATGCTATAGAGAGAGGCGTTGACGGGCAGGTTCCCGAAACTCCTTTCCCTGATGATGAAGTATTATCCAAAACGTATAATAGAATTATATTAAGCAATACATCAGCATTAGAAAACGCACAAAAGAAAGCAGTAGAACTGGGATACAACACGTCCATTCTTTCTTCAAAGATAGAAGGCGCATCGAGAGAAGCCGGTACTTTTCACGGTGAAATAGCAAAAGAAATTTCCCTATCCGGCATCCCAATAAAACCTCCCGCAATAGTCCTTTCGGGAGGAGAGTGTGTGGTTACACTCGATAAAATCGGGAAAGAAGAGGGCGGGCCAAACCAGGAGTGTGTAATCGGTTTTGCAGAAAAAATGGGTTCTCTAAGTAATATAGCTTTCCTTTCGGTTGATACTGACGGGATAGACGGATATTCCGAATTTGCCGGCGGAATTATTGGCGGCAATAACACGAAAATAGACAGGGAAGAAATCGAAAAAGCGTTAACAAACCATTCCTCATCGGATTTCTTTCGAAAAATAGCAAGCGGTATCAAAACCGGAGAAACAGGCACAAACGTTAATGATCTTCGAATTTTAGGAGTTTCGAATTAACCGCAGGGACGCAGAGAACGCAGAGCCCCACCACACCCAAACAGGAACCACAAGATTACACAAGATTTCTTTTGTTGTTTTAGCTGGAACCCAAGACCTGGTATCTAGTATTCAAAAAATATAATCAGCTATAGCTCATTATATTTTTCTGCTCTACGAAGTCTCTCCCCGATAGGCGGGTGACTGTAATAGATCAACTTAACCCAGAAATTCGGATACGCGTTGGAAAGATTCCTATTTGCAAGCCCTGCCATCGCCCTTTTAAACGCTCCCGCATCCCCTGTCAACTTGAGCGCTTCCGTATCCGCCTGATTTTCGAATAGACGGACAAGGGCGTTCTGCAGAATTTTTAAGAAAGTTAAATCTATAAGACTAAGGAACAACAGAAACATAGGAAGCAATGTAATATTCGCCCTTATGCTTGTTAAAAAAGCTGGGAATAAAGCGGTAAAAGTTAGATGCAAAACATAAAAAGAAAATAAATTAAAAAAAAGACCCGTAAAAATCATCTTTGGCATATGCGCTCTTTTGTAATGTCCTACTTCATGCGCAAGAACAGTCCTTATCTCGTCTAATTCCATATTGTTGATAATATTATCCGTTAAAATAACCCTCTTTGTCTTACCCAACCCGGCAAGCATCGCGTTTTCCTTTGTAGTTTTACGGCTCGTATCCTCTCTGAAAAACCCTTTGATTTTAAGACCGCCGCTTTCAAGAATACCTCTGAGAGAATCTTTTAATTCTTCATCTTCTATTGGTTCATATTTGTGAAATATGGGCATAATCCATACCGGAAAAATTACGGAGATAACAACGGAAAAGAAAACCATAAAGCAGGATGCTACCAGCCACCACGAGTTACTAAACTTCTGAAAAATAATCAAAAGCGCTCCGAATATTATTATACTTAAGACCAGAGATACAATAAAACTTTTTAAATGTTCTTTGAACCATTCTTTTCTGGTTTGATTGGAAAAACCATAATTTTTCTCAATAACAAAACCCGAAATGTAAGATAAAGGAAGACCGATAACTTCCTGTATACTTGCATAAATCAGCATATAAATAATAAAAACAACAACAGAAGAGATAATATTCCAGTTTGCTATCACGGAAGACAGCCCGGTAAAATAAAAAATCAAATTAAAAACTCCCGCTACAAACATCCCCCATAAGCCAAGCTTACGCCCTGTCCATTCATACACTTTTGCTTTTTCTTGTTTTTCTTTATCCAATAAAGGATGAATTTTTTCTGTCATATTCCTCACCTAAGGAAGATTATAAAAAACTCAAAAACCGCAAGGGGAGAATTTTTGCTCAAAAGGCAAAAATAGTCATGTGTCTGGAGTCACGAGTCAAAAAAACTAATTGAACCACAAAGATCCCAAAGTTTTTCTTTTCGTTTCTCCTACTCAACTACTCAACGACTTTACGACTAAACTTAGATTTGCGGAATCTACGATAGGAACAACGAATCACACGAATATCACAATTTTTTTTAACTGGTATCTGAGATCCGGTACCTGGTATCCAATTACCGTCTTCGGTCATTCTTAAGGCCTTGCCTTAAGAAATGTCTTGTCAAAAACGAAAAAATCCATATTATAATAAAAATGGAAAATTTAAAAGAAAAGGCTTTTTCTCTTTTAAAAAGAAACATAAAAAAGGGACACAGTAAAAATTTCGAAAGAGATTATTTTTACCTGTCCCCTGATTCGGTTCATTTTCACCAGTGGTTCTGGGATTCTTGCTTTCACATAATTGCAATGTCAAAACTTGACTCTGGGACGGCAAAAAAAGAATTTGAAACTCTAATCTCGGTTCAACAGGAAGATGGCTTTATACCGCATATTATTTTCTGGAAATGGAGACTTAGAGACCGCTTCCAGAAATGGTGGCAGAAGGAAGTTAATTCATTAAAAACGAATCTCTTCACTGCAGAAATCCAGCCTCCTGTAATCGGTCTTTCACTTCTCGAAATTTATAAGAACACAAACGATTTAGAGTTCGTTAAGAGAAATATTGAAAAAGTAGAAAAATATTATCTGTATCTTAAAGAAAAAAGAGACCCGGATAAAGACGGTCTCATCTCGATAATAACTCCTATGGAATCGGGCATGGACCTTTGCTCGCATTACGACATCCCATTTGGTAATACAAAACACGACCCTCTGACGACTAAAAAACATATAACCGAAATACTTACCCAATACAAAAAGTGGAATTGGGACCTCGAAAAAATTTTCGAGTCATCTCTTTTCGATGTAGAAGACGTATCATTCAATACTATTTATTGTCTGGGCTTACATGCACTAGCAGAACTGTACGGGGAATTCAATAAAAACAAACAAAAAGAAATAAGGAAATGGGCTAACAACGTAAAAGAATGTATCATAGACAAATTATGGTTTGACGACCAACAAATATACTTCAGTTTATATCACAATGGAACTGCAGAGATTCCAATGGAAGTAAAAACAATCTCTTCCCTATTCCCTTTAACTCTTTCCATTCCAAATTTTCAGTTAAATTATTTAATCGGACATCTGCAAAACGAAAGAGAATTCTGGAGTCCTTACCCTATATCAAGTGTATCGATGGATGAATCTTCATTTGGACCCCTAACTGATACTCGTCTCATATGGCGAGGAACAAGCTGGATTAACACAAACTGGTTCATAGCAAACGGATTAGAAAAGCACGGGTATACTGCCTTGGCTAAAAAAATTGCGCGTAAGACAATCGAACTCATATTAAAATTCGGGTTCTGCGAATACTACGACCCATTTGACGGACACCCGGGCAGGGCAATGAGAAATTTCGGCTGGTCCACCCTCGCCATCGATTTCATCGATCTCCTGAACCGTAACTAAATAGCGATTCGGATTCTCCGAATCAGTTAAGTGGTTAAATTGTCGAATAGTTAAATCGACCTCCGACCCCAGGACGAAGAGGAACAACAAATTACACAAATCTCACGAATTTTTTTTCCTAATATCTAAAACCTGAGACCTAAAATGACGCATGCCTCGCGACTCGTGACTATTTTTTGTGCCTTCGCGGCTAAATTAGGATTTTCCAAAAAATGAAGATTTACTGTTGACTAATATGAATTTTTGAGTATAATTATATCTATAATGTAGCATTCTACTTTATGTAGTTTCTACAAAGAGGGGATACTCTTAAATTAAGGTATTCATTAGTGATAGATATCTATTAAGTGTCCCCCCAGTAGTTAAATGGATTTTTTTGACAGCTTGTATTAGTTTGATTGAATAGTTAGTTAGCAAATTAAAGTAGGAGGTTTAGTAAAAATGCCAGAAGGTAAAGTAAAATGGTTCAGTCAGAGGAAAAACTATGGCTTTATTGAAGTCGTAGGCGAAGACGATGTATTTGTTCACGCATCATCACTCATAAACGGTACAGATACACTGAATGAGGGTGATACTGTCGATTTCGACATCGTTGAAGGGGACAAGGGAAGAAAGGCTGAAAACGTTAAGAAGTTAGCGTAATAATTGCTGAGATAATAAACTCTTAAAGTTTTTATATAAAATCGTTCATTAGGAAACAGTTTCAGTAGAGAGACGTGTAATCGAATAAATGTTTTGTTTTACATTTATATTGGTTTATAGTTGTTAGGTATATATTTTTTTGTAGTATTCCTGGTATTCGCCGGTTACTACTTTCTTGACCCAATTCCGATTACTTAAATACCAATCAATTGTTTCTCGGAGTCCCTCTTCGAACTTAGAGACGGGCTTCCAGCCCAGGTCTTTCTTTATTTTGGAACAATCAAGAGCGTATCTAAAGTCATGGGCTTTGCCGCGAGGATCATTGATGAACTTGATGAGTTCATCGAGTCTTGAGTCCCCCGCTGCCTTTTCCCCCAGGATTTTGCAGATAAGTTTTACAACTTTTATATTTTCAATCTCGTTTTCGCCGCCAATGTTGTAAATCTCGCCAATGTTTCCTTTTCTAAGAACGAGGTCAATAGCACGGCAATTGTCTTCCACGTATAACCAATCTCTAACATTAAGACCTTCCCCGTAAACAGGCAGCTCTTTTCGTTCCAGGGCATTTTTTATCATAAGGGGTATTAACTTCTCGGGGAACTGGTACGGTCCATAATTATTTGAACTCCGGGTAAGGATAATCGGAAGATTATATGCTTTATAATATGAACGGCAAAGCAAATCTGCTGCGGCTTTACTTGCGGAATAAGGACTATTGGGCAGGAGAGGAGAGGTTTCCGTGAATTCCCCTGTTTTTCCTAAAGACCCGTAAACTTCATCTGTGGAGATATGTAGAAAAACATTAGGTACCATATCCCGGGTACCAGATCCCAGGTCTTGCCAGTGGATTCGTGCAGCTTCCAGTAATACTTGAGTACCTTTTATATTTGTATCTATAAAAGGTACAGCGTCAAGAATGCTCCTATCCACATGGGATTCCGCAGCAAAGTTTACAATAGAGTCGGGAGTCATGAGTCGTGCGTCATGAGTCCCCTGCCCGACCTCCTTATCCTTAAAGTATTTTCCTGAGAGGAGGGAATCCGCGAGGTTTCTATCGCATATGTCACCTTTAACGAAAAAGTAACGCAAATCAGGTCTTAGGTCCTGGGTCTTAGGTTTTAGGTTTAAAGAAGCGAGTCCGTATTTTTTCTCAATATCTTTTAGATTCTCAAGATTGCCTGCGTATGTAAGTTTATCTAGATTTACAATCACCACATCATCATAACTTTCCAGCTCATGGCGGATAAAATTACTACCGATGAAACCGGCTCCGCCAGTGACGAGAATTGTTTTTCGATTAAGGACTTTAGCCATACTTAACCGTACCTAAAAGAATCTTCCGTATCTGCCAGATAAGGAAGATTCCTGTCTTTTTCCGATAAGATCGGTTCTTCGGAAAGAGGCCAGTCTATTCCTATTGCCGGGTCTTTCCAGAAGATACCTCTTTCATGTTGCCCTGAGTATTCCTTGCTTACTTTATAAATTACTTCTGCTTCTTCGCTTAAAACCAAATAACCATGAGCGAATCCTGCCGGAATAAAAAGCATATTTTTGTTTTCTTCGGAGAGATACTCTCCTACCCATTTACCGTGATGAGGAGAATCTTTTCTTATGTCAACGGCAACATCGAATACTTTTCCTTTTATACACCTTACAAGTTTTGCCTGCTCCGTTGGAGATATTTGATAATGTAATCCTCTAAGCACGTTTTTTTTGGACTTTGAGTGATTATCCTGTACGCATTTCTCATCTATTCCGAATTTTCTAAAATCCGATTCTTTATATGCTTCCATAAAGAATCCTCGTTCGTCTTCGAAAACTTCCGGAGTTATTAGAATTACATCGGGAATAGAAAGTTTTTTAAATTTAAAATTCATTTTTAAATATCCCCCCACAAGTCCAATGTCCAAAATCCAACGTCCAGAGTCTTAATTTCCATTCTTTTTTATCTCTGCATTTTTAATGTGTTCATAAAAGACGCGAGTGATTCTTTCCAGTGAGGCATAATATCGAGATTCTGTAGTCCAAACATATAATTCTCCAAAACCGAATTCTTAGGTCTTCTGGCATCCGTTTTAAATTTGTTGCTTGTAACTTCTTTAAGAATTATAGTGCTTTGAGTTCCCAGTTCCGAGTCTTTAATTTTTAAAGTTAAAGATTTCCTGTTTTTGTTCCCTTCCGTGTAACCGGTTTGCTTGAAAATTTCAAGAGCGAATTCAAACCATGAACAGAAACCATGGGAAGTACAATGATAAGTCCCATATAAATCCGTAGGTATCAATTTTTCGATTTGTTTAACTACATTGAAAGTCCAGGTGGGAGAACCGAATTGGTCATTGACAACTTCAATTTCTTTCTTCTTCTTTGCCAGGTCGATCATTGTTTTTACAAAATTTTTCCCATTTTTGCCGTAAAGCCAGGCTATCCGCACTATGAAAAATCTGCTTAATTGCTCTTTTACGAAATTTTCTCCGAGGAGTTTTGATAAACCATAAATAGTTTTAGGATCAGGAGAATCGTATTCATAATATGGTCCATCTTTTTTCCCGTCAAAAACGTAATCGGTACTTATATAGAAAAACTTAGCGTCTACTTTTTTTGCTGCTATAGCAAGATTTCTTGTTCCGATTGAGTTGACTTTAAAGGCCTTTGCTTTTTCTTTTTCACATCTATCTACATCGGTAAATGCTGCAGAGTGGATTATTGTCTCTGGTCTTGAATTTGTGATAAAATTATTTACGGCTTTAAACTCTGAAATATCGAAATCTTTTTCATCTACGGCAATAATATTGTACTTTTCAGATAATATTTCGACTAATTCCGAGCCAAGTTGGCCTTCTGCACCGGTAATTAATATATTTGGCGAATGAATATCTTTAAACACGTTTAAAGATAGGAAAACAAAAAGCATTTGTCAATAGGTAGAAACCACAAGATTGCACAGATTTACACGGATTTCTTTGTTTCAACTTCCTAACCTTCCAACTTTCTAACATCCTAACTGAAAAAGTAACAACAAATCACACGAATAACACGAATTTTTTTTTGTTTTAGTTTTAACTGGTGACTAATGACTGGTGACTCCTGACTTTAGCACTACCATCCACTATCTACCAACTACTACCCCCCCATACCACTCAATTGTCTTTTTCAGTCCTTCTTTAAAATCTATTTTTGCCTGGAAGCCGAATTTTTCTTTTGCTCTATTGGTATCGAGCATTCTACGGGGTTGTCCGTCGGGTTTTGAGGCATCCCATTTTATTTCTCCTTTAAAGCCGGTTAATTCTACAATTAAGTTTATGAGGTCTTTTATTTTTATTTCAAACCCTGCTCCGAGGTTCACGGGTTGGGGCTCGTTATAAAACTCGGTTGCAAGCAATATACCTTCCGCCGCGTCTTCGGCGTATAAGAATTCCCTACTTGCTTTTCCCGTTCCCCAGACGGTTATATAATGTTTTCCCTCGTTCTTCGCGTCAACGCATTTTTTTATTAATGCGGGTATAACATGGGATGATTTTGGGTCAAAGTTATCGCCCGGTCCGTACAGGTTAACAGGCAGAAGAAATATGCCATTAAAGTCATATTGCTGCCGATAAGATTGCAGTTGAACGAGCAGCATTTTTTTTGCCAGACCATAAGGAGCATTAGTTTCTTCGGGATATCCATCCCAGATATTTTCTTCCTTAAAAGGAACCGGGGTAAATTTCGGATAAGCGCAGATTGTTCCGAGGCACACGAATTTTTCCAATTCCGTTTTCCGTGCATATTCGATAAGTTGAATTCCCATAATGGCATTATCATAGAAAAACCTCCCCGGATTTTCCCTGTTAGCTCCGATTCCGCCAACTACGGCAGCAAGATGTATCACAATATCGGGATTTTGTTCTTTATACATTTTTGAAATGGCTTCTTTATTGCGCAGGTCGTAATCGGGCAAATCGGCAATCATTATATCCCGGCATCCCCGTTCTTTTAGCCCGCGAATCAAATGCGTCCCGAGAAACCCCTTCCCTCCGGTTACTGTTATTCGTTTCTCTTCCCAGAAACTCATCTCTTCACTCCCAGAGAGAGTTGAATGGTCAAATAGTTAAATGGTTGAATAGTTAAGGTAAAAAAAATAATCATCCGGACTTTTCCTCCCCTTCAGGTATTTGATGTACCCATTAAGTAAATGTATAACTTCAAATATTTGTTCTTTAAATTTGTTGAACTTACTCTCATCTATATATTCTTGATCTAAAGAAACTGTTAAGTGATCTAGAAGCTCGAAAATTGAACCACGAGCCTGTCTGCAAAATTGTATGTTTTCTTGATAGTGAAACCTGCCATAACCTTCAGCTATATTAGCAGTAATAGAACGTACTGAACGTAACATCTGATCGACCAATTTATATTTTTCTTCTTCGGGAAACTTTTTAACAAGGTTTGATATATCCTTACGCAGGAGCCTTGCTTTTTGCCATAAATCCAAATCTTCAAATGTAGCTGTTTTTCCCATTTTTTACCTATTTGACAATTTAACCATTTATTTATTTGACGAAAAACCTACGGTTTTCCCATATCCTAAATCCCTAAATGTAGGAGGTTTTCCAGTTTTTTTTCCTATTTGACAATTTAACAATTTATTTATTTGACTGAAAATCCTTCCTAGGATTTTCCGCTACAAGGTCGGCTTCCATCATTATCTTCACCAGTTCTTTAAACTTAACTTTCGGTTGCCATCCAAGTTTTTTCTTTGCTTTTGAGGCATCGCCAACCAGAAATTTAACTTCGGTAGGGCGGAAATAATTCGGGTCGACTTCTACAAGTGTTTTACCGGTCTTTTTGTCTATTCCTTTCTCTTTTGTTCCTTTCCCTTTCCATTCAAGATTTATATCGATATTTTTAAAAGCCTCCGCTACCAGTTCTCTAACGGTATGAGCTTCACCCGTAGCAATTACAAAATCATCGCACTTTTCCTGTTGAAGCATCAACCACATCGCCTCGACGTATTCCGGAGCGTAACCCCAGTCTCTTTTAGCGTTGAGATTTCCGAGAAATAATTTATCCTGTAAACCAAGGCGAATTCTGGCTACGGCCCGGGTTATTTTTCTTGAAACAAATCTTTTGCCTCGTCTCGGAGATTCATGATTAAAGAGAATTCCGCTGCACGCGTAAAGATTATATGCTTCTCTATAGTTTACGGTAATCCAGTGAGAATAAACTTTTGCCGCGCCGTATGGACTCCTCGGGTAAAAAGGAGTCGATTCTTTCTGTGGTGTTTCCTGCGCGTTTCCGAACATTTCACTCGATGATGCCTGGTAAAAGCGGGTGTGCACTCCTGTCTCTTTTATTGTGTCCAGCAATCTAAGAGTACCTACAGCGTCAACTTCGGCGGTATATTCAGGAACTTCGAAAGAAACCTTTACATGACTTTGAGCGCCGAGATTATATATTTCATCAGGTTTAATTTTTTCCACCAGACGGTTAAGGTTGCTTGAATCCGTTAAGTCGCCGTAATGCAGAAAAAGTTTAACATTTTTTTCGTGGGGGTCTTGATATAAATGGTCAATCCTTTCCGTAGTGAAAACACTTGCTCTTCTAATTGTTCCGTGGACTTCATATCCTTTTTTAAGTAAGAATTCAGCCAGGTAGGAACCATCCTGACCGTTTATTCCCGTTATCAATGCTTTTTTCATAAAAGTTTTCCCTCCTGATGTTAATTTAAAGAATCAAAATGTGTTGTCAAGTACATATGTTAACAAGAAATCCTGTGAAAATTTTAAGCGTTGGGAAGTTAGGACGTTAGATCGTTAGATAGTTAAACCCAACAAACCCAATTAACCCAATAAACCCTATGAACTCAATGAACCCAACAAACTCTAAGAACTCAAAAAACTAAATCCTAATCCCAAAATCCTAAACCCTAAAAAAGCCATGTAACTTAGATTCAAAGAATCTACATCATCTCTCAATTATTTCCCCTACAGAAACAAAGTTGAAATCCGTCAGAAGTTTTCTGAGTTTTTTTTCTGTCGATTTGAGTCCGGTGTAATGGCGGAGTTTATAGTGCCATTTAATTCTTCTGATTTTTGGTTGCCCCGGGTCAAGTTCCCAGGCATACAGTCAAAAAAATAAACAAATTGTGTTTTTCCAAGATTTAGTTTACATAATGTAATTATAAGTTTACATTTTTGTCCAGAGCAAAAGTGTAAAGTTAGAGGTGGGGTTTGGGTTTAAGGATTTTGTGGATTGTCTGGCGAGACAGGTGTAGTAAATCTGCAATTTCGGTTATTGAATTACCGTTTGAGATTAATTGTTCTATCAG
>Ga0307443_1001506_pt1 | contig 13691 bp, 10 predicted proteins | sample SalMarSW160220MG_FD_202148 | JGI IMG/M metagenome (GOLD analysis project Ga0307443, IMG submission 202148) | Salt marsh sediment microbial communities from the Plum Island Ecosystem LTER, Massachusetts, United States - SW1601-220 | ecosystem: Environmental > Aquatic > Marine > Intertidal zone >... | reverse complement strand
CAGCGCCAGCAGGTTGAGGTGCTCCGCCGCGGCGCCGGTCGGCTTCGCGACCACGACCCACGCCTGGCGGTACGCCTCCGGCATAGACCCGATCCGGTCCGGATCGAAGATCCCGTTCGGCTCGACCCACTCCAGAGTCGCCCCCTGGATCTCGTAGTCGGACTCGCTATGGCCCGACCATTCGTCGAGGATCGTGCGGCCGATCTCCACGGCTCGTCCTGAGCTGATCGCCTTTCGTCCTGCCGCCAGCGCGTGGTCGACCCGCGACAGGCTGGCGATCCTGCCGTCCGGGCGGATAGCCACTCGGATCTCGTCGCCCCGAACCGGGACGCCATCCTCGGTGCGTGCCCAGCGAACGACAAGCCCGCCGCTGACCGTATCCGCTTCTGCGACGGCCACCGGCCCAAGCGGCAATCCCGTCCGACGAACCGCCTGCTCGGCCGCCTTCACGGCCTTGCTTTGCCTCAGGCTCGCTCTCGATGCCGCCGGCTTGTCGAGCCTGACGGCCAGGCGCAGGCCTCGCCCGTCGAACTGGGTGACCGACAGCACTTCGCCGCCGGCAGCCACCTCGCTAACTTCGTCGAACTCAGTGTGGTTGAAGCCATCCTTGACATGCCATGCGCCCCGATTCTTCCCCGTCGGGAAACCGAGGGCATCCCTGACCTGGCCGTGCCTGGCCAGGAGCCGAGCTTCGGCGTCCCCCGAAAGGGCAACCTCCACCCTCGCCGGCCCACGGCCGACGTCGGGTAGCTCACCGGCCGGCCGCGCTGCCGCCGCCAGGCCGCTCGTGACGACCACGGCCGCCGCGATCGCTCCCGCCAGGCCGACAGCCTTCAGTCCTGTGCGAACGATGCTCACTGACATACCGGACACTCCAGGGCGGGTTGAGTCGGCTTGCCGACGTAGTTGGGATTCCCCCACCAGCTGGCCTTGAACGGCTCGCTGGCGCTGACGCCCGGGTACCCGCCCAGGGCGCTGGCGTAGGCAAACGCCTGCGACAGCGTCCGGGTGCCGATTCCGCCGTTGACGTAGCTCCAGAAGGCGCTCTCGAAGCGATAGCTCGCGCTGTCCCAGGCGTGGACCGGATAGCCGAGGTAGAACTCAGGATCGGTCGAGATCCTCGTCTTCTCGATCTGGAACGCGGCGGGCATGGTGCTCGACGACGAGCCGAGCATGCAGGTGGACATGATCACGATGTTGTATGTCGTGCCCTGAGTCTTGGCCTTGATGGCGCTCGATCGGACGATGTCGCTCGATCTGTTGCAGTCGCCCACGCCAGGGTCCTGCATGAAACCCGAGTCGACCTTGGGCGCACCCGACCTGGCCCAGTAGTTGTCGCCGTGGCTGTGGACGTAGACCGCGTAGTCGCTGAAGACGTTGCTCAGGAACGCGCTCCCGGTGAACCCGGCCCCGAGCGCCCCCTGGACCGGGCTGAAGCCCAGCTTCGCCAGCTGGCTTACGTTGAGGTTGTAGTGGAGCTTGGGGTAGTTGTCCGTAAACCCCAAGCATTGCCTGGCAAAGGCGTTCGCATTCGACCAGACATGAGCCGTGTAGGCGGCCGCCGGTGCGGCAGCAGCGCCCGATAGCGAGACTGCCAGCGCCAGCGAGGCCGCAAAGGTCGCGGCTCGCTTCATCGATCTCCTCCCATCCGGCGGGCGGATGCCTGCGGCGGGTACGATCGCGTGAGCCGGCCCCTCGACGGTCAGGCCGATGCCCGGCGGCGCCCTGGCCGCCTAACCTCGGTCAGCTCTCCCCCTCCCTCCTGGATTCGCCTCGCAAGGCCGACGAGAGGATGTGTGGCCGCCCCCACGTCCAACTCGGTTGGCGGCCACGCCATCTGGACGAGCCAACCGTACCCCCGGCCGCTTATCTGCGGCTTATCTGGCCCTAGACGTGCCTCGTGCGTCCGCCTCGGCTGCTGCTATCGTCCGAGTTGCCGTGCTCCATCTTGTGGTAGCGGACGCGGCCACCGACTACCAGCCTCAGCAAGGCACCCGGAACGGCAAGCAGCCAGAGCCCGCTGAACAGCGCCACCCGCAGCGCCCGCCACAGCCTCGCCCGACCCACCGGCGGCATCCCCTCCCCGTCGTGGCTCCAGCGCAGCGAATCCCAGCCCAGCGCGGCGCTCACGCCCAGGTATCCCCCCAGGACAGCCACAAGAGGCCGTCTCCGGCCCCCGGCCGCGGCCGCGGCCGCAGCAGCCCCAACGACGACGGTGGGGACCGCCAGCTGGCCCACATAGGCCGCGAAATCCAGCCGCGAGCGAACGGACAGGCGCCGGCTCGAGACGACTGCCTGCCCGTGATCGAACAGCCGGCGGAAAGCCCCCTCGGCCCAGCGCAGTCGCTGCCGCCACAGGTCCTCGACGGACCTCACGGGCTCTTCCCAGACCTCAACGTCCACCGCCCAGGCGACACGTTCCCCGGCACCGGCCGCGATGCGGCTCGACAGGTCGATGTCCTCCGTGAGCGCCTCCGCCCGCCAGCCACCCACCTCCGCCAGCAGATCTCGTTTGACCATGATGCCGTTGCCGCGGAACTCCGAGCAGCCCCCCATGGCCCAGCGGCCGCGGTTGATCTCCCCGTCGAGAGTCTGCTCGTCTGCCTGGGCCCCGGCCAACCAGCTCGATCCCGCGTCCAGGATCATGCGGCGCGCCGTCACCGCCCTGGCACCCGCCGCGAAGTAGCCAGCGGCCCGTCTCAGAAACCAGGGCTCGATCCGGGCGTCCGCGTCCAGCACGACCACCACGTCGCCCCGGCACAGGTCGGGCTGAGCCGCGGTCAGGGCCGCTCCCTTTCCGTCCGGGAGATGCGCTCCCTCGCGCCGGATCACGCGCGTCGCCGCCTCGACGCCGGCCTCGCGAGCTGCTCTCACCACAACCTCGCCGCTGCCGTCGGATGAGCGATCGTCAACCACTACCAGCTCGAAGCGAGGCCGTCCGTCCTCGTCCCGGTAGTCCTGCCGCGCGACATCGGCAACCAGCGCCGGCAGGACCCCGGCCTCGTCGCGAGCGCCCACCAGCACGGTGAACGTCGGGGGCGCAGCCGTCCGGCGCAGCGCGTCTGCCGCTCCCTCAGGCGTGATCGGCGGCCTTCGACCGGCAAGCGCGATCGGGACCGCGCAGCCCAGCGCTACGCCGGCCGTCAGGGCGGTCACAGCACCACCGAGCCTGCTGCGTCCAGCGAGATACCCGGCCAGTGCCCCGCCCCCCAGGATCGCGAGGGCAGCCGCCCGCCACGCGTCCGGGGTGCCCCCCGCTTCGATGCGCCCCCCTGCCGGGTCGCAGTCGACGCCCGGCTTGGCCGGCCGATTCATCGCCCCTCGTCGCCGTCTTCCGAGCTGAGGACGGCGAGGATCGCCCCACCGGTCAGCTCCGCCGGGGCTGCGCCCCTCTGAACCGCGCTCACGGGCACGCCGGCCTCAGTCCCGGCCTTGGTCGCCAGGTCGGTCCTGGCGAGCGGCCCGCGACGGACCACGCTGATCGCCCCGATCAGCGCCACCATGATGCCGACGGTGAGGATCACCGGGTCTCGGCCGACGATATCGGCGATCGGCGCCACGATGATGATCGGGGCCAGGCTGGCGATCGAGACCAGCATGTTCAGCACGCCGAAGACCCGGCCGCGCACGTCCTCAGGCAGGTCTTCCTGAAGCTGGGTCTGCGACGAGATGGAGACCACCGCGAAGGCCAGGCCCACGGCGAAGGCCAGGGCGATCACCAGCGACAGCACCGAGGCGACGCGACTCACCTCCCGGATCTGGGTCGCGACGTTCGCCTCCAGGAAGTGGGAGATGGGGCCCGCGAAGGACAGGATGGCCAGCAGCACGCCCATCGAGATCATCCCGGCCTCGATGGCCCGCCGCCGTGGCACGTACCTGCCGAAGGCGTTGAGACAGATGATCCCGCTCACGATACCCATGCCCAGGGGCAACACGACGATCATGAAGTCCTTCTCGCCCAATGCCAGCGCGCTCTGGGCGAAGCCGGGGCCCAAGATGGCCAGGATCCCGACCAGGCCGCCCGTGATCCCCAGGAACGAGAGCGACCAACCGACGTTGTGGTGGGCCCGGATGTAGGTGATGCCCTCCGAGAGATCCGCCACCATGGCCTTCACAGCCCGCTCGGCGCCCGCGACCGCCCTCTCCGCGGTGGCCGAATCCTCGGCGGGGGGCGACGCCGGCAGCGTCCAGCAGAAGACCGCCGCCACGAAGTACAGCATGGCCACCAGCAGGATCAAGGTCTGGGTATTGGCCAGGGCGATGATCAATGGCCCGGCGAGCGCGAACCCGGCGGCGAAGGCCATGTTGGTCGTCAGGGTGAACAGGCCGTTGGCCGCCAGGAGCTGGTTGCGCGGCACCAGAAAGGGAATCATCGACGCCTCCGCCGGCCCGAAGAAGGTCGTGACCGTGGCCACGAAGATCATCAGCAGGTACAGCCCAAGAAGGTTGTCACCGGCGAAGACGATCGCCACGAACGCCAGGCCTCGCATGATGTTGGTGACGACCAGCACCTGGCGCTTGTCGACCATGTCGACGAAGACGCCGGCGATCGCCGAGAACAGGATCGCCGGCAGGAGGAAGCTCAGCAGCAAGACACCCACGGCGGAGGCCGAGGCATACCTGGTGCTGATCAGAATCGTCAGGCCGTAGGTGACGGTGCTGCCGCCAACCTGAGTCGCTACCTGGGCCAGCCACAGCAGCAGGAACGGCCTGTTGTGCAGGACTGCCATCCCGCTCGGCTGGGCCGTTTCGGCGCCCGAGGCGTGCTTCGATGCGGGCCGGACGTGTCGTTGCGTCCGCCCGGTGCCGGCCGTGGCTGGGCTCACCTGGGCCCCTCTCGATCGGGCGCAACCGCTCCGCTCAAGCTCGGATCGCCCCTGCTCACGAAGGCAGCGATACGCCGTTCAAGTACTCGCCTCTCTATCAGCACATGTCGCTGGCACGTAAGGCAGCGCAACCCGATATCAGCTCCCAATCTGTCGATAAGCCAGTCCGTGCCCCCGCAGGGATGCACGCGGCGCAGCCGGACAACGTCCCCGAGCAGGAACTCGACTACACCCGACTCAGCGTTTCTCACTACCAACGCCCGCGACCGACCAGCACGCCACCGTCCGCAGAACGGCGGCTCAGACTACCAGACACCGACGGACCCATGCCGGCTGCTCGAGGCCGAGACTCAGACCGGGGGCGCCGGCCGGTCCCGTCGCATCATCAGAGCCCACGCGGCTCCCACTGCCACGCCGGCCCCGACGAGCGTGACAGCCATCAGAGGCAGTAGCCATCCCGGGGATCCGTCCGACTCGCCGCCCGGCTCCTGCGTCGGGCCGGGCTCCGACGAGGTCACTGAGGAAGGGGGCGCCGTCGCGACTGTCCCGCCGCCTGCCGTCCACCCGGGCGGCAGCGGACCGCTGGGAGCGGGCTGGGGCCCGAAGGAGCTGCCGGGCTCGGCACCAACCGATTCCATCCACGCCCGGTCGAAGGCGGCCATATCCGCGCCCGTAGCCGCGATGAAGGCTTCGTCGTCGGACGCGCCGTCGCCGAACGCCTTCAGCAGATCGTTCACCGCCGACTGGCCGTATGTCTTGATGAAGAAGTCGATTGCCGAGACGGACTCCGCATAGGCCAGGAAGAACCTGTCGCGGCTCGTGGGGAACTGGCCGCCAAGCGCGGCCAGAGGCATCAACGTGCCGTCCTGGGCGGCATTGTTGACCTGGGCCCTGTCCGAGCTGCCGTAGCCCTCCGAGACGTAGACCGCGATTGCCTCGTTGAGCCAGTGGGGCGGGTAGTGATACGGGTTGCCGGTGACCTCGTCAAAGACCACGTGGGTGATCTCGTGTGGGACTGCGGTCTGGGCATAGGTGGTCTCCCCTGGTCCGGCCAGGGCGAAGAGAGTCCGCGTCTCGGGGATGGCAAGTCCACCCACATTCTCGCGGATCCCGCCTCCCATGGCGTCGTAGAAAGGCTGCTCGTCGGCGTAGACGAAGAAGTCGATCGGCGCCTGGTGGCCCGCGCCCATGAACGCCCTGGCGTTGTCGACGCCGTCCTGGGCGAAGCCTAGCAGCGTGTCGGCGAAGCCATCAGATCCCTCGTACCAGTGCAGGCGGACGACGGGCCCGATCTTGGTCTTCCACTTGAAGCGCGTGTCGGCATAGGTGACCTCGACCTCCGGTCCCTCCTGGAGGCTGCCATCCGCGAAGACGACCCGGAACTTTGCGGTCAGCTTCGTGTTGGCCGCCAGCTGGCCCTCCGAGGTCACGATGTCGTGGGTGAAGGCTCCAGGCCCAGGGCTGTCGAGCTTCACCAGGGACGGCCCGAGGCTGCCCGGGTAGGCGATGACGATGTCGACTTCCTTGAAGCTTCCGCCACCGCTGTAGGGCTGCTTGAAGGTGATGCCCTTGCCGAACACGGAGGTGGCCGTCGGCGTCCCGAATGTGACCGAGGCAGCGGCAGCCGGCACGGCCCACGTCAGACTCAGGCCCACGACACAGGCGGCCACAAGCGCCACTCGCAGCCGGCGGCCCAGCGGAATGCCTCTCACTGGTCGGCCTCCCAGGCCAGCCCGGCATAGCGGATCAGCCCCTGCGCGTTCGGCAGCGCGCCCAACAGGCCGGGCGCGGCCAGAGCGTAGCCCGCCCCGTACTGCACCGGGATGGCGGGCGCCTCGTCCTTGACGATCGCCTGCGCTCGATCGAACGCCTCCTGCGCCTCAGCCGGGTCGGCGGCCCCGAGCGCCTCTTCGATCGCCGCGTCGAATGCCGCGTCGCTCCAGTGGCCGACGTTGTAGGTCACCCCGGTGCCGAGCAAGATGCCCAGGAAGTCGTTTGCGCCGGGATAGTCCGCTACCCAGCCCATGTAGAACATGGCCGGCGACTCCTCGATGATGCTGTCGTAGTAGTAGTCGCCATCGAGGATCGCGTAGTCGATGTCGATCCCCAGGTTGTCGTGCAGTTGGGCGATGATCCCGGCGTCCAGGCCGGCTCCCCCGGTCACGAGGGTCACCCTGGGGAAGCCGACGCCGTTGGGGTAGCCGGCTGCGGCCAGCTCGGCCTTCGCCTTCTCCAGGTCGAACTGCGGCCCGAAGTCCAGGTCGCTTCGTCCCGGCAGGCCCGGCGGGACGAGGCTGGTCGCTGCGGTCTGCAGCGGGTTGCCCTGGAGGCTGACCATGCGCCGCCAGTTGATGCCCATCTGGAACGCGCGGCGGACGTGAACGTCATCGAACGGGGGCTTGGTGGTGTCGAAGGCGTAGTAGTCCACCGACGCGGATGGCTCCACCCGCAGCGAGGGGCCCAGATAGTCGTCGTAGATGATCCACATCGCATCCCAGGGACTGATCGGCGTGTAGTCCAGGTTGCCGATCTCGAACTCGCTCACCGGGCTGTTGCCGCCGGTCGTGTGCATGACATGGATGGTCTTGATGGCAGGCGGGCCGGCCCAGTAGAGGCTGTTCGCGAGCAGGGTCGTTTCCTCGTCCGTCTCGGCAGTCAGGGTGTAGGCGCCCGAGCCGACGAAGCTACCGGCGCGCAGCACGGCCGGTCGAGTGTCGATGTCGGGCGGAACGACTGCCAGAGTCGGGCTCGAGGCGATAGCCGGGAAGTCGGAGGCCGGGTGGATCAGGTCCACGGCCACCTCCCTGTCCCCGCTCGTGGCGAAGCCAACGCCGGCCTTGTCGCCCTTCCCTTCGCGGTAGGCGCGTGCCCCCACGACCCCATCGAGCAGCGACGCAAGCTGGCTTGGGCGCGCCGGATCGAGCACCCGCATCCAGCTCGAGACCACGTCCTGAGCGGTCAGGTCGCGCCCGTCCGAGAACTTGAGCCCGGGCCGGAGCTGGAACACCACCCGCTGCCCATCGCGCTCCGTGCGCCAGGATTCGGCCAGGGCGGGTTGGACGTGCCCGGCAGGGTCGACGGCTGTCAGAGACTCAAAGACCTGCGAAATGATCTGGGCGCTGCCCGAATCGCTCTGGGCAGCTGGATCGAAGGACGATGCGGACGGACCGAGAATGCGCAGCGCGCCGCTCGAAGCGCCCGAATCGGGCCGCCCGCCATTCTCATTCGAGGAACTCATACCCAGCGCGGCCGCCGAAGCGACGGCGCAGGCCAGCAGGGCGACCGCCGCGGCAAGGCAGACCCGGTGCCGCGCCACAGGCGCGGGGGGCGAGCCCCACGCGTAGGTCACGAGCCCACCCACCAGGCCGGCAGAGTCCCGCCAGTGCCGCCAGCGGGCACCTGCCACTCTATCGGGGTGGGGCGAGGAAGCGGCCGTGCCGTCCAGACATACCCCTGCCCCAGCAGCCTTCTCATCAGAGCGCAGATGCAGACCATGCGACGCATGCGCTGAGTATAGAGGCAGCGGCTCATCCCGCTGGCGGTGGCGCCATCAGGCGCGAACAGAGGTCCCCGCGGCCCCCGCGGCGGCTCCCGCGGGGGCCCGCGCATGTCGCTGAGCGGCCGCTCCGGCCAGCGTCGCGAGGTGATCCAGGATCCGCAGGCGCTCGGGGGAGACGACCACGCCCGGCCCCAGGGCGAAGCCGACTACGCCCCAGACGACGCCTCCCGCCGCCATCGGCGCCCCTACCATCATGCCGCTGTCGGACTCATCCTCAGCTAGGGCCCTGCCGCTCGCCCACAGCCGTCCCCAGAAGCCCTGGCCACGCTTGATCGGCTGGGTTGCCTCATGGTAGCGGCCCGAGCCAACGACGAGCCGCATCTCGTCGTCGCGGCGCCGGCGGCGGCCGTTGCCGCCCGATCCCTTGTGTGGCATCGCCACCAGCCCATCCCGGGACCCAACGATCGCTGCCCCATGCCGAAGCACGCTCCTGGCCACTGCCTGGGCAGTCCGCGCAGCCAGAAGGTCGCGGGCCGCGTCCAGAATGGCCTCCGAGAGGAGCGACGCCACGCCACCGTCCACATCGCTCGGGCCTTCACCCCGGCGACGCTTGGCCTCGTAGAGAGCGGTGTCGGCCGCCTGCACCAGCTCGGTCTTGGTCGCGCCGTCGGGCGGCCAGCAGGCAACGCCGGCGGAGGCCCCGTACGGCATGCCGATTGCGCCCGCGGACGACTCGGCGGCAGCCTCTCGAATGGCCGCCTGGATCCGGGCAGCCACTTCCTCGGCCTGGCCGCGGCTGGCGCCTATGAGGAGCAAGGCGAACTCGTCCCCGCCGTAGCGATAGGCCCGGTCGTTCTGGCGGATGCCGCCCACGACGGCCAGGGCCACGGCCTGCAGCAAGGCGTCGCCAGCCGGGTGGCCGTACGTGTCGTTGAAGGCCTTGAAGAAGTCGAGGTCCATCATCACCAGCGAGAATGCCTCGCCGGCTTCGACAAGGGTGTCCACGTCACGCTGGAAGGTGCCATGGTGGCGAAGACCGGTGAGTGGATCGAGATCGGCCCGTGTCGAAACCGTGAAATGGGCCTCCGCGTTCTGGAGGGCAATCGAAGCTTGACCCGCGAACAGCTTGCTCAGCTCGAACTCCGGCTCGGAGAAGCGCGCTTCCGGCCCGCCAACTCGGATCAGGTTCAGCGAGCCGACAACCTCGCCCTGAATCCGCAGGGGCACGACGATGATGTTCTGTTCGGGCAGGCTGCCGTCCCCTGACGGCCGCTCCTCTGCCCCCGGCCCTGACGCCGGGTCAGACTCCGCGGCGTTGTTGCGGCGGACAGCCTCGCCGCTGTCCATGACCTGCTTGGTGAGGCTCTCCTCGCGTGGCAGCCAGGCGGCCTGGGGTGCGTCGTCCTCTCCCGAGTGAGCGCGCGACAGCACAGCCTCGATCGCGCCGCCGTCACGGCCGCGGTGGTAGATCGTCAGCCGGTCGTAGTGGACGACCATGCCTATCGTCTCGGCGATCTGCTCGAGGACGAGGCGCGGATCGAGCTGTGAGACCAGCTGCTCGCTGACTCCCAGCAGGCGCCGCTCGCCCGCGACCTGGCGCTCGAGCCGTACTCGCTGGCTCTCCAGGCGAGCGATGTTGGCCGCGTTGACGATCGCCTGGGCCGCGTATCGCCCGAAGATCGAGAGGGCCTGCTCGTCCTGGAGCCCGTACGCGTTTGGGACCGCTCGAGAGACAGCGAGAACGCCGTGGACCTCGTCTCCATACGACATGGGCACCATCAGCAGCGACCACGCGCCCTCCGCCATGCTCGGCGGGCAGCCATCGGGGGCCTGGGCGTCGGGTACGATCACCCCTTCGTTTCGCTTCGCCACCGAAGCGGCCAGGACCCCGTCCGGGCCGGCGTCCGTCTGCCGGGCCGCCGGCCGCTGTGTATCGCCCGTCCCGCACGAAGCCGCCACGACCCGGAGCACGCCGTCCTCCGGGTCTTGCCTGAAGACCCGCACCGTATCGCACTCGACCAGCCGGCCGGCCTCGGCCACGATCGTCTCCTCGACAGCCTCGGACTCGCGCAGCTGCGCCAGGCGCAGGCTCAGTTCGTGGATCGCAGTCAGGCGGCTGGCCATGGAGCGAACCGAGGCGAACAGGCGTGAGTTCTCCTGGGCCGTTGCCAGCTGGCCGGCGAAGCCCGTGGCCAGGCCTAGCTCACGCACCGTCCAGGGATGAGGTCGCTTGTGCGCGATACACAACATCCCCAGCATCTCCCCGTGAGTGCGGCACGGCACGCCGGCCAGGCCGGCGATCCCCTCGCTCTCGACCAGCGCCCGGATCTCCTCGGCAAGGGGGTTGGACGGGTCTTCGAGCGGGATCGCCACCAGAGGGCTGTCCGGCCAGCGACGCATGATCGATTGCAGCGGGCCCACCACCTGGCGATCCAAAGCCGACAGCATCTCGCTGGAGATGGACCGGTGGGCCGCCAAGACCAGGCTGCGATCGGCCTCCTCACGCCAGAAGGCGACTCCGTCGGCCTCCAGGACCAGCTCGATCCCCGCCAGCGCCTCGTCCAGCAGCCGCCCGCTTGCCGCCAGCTCGGTTTCGACGCCTGCCGGGGCGGTCTCCGCCGAAGACGGGGCGCCGAATCCCGCCCCGCCCGGTCCCGGCGCATCGGGCGGCCGCACTTGCCCATCGGCTGAGCGACGGCTCTCCATGACACTGCCCATTCTCGGGACTCATTCCCGGAACACCAGTACCCATCCGGCGTACAGGGGTGGCCCACCCGGCATCCCCCAATTGCCGCAGATCAGGCTCCCCCAGGAGGGTGGCGATGGCGTGTCTGATCGATCGGATGCGGGTGCGAGTGGACCAGGCGGCCGTGGCGGTGGCGGTGCTCATGGATCAGATTCGCTCTCAGGAGCAGTGCCGTGTCCGCCAGGATGGCCGCCGCCAGGCCGTCTCCTGCCACCCGTCCGTCCTCGCTCAGGACCACGGCTCGATCGGCGATCAGAGGTACGACGTCCAGCTCGTGGGTCGCCACCACGAGGGTTCGACCGGCCGCCAGCCCGGCGACGAGCTCGACCAGGACCCACTTCGTCCGGGGGTCCAGGGCCGCCGTCGGCTCGTCCAGAAGCAGCACCTGCGGCCGGAGCGAGAGCACGGAAGCGATCGCCGCCCGCTTCTTCTCGCCACCCGATAGCTCGAATGGCGCTCGGTCGGCCAGGTGGGCGATACCCATGGCCGCCAGGGCCTCGTCGCAGCGCTGGCGAGCTGATTGCCCGCTCCCGGGAGCTCGACCCGACCACCACTCCGTCCACGGTCTACCGCACCCTCGATCTCCTGGAGGAATTGGGCCTGGTATGCCATGGGCACACGCCCGACGGCCGCGAGGAGTACCACGTCCTGCCCGAGACGGTCCACGGCCACCTCCACTGCGAGGGTTGCGGCGGAACCTGGGAGATCGACCCCGAGGCCGGGGCGGTCATCGCCCGGGCGCTGGAAGCTCAGCTGGGGTTCGCGGTAGACCTGTCACACGTCACGATCTCCGGCTGGTGCCCCGCCTGCCGTCCCGCCCAGCCCTGCCAGCCTGCCGAGACCTCCGACTAGCCTGCAGCCTGCCGCGCCCCAGCTCGCATGGCTCGCGTTGCGCCCCACCCTCCGACGGCGAGGCCCGCCATCAGCAGCGGCCACGGGTACCAGCCCGGAAGACCCCCATCCATCAAGTTTGCGGCGTCCAGGGTGAAGCTCAGGATCACCAGCAGGCCTCCGCCCAACCCCAAGACCGCCTCGGGCCAGCCCGCTCTCGGCGTCGCGTCGTGCTCGTCCGCCCGGGCTACGGCCAGGCCGAAGCCGATCAGGGCCAGGCTCACGGCCAGTGGCGCATAGATCGGCCCGGCCCATGGAACAGGGATGAGGAAGAGCAGGTCCCACACAGCCAGAGAAGCCGGCCAGCCCAGGAAGACCCACAGCCAGAAGTAGTAGGCGATGTCCCAGATGCCGAAAGCGACCGCCCCCCAGGCCAGCCTCGTCTGGTAGTTCCGCCCGGCCAGCCAGCCCGCCGCGGCCAACAGCACCAGGGTCCCCACCTCGCGGCCGACTTCCATGGCGGCCAGATCGCCCACGGCATCGGGGCTGCGAAGAGGGAACAGCGTGTCGGGCGTGATCGACAAGGCCCGCTCCAGGTAGACCACGCAGGCCGACTCGATGTACGCCATGGCCACGGCGAAGGCGGCGATGGTGAAGGCACGCCCGCGAAGGCTCATCGGCGGCTCCCGATCTCCTCCCCTGCAAGGATTGGCGCCCCCGGCCGGATTCGAACCAGCGACGCCCGCCTTAGGACGGCGGCGCTCTATCCACTGAGCTACGGGGGCCCGAACGGGATGTTACCGCGTCGCGGCGCGTCGGGCGCCATTCGCCCGGGCGACGCCCGCCCTAGACGAGGGCCTCGAACTTGAACCGATCCCGGTCGCGCGCCAATCGGCCGACGGGCTTGAGCGGTTCGTGCGACAGGACAATAGTCCAGCCTTCATCGGCCGCCCGCCCGAAGAGCGCCTGCTTCACGGCTACCGAATCGAGCGGGAAGTCATCGAACGAGGTCACCCAGCGGGGGTTGGCGCTCCACGGCCGCATGCACAGGTCGCCGAAGAAGGCCACCGTGCGGTCCCCACCGCGGATCAGCACCCCCTGGTGCCCGGCGCTGTGCCCGCCCGTGGCGAAGACCGACACGCCGGGCAGCAGCTCCGCCTCGCCGTCCACCGCGTCACGCACTCCCAGCTCCCGGAAGAGCCGCAGCTCCGGCTGGTCGTAGCCGGCGGTCAGGCGTGGGTTGTCGCCCATTGCGATCTCCCACTCCGCCAGCTGGGCCACGAGCTTCGCCCGCGGGAAGGCCGGCGAGCCGTCCGGCCGCATGACCCCTCCGGCGTGGTCGTAGTGAAGGTGGCTCACCGCCACCGCATCCACGGTCGCCGGGTCGAAGCCAGCGTTCTCCAGGGCGGGCACGACCCAGGGGCCCTCGTAGCTGCGCATCGCCCGGGCCTTGTCGCTGATGCGCGCCCCGATCCCGGTTTCCACCAGGACCCGTCCCGCCGGCGTCTCGATCAGCAGGCAGTTGAGCGCCTGCAACAACCGGTGCTCGGCGTCGATCTCGCCGGCCACCAGGTGGCCCCACATCGCCCTCGGGACGACGCCCAGCAACGCCCCGGCGTCGGAGCGAAAGCGGCCGGCTTGGATGAGGGCAACCCGCGTACCACCCCCGAGGTCGGCCGACCAATCGACCGCATCGTTCATCGTCGTCACTTGACGGTGGCCCCGCTCTCCCGCTGGGCGTAGAGATTGTCCACCTCCCGCTTGAGGGCCTCGAGGTCCTCGAAGCTCT
>Ga0307443_1001487_pt1 | contig 13808 bp, 12 predicted proteins | sample SalMarSW160220MG_FD_202148 | JGI IMG/M metagenome (GOLD analysis project Ga0307443, IMG submission 202148) | Salt marsh sediment microbial communities from the Plum Island Ecosystem LTER, Massachusetts, United States - SW1601-220 | ecosystem: Environmental > Aquatic > Marine > Intertidal zone >... | reverse complement strand
ACATTAAATACCTGGAAGTAATTGCCGGAGGAGGATCAACCTTTTATGCAGAAGGGTATGCAGAAAGACAGAAAATTCATGTTTCAGTATCGGCTTCGTTTTCAGGTCACAAACTGGAAGGTGAGTTTGTCAGCGTTGAAGCTTCTTTAAGCGGAATGGCGAAAGTTTGTGCTACGGAAAAACTGGATGTGGCTGTTGGAAGTAATAGTTATGTAAGTTATGCATGCGATCCTGTACAGATCATACAGGATGTTAGACCGGGAGGGATTCTTGAAGAGGCTTCGGAAGAATAATACTCATTCCGGGGTTTGTAATTGTTTCTATGGCAAGTGAATTGAATCAGAATTTCGTCAGGACCTCGGTAATTATTTATTCACTTGTAACAATGCGACAGAAAAGAAAATATAAAAAGATATTATAAAAAATAGTTTTATTTTTTCGAGTGTTTTAAAAAAGCTTCGGCTATAATCATATCAAGGGTTGAAGTGATTTTAATGTTTTCCTGATTTCCCTCGGCAAGATAGATCTTGTACCCTGCTTTTTCTACAACAGATGCATCATCTGTAAATTCTTCCTGGTATTCGGTATTGTATGCGTCAAGGAGCAATTCAGACTGGAATACCTGGGGAGTTTGCACTGTACGATAAAGTGCCCTGGGTTCGGCAAATGAATCTTCCTGATCAATTTTCCGGATGGATTCATTCAGAGGTATAATAGGAACTGCAGTACCCAACTTTTCTGCAATAGTGTAACAATTTGAGATGGTTTCCTTGCTGACAAGCGGTCGTACACCGTCGTGGATGGCAATGAGTGAAGTTCCGGTAATATCAGCCAAACCGTTTTGAACCGAATGAAATCTGGTTTCGCCACCCGCAATGATCCTGTGATTGATCTTAAAATTGAATTGGTCACACAATTTTTTCCATGTTTCCATCTCAGATTCGGCAAGAACCAAACGTATTTCCAGGTTGTTATCGTAAGAGAAAAAAGTGTTCATGCTATACATGAGTACAGGAAGGTTGTGCAGAAGGATAAACTGTTTGGGTATATTTGCATCCATACGCATTCCTGTTCCTCCGGCTGCTATTAATGCTATTTTTTTCATGGATACCAAATTAAAATGAAAAGATGCAACAATTGATTTTAACCTGCTTTGGCAAAAAACAAACTTTGAATTAATCAATAGGGCAGGTTAAGATAAAAAATGTACATTTAATAAACCCTATACATTACGTCAAAAATGTTTAATACATCCTTTGAATTTTTAAGAACTCTTTCACAAAACAACAATCGTGAATGGTATCATGCAAATAAATCTTTTTACAATAACGCAAAACAAGAATTTGAGCATGTCACAGAAGTCTTATTGCATGAGGTGAGTAAGTTTGATAAAGACATAAAAGGTCTTATCCCCAAAGATTGTATATTCCGAATTTTTCGCGATGTGCGATTCTCGGCTGACAAATCACCCTACAAAACCAATTTTGGTAGTTTTCTTACACGTGGAGGAAAGAAAGCCGGATTTGCAGGATATTACCTGCATATTGAACCGGGAAATTCGTTTATTGCCGGCGGCATTTATATGCCTCCCTCACCTTTTCTTAAGGCAATTCGCAATGATATTTATAAACATGTTGAAGAGTTTAAAGAGATCATATACTCCCATGAACTGACAGATCATTTTGAACCGTTATCAGGAGATAAGCTTAAAAAACCGCCAAGGGGATTTCCTAAAGACTTTCCGGATGTGGATTTGCTGAAATTTAAAAGCTATGGATTTTCAAAGATGAAAACTGACAAAGAAATGATGGATGACAATATTCTGGAAGAAATAGTAAATAGTTTTCGTGCTCTCTATACTTTTAATCGTTTTCTAAATGAAGCGATTTCCAATATGAGGTAGGTTGTTGGGTTACTTGTTGCTGGTTGCTTGGTTCTGGTCTGTTGGGTTATTCGGTTATTGGACATTGGACATTGGGAGTTGGACATTACCCGCCTTTGGTGGGCAGGCGAGCATCAGCAGGGCAGACACAGTTTTAAACAAATCCTCAAAAGCCTGATCATTACGTCATTGCGAGCGAGGTACGAGCGTGGCAATCTTGTTAAATAAAAATCCAGATTGCTTCACTGCGTTCGCAATGACGGTTTTCGAACTTTTGATACAGTCCCGACAGGATGCAAAATAAATGCGTTTCATCTGCCTGCTTAATTCAGGGATTATACAATCCATGAAACGCAAACCACAGAGATTTGAAATTTTGATATGTAAGACTAAAGACTGGGGACCAGGGACTTGAGACTTATTACGAACTCCGCACCAGAGAACCCAGGATCAGGGCTTTAACACTTTTTCAATAGCGGCAGATAATTCGGGGATGGAAAAGGGTTTCAATACATGGCCGTCACAGCCTGCATCGTAACAATTTTGAATTTCATTATCGAGGGCAAAAGCAGTTTGCGCAATGATAGGAATATCGGGATGTATGGATTTGATCTTTTCGGTAACTTCAAGACCGTCCATTGAGGGAAGGTGAATGTCCATAAGTATAAGGTCAAAATGCTGACCTTCGGAAATCATGTCAATAGCGCGCTGACCTATTTCAGCCCAGACTACTTCAGCTGAATATCCTTCAAGAATATCACGCAGAAGAAACCAGTTTGTTTCTTCATCTTCAACAACCAGAATTCTTTTATTTTTTAGTAATTGCTCCATTTCTTAATAAAAAAGGATAAATTACGATAACAAAGAAATAAGAACCTTAAGTAACTGAAAAAAAATCACTTTTCCAATTCTTTCCATGCAAGAGCTGATGCTCCTAAAATGGCAGCATTGGTTTCATTCAGCTGTGACATCAGGAGTTTCACCTTTCCTTTATAAATAGGGAAAAGATTTTCCTCCATATTTTTTTTTGTAGGTTTAAGCAATAAATCACCTGCATTTGTCAGTCCGCCAAACAGGAAAATTGCCTCCGGACTGGTGCATGCAACCGCATCAGCAAGCTTCACACCAAGTATACGTCCTGTAATTTCAAATGCTTCGATGGCAATTTTATCTCCCTTTTTGGCCGCTTCAGAGATCATTTTTGAAGTAAGATCCTCAAAGCTTATATTACGCATTTCACTTTCCAAAATCTTTTCGGTCATAAGTTTGAAGACTGTACGTTTTATGCCGGTAGCAGAAACATAAGTTTCCAGGCAACCTTTTTTTCCGCAACCGCAATCGCGGCCACGATGCTTAACATTCATATGTCCCAATTCGCCCGCAAAGCCTCCATGCCCGTATACGATATTGCCGTTTACAACAATTCCGCTTCCCAGTCCTGTGCCCAAAGTAATGACTATAAAATCTTTCATATTTTTGGCACCTCCGTAGATCATCTCACCGAGTGCAGCTGCATTTGCATCATTCGTGAGTACAATGGGAATATCAGGATAATACTGGTTTAATTTTTCGACAAAATGGATGGTACCTTTCCAGTTCAGGTTAGGAGCATTTTCAATGGTGCCTTTGTAATAATTGCCGTTTGGAGCACCAATGCCAATGGCTTTAATGTTTATGGGATCATGAAAAGAACTGATTATTTCTTCAATCTCGGTGGTGAGGTTTTCGAGATAGACATCAAAATCATTATATTTATCAGTGCTTGTGAAACTTTCTTTAAGACAATGACCGTTTTTATCAACTATTCCGTATTTGGTAAAAGTACCGCCAATATCAATGCCAATTACATGCTCAGTCATATGTGAATATACTAATAGATGAAGTGTTTATACAACACAAAAATAATACAATCATTTGGAATAAGAATTATCAATTCATAAGAGAAGAAAACCGCATTGTTTATTCTATTCATTTAAATTTTCCAAACGTTTCATTTATCCTTGAGCTTTTCTGTTCATTTTCGTCTCGTAAAGATAGATCAACTCATTTCTTTCAAATATTTCCTTTGAAACAAAAAAATCGATGCTACTCCAATGGATATGGCCGAATCGGCAATGTTGAATATGGGTCTGAAAAAGATGAATCTCTGACCATGCCAGAACGGAACCCATTCGGGGAAAGTGATCTCTATCAGAGGGAAATATAACATGTCAACTACTTTGCCATGGAGAAAGGGAGCATATCCTCCTTCTCCGGGAAAGAGCACTGCGGGTTTCAAGGCACTGCTTTCACTGAATACCAGGCCGTAAAACATGCTGTCGATGATATTGCCTATGGCTCCGGCGAGGATCATGGAAAGGCAGAAGATAAAGCCAAATGGAGCTTTCTTTTTAATGATAGAACGCATGTAAAAACTGATAAGTACAACCGCCATCAATCGAAAAATGGTCAATGCCGGCTTGCCAAATTTTCCCGGTATATCAATTCCGAAAGCCATACCCGGATTTTCAATAAAACGAAGCAGGAACCAATTGCCTATAACAGGTTGAGTTGATCCCAGGGGCATTGTTGTTTTAATAATGATCTTAAAAGTCTGGTCAATGATAAGAATTGTTATTACAACCAGCAGAGCCTTTTGTGACAGAGACAATGTAAATGGGTTTCGCATGATGTATATGTTGCTGACAAAAATAAAAAATGATTGGAGAAAGTACCCAATCATTTTTATTTTGTTATAAAAACAGGAATTATCTTTGCCTTTGTTTTGCGTCTATAGAAAGAGTGGCATGTGGTACCGCCCGAAGTCTCTCCTTAGATATTAACTTTCCTGTTTCACGGCAAATACCATAGGTTTTGTTTTCGATTCGTACCAGGGCAGCCTGTAAATGCTGGATGAATTTTTGTTGTCGTTGTGCCAGCTTGCCAGATTCTTCCTTTGAGAGTGTTGATGCGCCTTCTTCGAGGACTTTAAAAGTAGGAGAAGTATCTTGAGTATCGTTGCTTTCGCTTTGAGTTATGGCACTCTTGAGTGTCTCATAATCTTTTTTGGCTTTCTCGAGCTTATCCAGAATGATCTGTTTGAATTCTGCCAACTCCTCATCATTATATCTTGTCTTTTCAGCCATCATCATAAAATTTAGTCTATTAAAAGTATAAAAAATATTAATATGTACTGCTTTCCTTTTTAAATCTTATTAATTTGTATCAGGGTGATAATTTCATCGCTTAATTCAACTTCAAAAGCCTTGTCAGCCTTAAGTTCATCCACCAAATCAATATTTGTTGCCAGGGTTTGAGAGCTAATGTATTCTGAGAAGTTTTCAACAGCCTTAATGATATCCCCATGTTTTTTAATGCGGATATGAATTTTATCTGTTACTTCAAGACCACTGTCTTTTCTCAGGTTTTGGATTCGATTGATAAATTCCCGGGCAATACCTTCATTACGCAGTTTTTCCGTCACAGTTATATCCAGGGCTACTGTTATCTTCCCTTCATTGGCAACAAGCCATCCGGGGATATCTTCCGAGATGATTTCAACATCTTCCAGGGTAAGAACAATCTTTTCACTATCTACCTGAATTGCTTTTTCCCCTGAAGATTCTATTTCAGCAATGTCTTCCTGCGAGAATTTTGCTATGGTGCCGGATATTTGCTTCATCAATTTCCCATAGCGGGGTCCAAGTGTTTTAAAATTAGGCTTGATTTTTTTTACAAGTACTCCTGAAACATCTTTCAGATATTCAATTTCCTTGACATTTACTTCCGAAAGGATCAGGGAAGATACTTTTTGTAACTGTTCTTCAAATTTGCTGTTGAGTACAGGCACCATAATTTTGCTCAAGGGTTGACGTACCTTGATGTTTACCTTACGTCGTAAACTGAGTATCATGGAAGAAATTGTCTGCGCAATACTCATTCTTTGCTCCAGGTCTTTGTCTATATAATTTTTATTCCACTGCGGAAAATAAACAAGGTGAACAGAATCCTGATCATACTTTCCGGATACGCTGTTCAGGTCGCAGAAAATTTTGTCAGTAAAAAAAGGAGCTATAGGCGATGCAAGAATGGCAACTGCTTCGAGGCATTCATACAATGTCTGGTAAGCAGCAAGTTTGTCATCATCGAAATTACCTCCCCAAAATCTTTTTCTGTTCAGCCGAACGTACCAGTTGCTGAGGTTTTCCAGCACAAATTCCTGAATTGCCCGACCGGCACGTGTAAGTTCATAATTTTCATAATGCGATTCCACTTCTTTGATCAGGGAATTCAGCAGGGAGATTATCCAGCGGTCAATTTCAGGTCTTTTTTCAACAGGAATTTCTGTAGCTGAATTGTCAAATCCATCAACATTTGCATAGAGCGCAAAAAAAGAATAGGTGTTATAGAGTGTACCAAAGAATTTACGTCTTACCTCTTCCACTCCTTCCATATCGAATTTCAGGTTATCCCAGGGTTGCGCATTGGTCATCATATACCAGCGCAGGGGATCAGAACCGTATTTTTTAATTGTCTCAAAGGGATCAACAGCGTTTCCCAGTCGTTTTGACATTTTGTTGCCGTTTTTATCCAGCACCAGGCCATTGCTGATGATGTTTTTATAAGCGACGGAATTAAAAAGAATGCCTGCAATGGCATGCATGGTGAAAAACCACCCACGAGTCTGGTCAACACCTTCAGCAATGAAGTCGGCAGGATACACAGCACGAAATTCATCTTCCTTTGTAGCAAAGGGATAATGAACCTGGGCATAGGGCATGGCACCGGAATCGAACCATACATCGATGAGGTCAGGTTCGCGCATCATCTTTTGTCCGTTGTCTGATACAAGCACTATTTCATCCACAAAGGGACGATGCAGATCGAAGTGAGAATAATTTTTTTCTGAAAAGTCACCTTCTTTGTATGAGGCAAGGGGATTGGATTTCATAAATCCTGCTTTCACAGACTTGTCGATCTCATTTTTAAGCTGGGCGACAGAACCAATGCAGATTTCTTCGGTTTTATCTTCCGATATCCAAATTGGCAGGGGGGTACCCCAGAATCGTGAGCGGGAAAGATTCCAGTCGACAAGGTTTTCAAGCCATTTTCCAAAACGTCCTGTACCGGTAGATTCAGGTTTCCAGTTGATGGTATTGTTAAGTTCTATCAGGCGATCTTTCAGTTTTGTCGTACGTATAAACCAGGAATCGAGAGGATAGTAAAGTACAGGTTTATCTGTGCGCCAGCAGTGGGGGTAATTGTGCACATGTTTTTCTATGCGGAATGCTTTGTTGTTCTTTTTCAACATTACAGCAATATCGATATCCAGAGTCGGGTCATTTTCTGTCAGGTTTTCATCGTATTCATTTTTTACATACCGGCCCTCAAACTCTGAATAAGTATTCAGATTGACCTGATTTTTAACAAATGCAGGATCCAGATTTTTTACGGGATACATGCGTCCTTTCTTATCAACAAGAGGCGCAGTGACTCCCTGTCTGTCAACAATAGTAAGAGAAGCTACCTTGTATTGTTGGGCGACACGATAATCGTCAGCACCAAAAGTCGGGGCAATATGTACAATACCTGTTCCGTCTTCGGTGGTAACAAAATCTCCAAGAAGTACTTCAAAAGCTTTGCCTGCGGGCTTCACCCAATCGATGAGCTGTTCGTATAGGATGCCTTCAAATTCTTTTCCCTTGTATTCGTGAAGTATTTTATAAGGTATGTTTTTATCTCCCGGATTGTATTCATCAAGGCTGAGTTCTGCATTTTTTACATTAAAATAAACCGGCATAAGGTCTTTAGCAAGTATAGCTGTAATAGGCTCACCTGAGTAAACATTGAATGTGCGCACTTTTATATACCGTATGTCAGCGCCAAAAGCAAGGGCTGTGTTGGATGGAAGAGTCCAGGGAGTTGTTGTCCAGGCGAGAAAATAAAGATCAGTATCTGTGTCTTTAAAAAGAAATTCTGATTTCTTATCCCGGATGACTTTAAACTGAGCAACACAGGTAGTATCTTTTACATCGCGGTAACAACCGGGTTGATTTAGTTCGTGAGAGCTAAGTCCTGTACCTGCAGCAGGAGAAAAGGGTTGTATGGTGTAGCCCTTATAGAGCAGGTTTTTATCATGAAGTTGTTTCAGAAGATACCAGAGCGTTTCAATGTATCGGTTATCATAAGTAATATACGGATGATCCATATTGATCCAGTAACCCATTTTTTCCGTAAGATCTTCCCACTCACGTGTGTATTTCATTACCTCTTTCCTGCATGTGTTGTTGAATTCTTTTATACTGATTTTTGTACCTATATCTTCCTTAGTGATCCCAAGAGAGGTTTCCACGCTCAGTTCAACAGGTAGTCCGTGCGTGTCCCAACCTGCTTTGCGCTCAACAAATAAGCCTTTGAGGGTTTTGAAGCGGCAAACGATGTCTTTTATTGTACGTGACATAACGTGATGAATGCCGGGGATACCATTGGCAGAGGGAGGTCCCTCATAAAAGATAAATGCCCTACCTGCGCGCCGGGACTCCAGACTACGGCTGAAAACATCCCTGCTTTTCCATTGGTTCAGCATTTCCTTGTTGATCCTGGATAAATCAAATTGCTTGTATTCCGGAAATTTGACACTCATTTTACCTGTAATTTTGAAAAATCTGCTGAAAATTGCACAAAGATAGATTTCTGAACAGAAAAAACCAATTTTAATTTTTATTAGTGAAACTTTTGAAAATCAGTTGATTTGTAATGATGGGATCAATTGAAGTTTGATCTTTCAGGTTAAGGAGTTATTGGGTGGTTGGTAATTCGTAATTCGTAACTGGTAATTGGTTATTTCGCATTCAGTAAATCGGGAAACGTAAATTACCGGCATGAATACCTCACCCCTGCCCTCTCCAGATTGGAGAGGGGGTGCTTACTGCAAAGGATATACGCAATCCATGAAACGTAAACTTCCGGCATTGGATAGTACCACTGATGCGGTGTATTTAGTAAATGACGTTTACCCTTGGGCAAGACCCAAGACCCTAAAAGGAATTTTACCCTGTGCCAAGAGCACAGGGTGTTTGATCCCGATTAGCTTCGCTATCGGGATTAATTCGACTTACAATTTTCACGAATAATATGAAGTGAAAATTGAGTCTCATTAATAAAAAACGGTCACGCCATGGTGTGACCCTACAAAATCGGTTCAGGCTTTTCGGAGGGTGAAGGAGAAGGAGGTTCCTTTTCCGTAAGTGCTTTGCACGTTGATGGTCTGGTTGTGTGCTTCAAGAATATGTTTTACAATGGACAGGCCCAGTCCGGTACCTCCCATTTCACGCGAACGGCTTTTGTCTGTTCTGAAAAAGCGTTCAAAAATCCTGGGGAGGTCCTTTTCGGAAATGCCAATGCCATTGTCAGAAATTTCTACCATTACATTATCTTCCATATTGAGAACTTCAATGCCAGTATAACCATTTTTCTTTCCGTATTTAATGGAATTGATCAAAAGATTTTCAATAGCTTCCCGGATTCTTTCCCTGTTGGCCATGACAAAAACAGATTTCTCATAACTTTTCACAGACTTTATCTTGATCTTTTTTTCTTTGCTAAACATGTGTTGATCTTCTATACATTCTTCCAGCAGCTTAACAATATCAAATCGCTGAATATCAAGCTTTAGTTTAACTGACTCAAGTAGTGATATTGATTCCAGGTCGTTGACAATGGAAATCAGCCGGTTGATGCTTTTTTCTGTTCTTTCGAGATAATGTTTGTTGATGTTTTGATCTTCAAGACCTCCGTCGAGAAGAGTAAGGATATAACCCTGTATATTGAAAATCGGAGTTTTGAGCTCGTGCGATACATTTCCGAGAAATTCACGGCGATATTTTTCCAGCTGCCGCAGCTGAGAAATCTCTTTGGTCTTCAATTTTGCCCAGCGCATTACATCATTCTGCACATCCTGCATGATATCCTTTTCTTCCAGATCTTTTTTTAGCCTGTTTTCGTCAAAGCTGACACTTTGAATGGTTTTGTATATGGGCTTTATCTTTTCAAAGATAAAGCTGTTAAGGGAATAGAAGATGACAAGGAAAATAGCAAAGAATACTACCAGGGCTATAAAAAACAGTACAACATAATAACTGGTATTTCTTAGAAAGGTCAATACCAGTCCGGCAGCAATGATAATTGCCGAAATAACCAGGGAAATACTAATGGCAAGTTTTCTGGGTGATGACGTGCTCATGTTTTATTTGTTAGGAAGGTAAAATTAACGATCTGTTTGATACCTTTTTCGGATCCAATGTTAATTTTATGCTAAGTCAGTTGTTAGTCTTTAGTTACTAGTTCCTGGTCTCACATTTCAACTCCATTCAACTTCGGACTCCCGACTTCTGACTTCTCACTTCACCAATTGCTGTTTTACCACTTTGGAAATATATTTTCCGATGATGTCGAATTCGAGGTTGACAGTGGTTCCCGGCTTTATCTGGTGGAAGTTGGTTACTTCATAGGTAAAGGGGATTATGGCCACCTGGAAGGAGTTGTCTTTTGAATTGACAACAGTAAGGCTGACGCCGTTGACCGATACCGATCCTTTCTCAACTGTAATATAGTCGGTCTGCATAGGTTTGTACTCAAATGTAAAATACCAGCTGCCCTCAGATTCTTTTACATCAGTGCAGATTGCTGTCTGATCAACATGTCCCTGAACGATATGGCCGTCAAGTCTTCCGTCGAGTTTGGCGCTGCGCTCGAGGTTGATCTTATCTCCAACTTTCAACTGGCCAAGATTTGATTTGAGCAGGGTTTCCTTAATAGCAGTTACAGTATAGGTATTGTCTTTAATACTCACTACCGTAAGACATACACCGTTGTGTGAGATGCTCTGATCTATTTTCAACTCATCAGCAAAGGAACACTCCATGGTGATGTGGAGGTTTTCTTTTTCTTTTTTCAGTGCAACAACTTTTGCACCTTCTTCTACTATTCCGGTAAACATAATTTTTCCTGCAAAAGTAATGAATTCTTATTTGAAATAAGTCAAAAGTTGCAAGTCTCAAGTCCTGAGTCACTGGTTTCAAGTCTCCCCTTATCACCTAATCAACTCATCAAACTTATTAATTATCTTTGCAAGATGATACTTGTAACAGGAGGAACAGGATTTTTGGGTGGGCATCTGATTTTGGAACTGATAAAATCGGGTGTCCCTGTCAGGGCTCTGATCAGTGAAAACGGACATCCGGGAAAAGTGCTGTCGGTGTGGAAGCATTATGTGAAGGACAGCCATTCGCTTATGAAAAAAGTCGAATGGTTTAAAGCGGATATTTCGGACAAGTTTTCTCTTTCCCTGGCTTTTGAAAATGTTGAAAGGGTGTATCACTGTGCTGCTATCGTATCCTTTAATCCGGGAATGAAAAAGAAAATGTTCGAGGTGAATGTTACCGGGACAAAACATATTGTTGATCTCTGCCTGGAGAGAAAAGTAAAAAAACTTATTCATGTCAGTTCGATTTCTGCTATAAGATCAACCATTAACGGGGAGCCGGCAACAGAAAATGACGGTTGGCCTTTAAAATCGAGCTCGTGGTATTCGAAAACAAAAACGTTAGGTGAAATGGAGGTTTGGCGTGGCATAGTGGAAGGATTGGATGCAGTGCTTGTCAATCCTTCGGTGATCCTGGGACCTGGCAAATGGGATACCGGTAGCCCGAGGTTTTTTGGCGTTAGCTATAAGGGACTGCTATTTTATACATACGGCACTACGGGATATGTAGATGTAAGAGATGTGACAACCATCATGTTAAAACTTATGAACAGTGATATTACAGGTGAACGTTTTATCCTGAATGCCGATAACCTGAGTTTCAGGGAAGTATTCCGGAAAATCACACAATCACTTGACGTTAAGGCTCCTTTTATCTATGCCAACCGTTTTTTAACCGCTATAGGGTGGAGGGCTGAATTTATAAAAAACCTTATTGCCGGTGTTCCTCCGGTGATTACAAAGCAGTCGGCCCGCACTGCCCATATTCATCAAAGCTATTCGTCTAAAAAAATAGAAGAAACCCTGAATTATACATTCAGACCCATTGATGTCACTATTCGCGAGGTGGCAGGGATGTTTCTGAAGGAAGTATGTTAGTTGCTGATTTCTGGTTGCTTGGTGCTGGTTACTGGTTAATAGGTTTTTAGCTTGTTGTAGGGTCACGCCATGGCGTGACCCTACAACAAGTTAAAAATCAACATGATATCCAAAAGAAATGGCAATGGGGATAAAATCGGTAAAAGTTTCCACCCTGGGATCATTCTTTACCCTTTTTGCATCATCATAAGCTTCCTGGGAGCGAAATGGAACAAGAAGATCTACATCCAGACCATGCTTTTTTGAAGAACCAAAACGCAATTCATTACCAAAACCTATGGTCAATCCATAATAGGTTTTATCGTATTCATCCAGTCCATAGATTTTAATTACTGCATTGTAGCCATACATTACTTTAAGATTGGGGCGGTACATTTTTGTCCTCGGATTCAGGTAAACATTGGCTCCAATTCCTGCGTTGAAATCAACAAGATTAAAACCGCCGTGTACGGTAAACGATACATATTTGATAGGTGCGTACGTGAGGTTTAATCCAATACCACCATAATTTAGTCCAAATCCGATACCCAGCCCAAACTGTTTGTATTCATTCCGGGCATAAAGGGAACTGTATTCTTCCGACACATGAAGTGAATCTGTATCATACTGTGCAAAGGAAAAATCAAGTAAACAAGTAGCAGCAATAACAAGTATTATCCATTTCATTGCGGTCAGATTTAAGTTATTTTCAATTTCATAGGAATTACGTATGTTATTAATAAATAGTTTCTAACATCCTTTTTTACACAGTGCTATAAATAAAAAAAGCAGCAATCCAACGATCCAAAAAACCAGCAACCATCACTTGCTCCTGTACCTTCTGAAGATAATGTTAAAGACTGCTTTGAAAAAATATCTGATATCGGTCAGCAGGGGATGTTTATCGTATGCATCCATATACCGAAGTTCAGATTCCATGATCTCATCAAGGGTTTTGGGATTGTCGGCATAAAATGGCGGGATCAGACCAGGACGGTAACTAATTCTTCTTTCCCTCAATTTCTTTGAATATAAACTAAAATAATGCTTGCTCAATGGACGAACACCGACAATTTTCATATCTTTTTTCAATACATTAATGATCATGGGAAATTCATCCAGCCAGAAAGCACGAAGAAATTTACCGAGTGAGGAAACTCTGAAATCGGATTTAAACTTGCCTCCTTCCTGAAGCCCTTCTTTGTTATAGATATATTCTTGCAGGTATTCAGCATAGGGGTGCATAGTGCGTAATTTGAATACCCGAATAGTTTTTCCTTTGTACCCAATTCTTTCCAGTCTGACAAATGGCCCGTATGTTGGATTTTCAGGATAATGTGGCTTGGTATTTTTACGGGCAATAAAAAACAAATGATTGCTTACATATTTTTCTGCAATAATCTCAAAGCCGCATGAATAGAGACGTCCAAAGGTTTCTGCCTTGGTGAGTACACGGTTCTGACCGCGGGTAAGAAAGAAATACAATCCCTTGGTAAGAGAAAACTTTGGAAAGACCCTCTTAATGATAAAGTCAAAGAAATAAGCGATGTAATTGAGTATGGGAGGGAATTTTCTCAAAATCCTTTTTTTTCTGAGGTCCTTGGTTTCCACAAAATCCACAAACAATCCTCCTAATGGCAGTTTAGTATTGGCTGATTCGAAAAACTTGTTAATGTAGCGAATGTCATTAATGCGCTTTAAATTGACAATGGATTCGAAGCTGTGTTTTAGCTGTGTATCGATATTCAATCTTGAAGTTGTGCTTATGATCAGGGTTTCGGGAGAGTCGATCTGTGCATAGCTAAAGATAAAATCGAAAGCATACTG
>Ga0307443_1001482_pt1 | contig 13833 bp, 13 predicted proteins | sample SalMarSW160220MG_FD_202148 | JGI IMG/M metagenome (GOLD analysis project Ga0307443, IMG submission 202148) | Salt marsh sediment microbial communities from the Plum Island Ecosystem LTER, Massachusetts, United States - SW1601-220 | ecosystem: Environmental > Aquatic > Marine > Intertidal zone >... | reverse complement strand
CTGGTCGGCGGAAAAGGAAATCCCAGGGCAATCCATCTCTATGATAAAGGCTGACATTCCATGATACTCCAGTTTGGGGTCTGTATAGGCAAAAACCACTCCTACATCAGCGACTTGGGCGAAGCTAATCCAGGTCTTAGTTCCATTTATGAAATAGTAATCGTTGTGCTTGGTCGCCGTAGTGGTCATGGCGGCAACATCATTCCCGGCATCCGGCTCGGAGATTGCGAAGCAGCCAAGCCACTCGGCAGCAACGAGCTTGGGTATATATTTTGCCTTCTGCTCCTCAGTGCCAAATTCGAGGATGGTTCTTGAAGTGCCCATAGTTTGTGTATTGAGTGTAACTCCAAGAGAACAACTTGCCCTGGCGATCTCCTCGCTGACAATGACGTGTGCCAGAAATCCCATGCCATTTCCCCCATACTCTTCGGGTATCGGGCAACCAAGGAAGCCCAACTCCCCCATTTTGGTAATGGTCTCACGCTGAACTCTACGCGCCCTTTCGTCGGCAGCGGCGGATGGCATTATCTCCGTTTTGGCAAACTCTCTCACTGTTTTTTGTGTTAACTTATGCTCTTCAGAAAGCTCAAAATCTGGACACTGCTTAGGCTTCATGGCGGATGCCTCCTCACCATAATCGTTTCCATTCTTCGGCTTTTGTCTAAGTATAATAGTTTTGTGGCTGGCTGGCTAGCCTCGCCGCAGAGCTCTTTGAGGAGTTGGAAAAGAAAGGTGAGCAAAATAGCAGAGCAAATGAGGAATAACAAAAAGCGGGTAAAAATCGTAGCTATTTTGGTGAGCCGCGGAGGACTCGAACCTCCAACCGGCTGATTAAGAGTCAGAGTGTTCGAAAACTAGGTTAACCAAGGTTTTTTGAAGCTAAATCTATTTGAACCACCCTGAAATTATCATCCAATCAGAGTATCGCTTTTCACCCCACTTGCACGCTGATTACTTGCCTATATTATAGCATACTTGCCTGCCAGACAAGTAAGAAAAGATTAACCATCCTAAGACGTTGGTTTGATAATCGACTTTCGGGCTTTAATAATCATCGTTCAAACGTAAAGAACGGCCAACCGATTTGAAGAGTTTCTGAATGTCGTAAAAATCGATCTTATCACTGTAGTGGGTTAGTGCTAGACTGATCTTTATTATCGTTTCAGGACTGGGATTGTGTTTTTCACCATTCTTGAGACGGCTGAGATAAGCTTGGTCCAAATGGGCAAACTGGCTTATCTGATAGCAGGATATGCCAAACTTCTCAAGAAGTTGAGAAAAGGCTTGAGAGAAATTACCGGAATAAACCCCATCTCTCGTCATTTCCGACCTGCTTGCCTTTAGGTTTGTCCAATATTTTTGGGCCGCTTTTCATCCAATAAAAAAGGTGAGAAGGTGCTAAACCTTCTCACCTTTCTATCTCTCTCGGCGAGATAAACGCTTAGTTAATAATCTGCTATTCAGTTGTGATTAAAGTATATCAAACTTTGGTGTCATTGTCAATGTAGCGGTATATGGGAATTAGCTTAACGAATCCCTTACCCAACCTATCGATGGAGAGTACGAAGAGGTAACAAAAGCCTCTTTTGTAACTCGGGGTTACAATTCAAGCTATTAAGCTTATATATTAGGGATTTTATGGTATTAAGATAGCTGTCGTTTGCTACGGTATTTTCTATGTGCTCTAGACGATATCTTTTTCCATTTATCTGGATTTGCCTTTCGCCATGCTAAACAGTACTCTCGATGTTTTGCCTTCTCTTCGGGACTAAAGCTTCTGTAGTTGTTATTTTTCCTATACTGGCTGCACTCTCTACAGAATCTCTGGTAGCCTTTTGGGCGTAGCTCACCGCATCGCTCACACCTTCTCATCTCGGCAATAAGTGATGTTACCTGTCTAACCTGTTCCTCAGTATAAAGCCAGCGACCCCCGGGCTTTATCGGGTTGATAATACCCTCTTTCCTTAACTTGATGAGCCACGAGACTGGGTATCCCAGCTTAACCGCAACTGTTCTTTCAGCTAAGAATGTAACTAGTGATGGGTTGTGTTTAACCAAAATCTGTCTCACCCGCTTTTGGCTTATGTCAAACATCTGCCCCAGCTGCCTAAGGCTCTCACCCTTGTTTCTCTCGTGGATTAGTAGTCCTATAGCAGCTGTTGAGACTTTGTTTACTTTAGCGTGTTCCACAGTCTTTTGCATATTAATATCACCTTACGAATCGGGTAGGCGGGATGCCACTTGCCCGATTACAGCTGAGGCTACCCACACGGGAGGGGGAGGGAACAAACTTTAAACCAGTTGGAAAAAGATTAAAAAACCCCTGGTACCCCAGTTTCCCCTGGAAGAGCCCGCCATAAACATTCTGATACTTAAGTTCTCCTCACTTAATCTGTTCTGTGTGTAAATACAAAAATATTGATTATAGAATCTCTACTTTTTACAAGATACACGCTTATTTTCCCCAAGGCTTTACGTGTTTATGACGGAGAATCCTCCTGAGAATTTTACCCGTATCGGTCTTAGGCAGCCCCTGGATAACGAAAACTACTGATGTGGGGCTCTTGAAGCCAGCCAGCCGGGGCCGACATTAGTCGATAATCTCCTGTTCGATGGTTATCTCTCCCTTCTTGAGCCTGACTATGGCCCTGACCTGCTGGCCATACTCAACATTTTTGATGCCAATCACCGCCGCCTCTTCGATTTTAGGATTGGGGGAAGGGACACTCTCCAACTCATGGTGGCCAATTTTCTCACCAAACCTGACGATGACGTCATCGCCGCGCTCATTTAGGTAGATGTAGCCGTCATCATCTTTATAGCCCAGGTCGCCGGTGCGGTACCGGCCATCTCTTTCGCCTTACTTCACTTAATATTGTTTGATCTTTCACACTCTCCTTATTTATTACATAGTTTATGCTTCTTCAACATCACCAACTTCCTTATTATAGGATTTGTTATCCCACCCTGCTTCAAATAGTGATAACAATCTTTAAATCATTACCACAGTTATTATAGCCTCAGGTGCTGTTGGGCGATATTTAAGAGCATTACGGGGACGTATTTGATTATATTCTCTGCGCCAGCGTAGTAGGTGTGGGTACTTACCCCGATTTTCTTGCTGATTACTGCAATGGTTACTCCCTGGCTTAAGAGAATCTCCGACTCGCGGATCTTGTTGATGGTCTGTTCCGCTGTATATCCCTTTTTGGCCATTTATCCCCCCTTTTATGAGATTATAACTGGTATCGTTTTCGGGGGGTAGGTCATACTAAGTATCTAAAAGTACCGTTATAATCCTTCTCAACGACTAATGACTCCGGGTAGCCATGTTACAATTGCAGGAACAAACAACAAAATGAAAGCAAAAAGTACTTCAGTAAGGAAAAAAGGCCATACTCCTCTATACATAGTAGTTATAGGTATTTTTAACATTTTAGCAACTGTAAACATTATCATGCCAGTTGGTGGTGAAATTCCCCCAGCTATCATAACTAATACAATAATTATACCGAACCATACTGGGTCAAAGCCTAGCGCCTGCGAAAGCGGGAAGAAAATAGGTATGGTAACCATTATCATTGTTCCCTCTTCCATGAAAGTGCCAAGGGCGAGGTAAAAAAATATGATAATTGCCATAACTGCAAATGGTGACAAGTGCAAATCAACAACAAAATTACCTAGCCAAGTTGGGATGGTAGAAAGTGCAGTAAAGGACATAAATATGAAGGCACCCATCATGATTCCATACATCATTCCAACCAGCGTTAATGTCCCGAAAATTGCTTCTCTAAACTGTTGCCATGTCAAACTTCTCTTGACCGTAGCCACAATTAGAGATCCGGCGGCGCCCACTGCGCCTGCTTCCGTAGGAGTAAACCATCCGATAAGCATACCTCCTATGCAAAAAACTATCAAAAATATTCCATCCCAAGAACTCCCAAAGGCTTTATATATTTCCTTTATGCCAAATTTAGGCCCTGAAGGACCTAATTCTGGCTTTAGTAAACATTGGATATAAATTACAACCATAAATAAGATGCCCAGAAGAATACCAGGTACTATACCACCAGCAAAAAGTTTAAGTATAGATGTTCCGGTTAATACCCCATATAAAATCAACAGTGCGCTAGGGGGAATCATTAAAGCTAAACCACTACTGGCAACAATAGAACCTGCAGCCAATGACTTATCGTATTTAGACTTCTCCATTTCCGGATTACTGACTATTGCCATAAGCGCCGCTGTTGCCAAAGAGGACGCTATCATTGCACCCAGTGTGGCACCGAAACCTACAGTAGCCATAGCCAAGCCTCCGCGAATTCGGCCTACCGTTTTTCTGAAAAATTCATAGATATTAGTGCTTAATTTGCCATGGGAAATGATTTCAGCCATAAATATAAAAAGAGGAAGTGTGGCAAAATCGTAGGATGTAATTACAGAAAAAGCTGAAGTTGCTGCTTGATTAAGGGCCGCAGGCATTGAGGTTATAAGAGCAATACCACCTATACCAACTAAAAGCATGCAAGCTACAACTGGCAATCCTATGAACAGAAATAAGAAAAATACAGCTAACCCGATAACACCAACTAAAATTGGGCTCATTTTCAGCCTATGCCTTTTATATTTTTAATCAAGTTTAATATTTTCATCAAGCACCAAGACACCAATCCGTATACAAAGAAGATTCTAATGGGAATTATGGGAAATTTAAGTACATCAGAACTCTCCCCCAGACCCCAGTTATACATTATGGTGTTTACAAAAGACCATAACAATAACACCAAGCAAAATAAGGTTATGAGGGAAAGGAAAACGTCCAAAATCATCTCGGGCTTCTTCCCAAGCCTACCTTCAAGAAGTGATATCGAAACGTGGCTTTTTTTAAACTCAGCATAACTTAATGCAGGAACAACAGCGATGGCTATAAAAAGCCCTACTAATTCATATGTTCCCGTAATAGGATAACCAAAACGGCGAGACACAACATTCGCCACAACAGTTATCATGCAAACTATTAACAAAAAAGCCCCTATAAAAATGGCACCTAAAGTGTTACCACGTACGATTTTACTAAAAAGATGCAAAACTACCTCCTCCTATGAAAGAATCGTGCAGGTTTTTATAGACCTTTTCTCTGTTTAAATTCTCTCCTTGGCATTATTTTCTCTTTTCTGTCATCCTCCTATTCGTCCAGGAACAACCTCCACAAAATAATCTTTGACCCCGGCCCCATAACCTTTCACGGAGCTCCTATTCTTTAGCATCAGCTAGGACGTTATGATGGCGGCCGGAACTCTGTTACTCGTTATTCATCTATTTCTCTGGTAGAGACGCTCCTGCCCTCGGACACGATAAACAATGGGTAACAACCGGCGGGCAGTTGCCCCTTTAGCAGCGTTAGCATCCTTCCGCGTTTTGAGACGCTGGTAGTAGGTAAAAAGGTCAGCATCGAAACTAACAGCCGGCAGAACCGCCTCGATAAATGTCCATCTCAGCCATTCCATCCCTGAACATCCAAATAAATCCGAGACATCGGGAGTCTAGGAGAGTATCTCGTGGTGCCGGTCGAGAATAGTGTAAATTCGGTTTTTGACCATGGTCCAGATTCTAACAAAGAACATCCGCTGTTGTAAGATGTTCTTTGACTCCCTTGCCTCTTTATTTGGGACATAGGCCTCAGGCAGAAGGTTGGATGGAGAAGGTCACAAATGATTTCGGCGCTTATCTTGTCTGTTTTAATCCTGGCTTCAGCAATAGCCCTTACCTTCAATGGATGGGCTAAAGCGACGTTATATAGAATCTCCTCCAGCCAATCATAAACAAGTCCCCAGTTTCTGGTCGCTTCTAAAACGGCTTTGCCTGAATGGTAAGGCTGCAGGAACTCTTCCCTGCTGTTATTCACTATGCCTCTTCGCTGAACTTTACCCCATTTGTTCTTCACCACCACATACGAATGTTTCTTGTGGTACTCTACTCCAATGTAATGTATAGTGCTCTCCTCCTAAACATAAACTATATTCTAGCCTAGAGGCGCAATATGCTTTCATTTTACATTTCAGACTAATACCCAAACTATCAGGCAATGTCTCGTTAGGGTCATCACCTCCTATAATTAACTCACGATACAACTTCATTGAAGGTATATTTAGGGCATTATCAACTCGGTTGAGTACGGTACCACCCATAAATAAAAAGTGGCGATTGAACTTATTAAGCCTTTATATTTCACCCCCCTTACTGAGAATACTTTTCGTTAAGAGCTAAGCATGCATTATATATTTCAGTACCAGGTAAACCTTTGTCATCAAGTTGATCAACTATTATCATTAGTGCATCTTGTATAATATCCGAAAACGTTGCTTGGTCTTGTGATGAAAGTTCGAAGAATTGAACGCCCATTTGTTCTGCATAATCGAGACCAGCTTGGGCTTCTATGTCAGAGTATTCATCGTTTAGGGATTCCAACACAGGAATGCTGTCGATAAAAATCTGTTGGATATCAGCCGGCAACCTATTCCAAGAATCTAAGTTCATGACTCTGCATGGTAGAACACCACCATGATAATAATTTAACCAAGTAACGTAATTTACCACATCGGCCAAACCAAAAGATTTAAGCGACTCCCTAGACGAGAGGAATGTGCCATCTACTATATGTTTTTCCAAGCTAACAACTGTATCCCCTATGGGCATTCCTACTGGCGTGCACCCCAATAAATAAGCGAAATCAGTGTGGATGCCTACGGCTCTCATTTGGAGTCCCACTACATCAGCAAGCGTGTGTATCGGCACCGAAACGGTTGCCAAGGCGAATCGTTCTTGTAATCCAAATGTACCTAAAGGCACTAGATTCTTAGTAGTCACTTCAGCGAGTATCTCGGGGAACTGCTCTTCTATTTCCGTGGCTGCCTGCCTGTATTCTGTGCGATCGGAGATTGCACATAAAAAGGAACCTGTGTTGTTAGTCAGGTCATATCCAGGACTAAGAGTTGGGGTGGCGTTACCTAAATCAACCACTCCACTGGCGATCTGATTCATCCCGTCCTCTAAAGTAACTACAGTGCCTCCAAAGTAATTTTGCCATTGGACTATGCCCCCGGATTTATCGGTTATCCACTGTTGCCATTCTAAATCTGCTAAGGACATATAGTGCGTTGATGAAACAAATGAGCCGTAGGTAAGCAATATAGGCTCTTCGGCTGGAGGTGTCACCTCTTCCTCGCAAGCAGTCATTAGGGGCAACGCTGCAAATACTAAAATTAAACAGATACTCCCTAATAATAGTAATAATTTTCTTCCCGTCATTTAATTTCCTCCTATTAATAATTAAGATACTAGGATATTTGGGCTGCTAAATAACTCTACTTATTTCATATTCACCTCCTCATTGTGTCGAGCTTCCCCTTAACTCATACCGTCTTCTCATACTCCATCCGCCCAATGATCTCGTCCTGCATTGGCTTACCCAGCTGTACAAAGTAGGCACTATAACCAGCTACCCTCACAACTAGGTTACGATAGTTCTCCGGGTGCTTTTGAGCATCCAGTAACGTTTCCTTACCGACAACATTAAATTGAACATGCTTTCCCCCCAGGCTGAAGTAGATCCTGATCAAGTCTGATAGCTTCCTCAGGTCTTCTGTGCTCTGTAGCGCTGATGGGTGGAATTTCATGTTCAGCAATGTAGACTGGTAGGGCGTGTGGTCTATCTTGGCTGCGCTCTTTATTACTGCTGTAGGCCCGCGAGTATCTCTGCCCCGCACAGGTGACACTGTTCCATCACCCAGAACTTCACCGGCATACCTGCCATCAGGTGTGGCGCCAGTTAACGCTCCCCCTGGCCAGTGTGCCGTGATTGAGACGGCTGACGGTTTGTGTTTTCCCCCATAAAAGGTATCAAATGTGACTGTCTTATCAGCCCAGAACTCGAACAGCTCTTTGGCTATCGAGTCTACGTAGTCATTATCATTACCAAATTTAGGTGTCGCCAAGAACATCTTTCTCATTTCTTCGTATCCGTTCCCCTGCCAGTTTGCCGCTAGAGCCGCCTTCAATTCTTTCATGGTGACCTTCTTTTCGTCAAAGATAAGCTTCTTGATTGCCGCCAGCGAGTCAGCTATATTTATCATGCCAATAGCCATCATACCTTGCGCGTTCTCAAACGGCATCGCGCGATCAAAATAGTCCTTGCCCTCCTTAATCGCGTTAACCATCAGCGAGGAAATAAATGCGTCAGGCATTATATCACGCTCCGCTCGTACAAAAATGTTGTTGAACTCTGCTAATAGACCCATGAAATAGGCAAGGTGTTCCTTCCATGCCGTCATCAGGTCATCAAATGACTCAAAGCTTTCCAGGTCTCCGGTTATTGGACCGATTTGCTTGCCAGTCCTTGGCTCTACACCATTGTGCATGAAAATGTCAAAAACTAGCGGTACAATGAACGGTACAAGGGCCATAGCGCGCGATCGCCCCATTATGGCGACATCAAGACAACCGGCTACTGTGTAATCTCGTGCCAGTTTAAGCGGTACGCCTTGATTAAGTAAGTACTCGATGTAAGACTTGTCTGAGATGAAGGCTGGCATACCAATTCCAGTTTTCACTACTTCCAGAGCTTTTAGCATCAATGCTTCAGGCGTCCCATCATGAACCCTCAGCGTTATGGTATGGTGGGGAGTCAGGCACAGCTTCGCCGCTTCCAGAATAAGATAGGATAGCTCGTTGGTGGCGTCTTTGCCATCAGCTGTTTGACCACCAATAATCATATTGTTCCACTTGGCCAGACCCGCCCACTTTTCTCGTTGTTGCGCTTTACCTACAACGATATTTATTTGCATATCCTTTATCCGTAGACACTGTAACAATTCCAATACTTCATCGTCCGTAATTCTACCTTCTTCGATGTCCTTCTTGTAAAAGTGGTACATTAATTGGTCAAACCTGCCGAGTGGCGTGACCCCGCCTGCTTGCATCAAGAAAATAAACCAGAAGGACTGCATAGCTTCGTGGAAATCTCTGGCCGGATTAGCCGGCACCCATTGGCATGTTGCCGCTATCCTCTCGAGCTCCCTCTTTCGTACGGGGTCTTTTTCCTTTGACGCCATTTCTGCTGCTAGGACGGCGAACCTGCTGGCAAAGCGACTGACAGCTTTATGGGCTATGACCGTTGCTTGGAGGAACTCTACCTTTTTCATAGCATCAGCGCTTACAACTCTGGCGTTTCTTAACTCTTCCTCTGCCTCTTTTATTATCTGGTTTAGACCACCATTAAGTACCCTCCCGTAGTCCACAAGAGCTATAGCCACGCCGGGGATTAAGCCTATGCCACTCTGGCCCATTGGTCCAAATCCCTCTTCTCTACTTTTCCATGGTGGAATAGCTATCCCCGTTTGCATGAACGGCCATAGCCTTTCGTCATCAAATAATCGTCCCTGTGCATGATTCCAAGTTTTACCTTTCCAATAGGCATTCATTGCTTTTAACTCGGCCAGTTCCGCTTCAGAAATTCCCCATACTTCACCTAAAAGCCCATCTATTGCTTCTTCATCCCATACTGCAGAAAAGAAATCAAGTTCAACTCCCATCGGTTTGCTTGCCGTATTGCCAACAATAAGCTCACCATCTTCAATAAATATCGTTATCTTATCTAAGATGTTGGCCAGGGCCTTGGCCCTTCTTATGATTACTGGCTCACCCTCCGTCTCTTTATATGATTCTGTGATTAGTCGGGCTTTTTCAATGCAGAGTACATATATATCTGGATGAACAGTTCCCTTTAGTCTCTCTATTCTCTGGCTCATCATTACCTCCTAATATATTATTTCCACCAAGGTGCCAACGACTTTCATGCTATGTCGATAGGCATAGCCTACTGTCTCAAAGTCATCCGCCTAGGTAAGCTGTTAACCCGAAGGACTCGATAATCTTTTTAAGTTCTTCTACGTGCTCTTCGCTGGGCAGCTGGATAGAAACTGAGTTATTCACCTTTTCCAGCCTCTCGTATTTTGTCTCTCCGAGCCTGTGGTACGGTAGAAGATGAACCTTTACAGAAATCCCCAGTTCAGTGGCTATAAACTTGGCTGTTGCCTCAATGTTTTCAATAGAATCATTGAACCCCGGTACTATGGGTACCCGAGCTAGCATGGGAATGGATAACTCGTGATAGATTCTTCTGGCGTTGTCCAGTATCAAATTGTTTGAGACTCCGGTTTGCTTCTTGTGCTTAGCCAGATCCATTTGTTTGAAGTCATACAGCACCAGGTCAACGTAATCCAGAACTTGCTTCAACGTTTCCCATTTTGCGTATCCACAAGTATCCAGTGCCGTATGTATACCAGCGTCCCTACAAAGCTTGAGTATGCTAATCGCAAACTCGGGTTGGGCTAAGGGCTCACCTCCAGACAGGGTGACACCACCACCAGACCTCTGGTAGAAGATGGCATCACTATTGACTTCTTTGAAGACCTCTCCGGCGGTGACATGTCTTCCCATGAGGGTTCTGGCCTCATTAGGACATACTTCGGCGCACTTCCCGCGACCTTTACAAAGCTCCCGGTTTGTCCTAGATCGTTCCTGGTAAATTTCGATAGCCCCCTCGGGGCAAGCCTGAACACATTTCCCGCACCCGGTACACTTCTCGCTATCAAAAAAGATTTGGGGTCGTAGTGCTTGTGACTCGGGGTTCTGACACCATGGACACCTTAGGGGGCATCCATTTATAAAAACAGTGGTCCTGATGCCAGGACCATCGTGAATTGAATAACGCTGTATGTTGAATATTACGCCTTTTGTAGATTTAGCTTCGCTTTCGCTGATTGTCCTATCCTCAGTCCGCGCCACAAACGCCTCTCTCACTCAAATGACAATAGCTCAGGCTACTACCTGCGCTAGCACCTGTTTATTACGAGTATTGGTGGTATGAATACGATATCCTAATTCGTTCTAGCTTACAACGGTCTATTGACCACATCCTAAAGTCCATCTTTGGCCAAAGGATAGGGTACTTTAGTTACATGCGTTCTTCGCTTATCTTATGATAAAATAAGCAAGAGGTAAGATATGACTGAAGTAAAATCGGTATTCGGTTCAAACCAGGACAAAGTTAACAAGACCAGAATAATGCTGGCTGACGACCATCCCTTGCTGCGTCAGGCACTGAGGAATGTGCTAGAAAAACAACCTGATTTTGAAGTTATTGCCGAAGCTAACGATGGTGAAGAAGCAGTCAAACTTGCCACCGAGCTTATTCCTGACGTTGTGATTATGGATATAAGTATGCCTAACCTCAACGGACTGGAGGCAACTAGGCAAATCAAAGCGGACTGTCCTACAATAGCGGTATTGGTACTAACCGTCCACAGCGATAATGAACACATACTTGGCATACTCCAGGCTGGTGCTGGCGGCTACTTGACAAAAAGCGTATATGGTGACGAAGTCATTCATGCTGTACGTGCTCTGGTCGCCGGAGAAACAGTGCTGTCTCCCTCAGTTTCACGACAAGTTCTCAAATATGCTTTTCAACATATCACCAAACCTTTGAGTTTGGATGCAAGTGATAAACTTACTGCTAGAGAATTGGAAATACTCAGGCTAGCAGCCAAAGGCATATCCAATAGAGATATCGCCCTCAGGTTAGACCTAAGTGTGCGCACTGTTAAAGGTTATTTAGCTGACATCTTTTTGAAGTTGAACGTAGCATCGCGTACCGAAGCAGTCATTGTCAGCTTGCGGAAAGGTATTCTCACTCTCGACGACCTTGAGTAAAAGGGGCTGTCGTGAAACGAATGATAGGTATCCTCCCAATAAAAACTAAAGGAAAGCTTGTAAGTAGTCCTCATTTTTGGGCGATTATCGTTATTACCTTAGTTCTAATATTTATCTATCAGGCCTGGCCATGGAGAGTCTGGAAATTTGACTATGGTATATGGCAATGGTTTCCTTGGCTTTCTTCGTTGTACAGGTTGGCATTAGTGGAGGTTACGAATCATATTGTTGGCATCCTATTTTTCTTACCAATTGTATACGCGGCGATATTTTTATCGTGGCGAGGTGCTCTGATTGCTACGTTGCTGTCGCTCGGAGGGGTGCTGCCGATAATAGTAGACATGTGGCATGCTAGCACCTTCATAACCAACGTGGTTTTGTTGCTACTGCCCCTTTTTGTTGTATCAATAGCTACTTTTGAGCTAGAGTGGCGTCGTAAGGAGAGGAAAGTTTTCGCCGAACGAGAAGAAGAACGGCAGGCTTATATATCAAAGATATTCGAAGGTCAAGAAGAAGAACGGCGGCGTATTGCTCGAGATATCCATGATGAAACAATTCAGACATTATTGGCCATAGCCAATAGCGCGGAAAATTTGGTGTCTGCTAATAATAGTGATGTTAAAAGAAACGCAGCTTCGATAAGAGACATAACTCTTAGCATAGCCGATAAGCTGCGCAGAATAAGCCTTGACTTAAGACCTGATATTCTAGATAACTTGGGATTAATACCAGCATTAAGATGGCTAGTGGACCGTATGAATACGGAGTACGATGTTCATACTCGATTTATTGTAAATGGTGTGGAGCGCCAGTTGCCCTCTCAAGTAGAAGTCAATATGTTTCGTATAGTGCAAGAGGCTTTAAACAATATCAAGCGTCATGCAAAAGCCAATGAGGTGGTTGCTACCTTGGAATTCGCCTCAGAACACGTAAAGATAATAATAGAAGATAATGGCCAAGGGTTTCGTCCACCAAAGGTAATCAGCAGTTACGCTTCGAGAGGTAAATTTGGACTGATCGGAATGCAAGAGAGAATTAAATTTATTAACGGAACATTCCAAGTCCGCTCAAGTCCTGGCGCGGGAACCTTACTCTCAATTGAGGCGAAGTGTTAGTTCCCTAGGAGCAATCATTCCATTTTACTCATGTGATCTCTCATTAGTCTAACTTAGGCCGCAACAGCAGCGAAGAACAATGGCTGAAGCCAAATCAGCGTAGCAAGCAGTTTCGCGGCTACCGGAATGGTTACCATCCGCTACGTGAGATAACAGTAGGTCTGGGTCCGGTGGAGATACGGGTACCCAGGGTGGCCAAGGTGCCTCGTGAGGTGGCACCGGAGGGATTCCAGTCGCAGATAGTGAAGCGTTACCAGCGGGCATCTGAAACTACCCGGCGATTATTTGCCCGGCTCTATCTGGAGGGGATAGCTACTGGGGACTTCGAGCCGGTATTCCGGGAACTGGTGGGTGAAACCCCGGCCATCAAAGCTACCACCGGAATCCAGTACCCAAACGGGCTCACCTGAACCACAACTCCTGGAAATTATTATACTCGCCCGCGCCACACTTTGGGCACGCAAAGGGAAGCTCACCAAAGCAGAGGGTCTCCTTATACCTCTGACTAATCAAAGTGATTCACGAATAGAGGCTCTTGACTTGTTAGGGAAAATCTATGCCCAACGAGGAGAAATTGAACAGGCTCGAACTATATGGCTGAAAGCACTACAGCGAGAGCCCTCTAACTTGCATTTCTTAGGAGCTCTCCAAATGTGTGCCCGTTGTGGTAACTCGAGATTCAATCGCTTTGTTTCATGGCCTTCGGGACTCCGGAATTTTGTTGTCTTCCTAATTCTCGTGGCTCTGGCTGTAGTGGTGGGCTTGTACGTGTAGGAGATTCAGCGGGTATACTTATAGAGGTCAGATAGGGAAAGCTCAAATGCTATATGGGAGGACCCAAAGGCAGATAGCACTCCCCACTTTTTAATTATCGATGTTCTCAAAGGTTGCACAAAGTGACGGAATGTGTGATGTGCTCGAATCCCGCTGCACATTCCTGACTTTT
>Ga0307443_1001474_pt1 | contig 13882 bp, 6 predicted proteins | sample SalMarSW160220MG_FD_202148 | JGI IMG/M metagenome (GOLD analysis project Ga0307443, IMG submission 202148) | Salt marsh sediment microbial communities from the Plum Island Ecosystem LTER, Massachusetts, United States - SW1601-220 | ecosystem: Environmental > Aquatic > Marine > Intertidal zone >... | reverse complement strand
TGCTCCTTCAAAACGTGAAGCCTGATTAACCGCATCACCCATTACAGTATACTGAAATCGCTGAGCAGAGCCCATATTACCTGCGCTGACGATACCGGAATTTACTCCCATCCGAACAAAAATATCGACACTGTGGTCTTTTTTTATCTCCTCCCGAAGTATTTCCAATTTCTTTTGCTGGTCTAATGCCGCATAACAGGCTTTCCAGGCGTGATCAGGGTCTTCCATTGGAACCCCAAAATCACACATAATTGCATCACCTTCATATTTATCCACGTATCCGTCATACTGCATTAAAATATCCGTCATAGGAGATAGATATTTGTTTAAAACAATTGATAACTCCTCAGCTGAAAGACTTTCGGAAATTGTAGTAAATCCCTGCACATCAGAAAAAAACATTGTTGCTTCTCGCTTTTCTCCGGACAGGCTAAACGCATCTGGATGGTCCTCAAGATATTTCAAAACCTTAGGACTCATATACGTCTGAAACATTCCTCTAATCTTCTTCTTTTCCTTCTGTTCAGACAGAAAAAGATAGATAACATTCCCACCATAGCTCGATACAACAATTACAACTAAAGGTATTAAATAAATCCAAATAGATTGATAAGTAAAAAGCCAGAATGCACCTGTAACCACTCCAGCAGATAATACTATTGCAATAGCACCGCCGATTACAGGGCGGGCAAAGATAACCATCACCGCTGTAATCATGCTTAAAATGAAGATTATTAAAATATCAACCAATATCGGTACTACTTTTATAAAACTACCATCTATCATTGTTTGAATAGCATGAGCATGTGTTTCAACACCTGGCATCAAGCGCTGAACGCCACCGTAATTGTAAAATGGCGTATATTTATTATCGTGTAGTTCTTCTAAAGATACTCCTATTAACGCTACCTTATCCTTAAAAGGATTTTCCGAATCGATAATTTCATCCACTCCTTCTGTATCACCAAGAGCAAGTGCTGTAAATGCCTCAACCTGTTTGACTGAATCAGCAAGTAGAGCTATTTTGAACTCATAGGGATAGATGGAATTTTTTTTAAAAATTTCCAGATAATCAGTATCCTCTTCATCCTTTAAATCAAAATCAGCGTCATCTAATAGAGAGGACATTGAATAAATTGGAAAAGTTGAGGCAGGTCCGTAATAACTAATAAGAATTGTCTGTTCAAATCCACCACTCCCTCTATGCCCAAGTATTTTCTGGACGTTTATTCCTGAAGAGTCTGAAAAATTAAAATAGCCATCTTTGACATCAGTTAGGGGATTAAAAACAGGTTCTCTTGGTAGCCCTTTTTCATAAAAGAAAACCCTTGACCCTAGCGAATATAATAACTTATCCTGATACGGTTCAAAAATCAAATAACGCCTCACAAATCCGTCTGAATCCTGCATCTCACCTACAACACCCCAGTCGCTTCCCGTTTCCATTAAAACAGGTAAAGGCTCATCTGCATATTCGTAAAGTCCTCCTCGAGTAAATTCGCGAGCGATTTTTCCAGCAAGAATAACATTTCCTGCCTTATTTATCGCATCAGCAAGAATCTTGTCACCTAAAGGATTTTTAATATCTGGCTCAGTAAATTGAATATCAAACATTATCAATTTAACGCCAACTTCGTTGAGATTCTCAACTAAGGTGGCATAATAATCTCTTGGAAAGGGATATCGGTCACGACAGCTTTTAAACGTTTGGTCATCTATCGTTATTATAATAAGGTCTGAATGGGAAACATCTTTAGGACCTCTCCATTGAAACCTGTAATCAAGAGTCTTTAATTCTAAACCTTGAAAAACACCAATAAGGAATAGAAGTGAAATTAGTATTGATATAATAAAAGCAATACCCAATCCCAAAACTGTTTGTTTAACTATGTTCTTTCTCATATGAAAATGTAAAAAGGGATTAGAATGCTATTGAATAAGTCATCATAAAACTAACATCATTAAAAAATTCATTGCTGATATAATCATCTATCCTGTTGTAACTTAACCGTCCTCTTACTTGATGAATTGTTAAAAATTTAAAGTATCCGGCTATATACATATTATTTTGAGCAAAATCGACCAACCCGGAAGCATTAGTCAACTGATATCCTGCTATAGCACTTAAAGCAGCATCAAAGAAATCATACTGCCCTCGCACACTTATCGTGAGGAACTCAATAGGCTTACTGGATAAACCACTTTCGTTTTTATTTGTGGAAATATTAAGATCAGTTTTTAAAGGAAATGGACAAACTGAACTCACTCCGAAACGAATCATTGAAGTAGCGACAGAATTAAAAGAAAATCCGGATGATCTGTCTTTATAACCATCACTCCTGTTGGAATTAACATACGTAACACTGATATTATTCTTAACTCCTCCGAGTTCTACGAGGTGTGATATTCTAATATTTTGCCTGATAGTCGTGTTATCTTCACGCTTGTCTGAAAGTTTCAGTGAATCCTCAATCACATTGCCATAAGGATCATAATAATATGATGTATCTAACTCTGTAATATCATTACTCCGGCTGTACTGACGAGTATTGAAATTTATAGACGGTAAACCTTCACCGGGATAGAGACTGAATCCGGCAGTAAACGAGCTGGTTGTAGTTGTAGATGGTTTGTCATTATTCAAATTATCTCTTATCTGGTCATAATTTAGAGTTACAAATATTTTATTGCTAAAGAGTCTGATCTTATCTGAAAAGCTGAACCCCTGAATATCATTTCTAAGAAAGGGATTTCCCAATGAATTAAACTCGGGACCTACTCTCTGATATTTAAATACAACAAAATTATTTAAGTAATTCATTGTTAAAGCGGTCTTAAACGCCGTAGAAGGCATGTTCAGGAATTCTTTTACCCCGACTACACCATTGGTATCCGGAACAATTGGCAATAAAGGTGACAAATTCTGATTTATGATAAAAATATTTGAAATGTCACCAGGATCAACGGGTATATCTGATATAGGTATATTTAAATCACCAAGAGAAATAGTATCATTTTGCAAACTATCACCAGGAAGAAAAGTATCCAGATCCTTTAAAGTTAGCGGTCCCTCTGAAATGTCCCTATTAAGCATGGAAATCGCAGCATCATTTTTCCAAACAAACCTTCTATTGTCTAAAGAAATAGTTAAATCCGTACCCAACACAATATTGTCCTTTGGCTTATTTATGCCTCCCATTTCAATAAAAGTATCAGATGTCCTATGAATGTCACCGTATTCTTTTTTAACTGAGAGTGTATCATCTAAGACTTTAAGTAGAGATAAACCAAATTGAAAATGTCTGCCAGTACCAAAATAAGGTCTAATACCAATTAATTTTCTCGAATAGGTATATCCAGACCTTTTATACTGTTGCCCCTGCGAAATTGTATCAGTAATAGAACTTATTGTTCCCTCAATTGCTCTTTCAGATTCACCTGTAACAAAATGAACATTAAAATATTTTAACTTAAGATGAGCTTCTAAACCACGAACACGCTTTCCTCTTAAAGCAAATTCTGATAATTGCGGATTTACATCTCCAAAAAGCAAGTCAAAATAAGTGGTTTTTAAACCAGCCATTAAGCGATTTCGGGGTTGCCTTTCAGGATCTTCTTGTGATGTTAAGAAACCTTTTGCAGTAAATCTTAACCAGTCGAATGAGCCATTTGCATTTGCTCTAACATAATGAATATTTTGTCTAACTCCACGCACCTGTTCAGAACTGGTTTGCGCCGTGACTCGTCCCGAGTAATCAAATATTCTTTTAGCTTGAGCAACAGTCCTCACAACAGTAAAATGCCTGATAACAGTTGAATAAGAATCCCCGATATGATTAGCCATATTTAATTTAATAGTATGCATTCCCGGTTGTACCTTCTTAGGACGTGCAACAATTAAATCCTCAGCTATCTCCGTATAATTAAGAATTGAAACATTATCTAAGTCCAGTGTAATACTCTTCAAATCCACATCAGGCGTATTAAATAAAGATACTGCAATGATAACTTCTTCAGAAGCAACAATTTCCCCCTCTTCTGGACCGAGAATTATAACATTGGAAGGTATTCCACCCTGAACTTCACGAAGTGCTATCTCATCCGTCTCAACAGATTCAAGCTTCTTCCTCTGAGCCGATAAGAACATCGGTACATTATACGGATCTACTTCAGGAAAAGCTGCCATACTGCCATCAGAAAATTCAGCAACAATAAGATATTCTACACCGCTCTCAGTTACATATTCTGCTGGAATGTTTGCCCTGAATACTCCCATATATTCAAGCATCTCTTCCTCAAGATATGCTGATTGTCCAGCTACTCTATAAAACACTCGAACTCTTTCTACATCGGAGGTGTTATCTTCTATAATAGATTCAATAAGTATCGGGACATCAACAACTACTTCTCTTGGGGGCGAATGTAATATCTTAGCCTGTCCGAAAGCTGCACAAGCTATTAATAAAATAGATACAGTTATTCTCCACATTCTAAAATGCATTGAAACCTCTTATAAATATTCCCTAATGCCCAAAAATAATTCAGGAACTATATTCTTATTTATATTCTATTTTAACATCTTTCATGTCACCCTGATCGTTTTGAAGCTGAAATCTCAATAGGTTTGTCGGCTCAGTTTCCTCTTCCTCCTCCTCTTCAGGTGCAGCACCTTCTTCAGTTTCTTCGACATTTACCTCACCTTTAGAAGTTGAAGTTCCTGTTTCATTCGCACCAACAACAATAGTAGCACCACTTTCATTGTTTTTAACTTCAATTGATCCCTCGACACCATAAAAAATATCACCTATAATTGGATCAATGATTACCCAGAAAACAGTACCTTTTACCGATGCAACGGAAGTTGGAGTCGCTATTATAAAATCTCCTTTTCTTTGAGGACTGACTTCAGCTTTAAGCGTACCAAACTGCATTGATATTGTTTTTGAAATAGCATTCTGACGACGTTCACCGGAAATTACCATCTCCGAATTTTCCCTAACCTTGATCTGGCTTTTATCATCTAAAAAAACTAACACCACATAGCCATTCTTACCAGTTTTTATATGGTCTTTTGAAAAAAGAGAAGTCCCAACTTTTAAATTGGGTTTGAAATTCTTTTCAGTAGAACGCTTTAACTGTGTTATTCCACGAGCTTTTAAAGTAAGCGCTATTTTATCGTCTGCTAAGCCCCGTCCAATAAATATAATACTAAGAAGAAATATCATTAAAATATTTAATTTTTTCATCACTTATTCCCCTACTCAACAGTTATTGATTGTATGGTAAATTTTACAGATAAAAATTGCCCAACCAAAATCGAGAGTTGATCTTGTGTCAATTGAGTATCATTAAGAGTAACAACTCCAGTAGGAAGGTAACCATTTAATTGACCAGAGAATAATTGATTATAAGTGTCAGGGTCTAAAATTTGCCCTAACAGATCAAGATATTGATTTGCTCCACCTGTTGTTTCTCCTCCTGTCTCTTCTCCACCCATAGAGGGTATAGTAAAAGCAAATATGTCACTATCCACTGTTTCAGTTCCTGAGGTTGTCGGATATTTCTTCTTGATTTGCCAAACATAAGTTTTTCCATTATCAAGTGGTTTAGCTCCTGTTAAAGGATACTGAAATGAATTTTCAGCAGTATAGAGTTGCGTCGTTCCAAAGGAAACAACGGGAACGATAGGAAGTCTAAAATATCCTCCATCATCAGGATAGGGAAGATTAGAATTATCGGTAAGAGCCTCTTCAACCGAACTATGTATTGTGGAGTTGTATTCGGCTACACGTATAAAATAACCACATTCAGGGCAATTATCCTCATTCCACATAAAATCCGGAGATTCCCATTGGAAAAGTGGAAATAATGCATAAACTTCAAATCCGTCCTCGAGTGCCCCTCCTGGTGAAACAATATCAAGAGTTGTTGGATTCGAAACCGCAATAGTCTGATGTTCGCTCAACAGCCTTGTATTTTCTTCATTCAAAATGCCGAATCTAAACATATAAGAACCAGCGGGAAGCTTTCCCGTAGCCATTACCGATTGCTGAATCCCTGCAAATTCTTCCTCAGGCATTATATCAGTTTCATCAGCCCCAAGTCCTGTAACAGGCTCACCTCTCTCGTAATAGATATTATCTATATTCATATCGAGGTCCCGACTACTAATTTTAACTTCTCCATTAAATTCAAAAGGCTTGGTCAAAACATAAAAAATCCGTCTATTGTCAAGACCAAGTGACGGTACATCTGCAATCATCTCAAATTCAATCTTGATTGTAATTGGAGTACCACTACCGGGCGTGCCATCACCATCATTAGGTGTATAAGATAATTGATACTCAAAAATATCCGGGTTGTTCATTCCATTATTAAAATCAAAATCAGCTAAGTAGAATATCTCGAAATTGTAAAAATAATTTGTTCGGAGCTCCAAATGTCCGTTTTCAACCTGTGCAAATAAATTAAAGGAGATTAATAAGAAAAAAATACCTAATAAATTTAATAAGTTTGATTTAATCTTCATTTATTCCTCCTGTACTTTTTATTTTTAAAATACTTTAATTGAAATTAATAAGTTGTGAGATAGGACAAAATTATTTTTAGCGCATTTATTTTTACCATTTATTAGTACGAGTACCATATTTTTAATATAAATAAGGAGGTATATAGATACAATAAAAAAAACGTCCCGAACATTCGGGACGTTCTAATAATTCCCGGCGACGTCCTACTTTTCCATCCCGTGACCGGGACAGTATCATCGGCGCTGGAAGGCTTAACTTCCGAGTTCGGGATGGGATCGGGTGTTTCCCCTCCGCTATTGCCACCGGAAAAAACTTCATTGAGAGAAAAATTCGATTTTGTATTAAAAACCTGAATTATAAAAAATTTTGGCCAAGACTCACGGTTTATTAGTATCACTCGGCTAAAACCATTACTGGTCTTACACCTATGACCTATCAACCTCGTAGTCTACGAGGAACCTTTAGATCCGCCTTTCGACGGAAGGGGAAATATAATCTTGGGGAAGGTTTCACGCTTATATGCTTTCAGCGTTTATCCTAACCGAACATAGCTACCCAGCGATGCACCTGACGGCACAACTGGTACACCAGAGGTTCGTCCAATCTGGTCCTCTCGTACTAAGATCAGCTCCCCTCAAATTTCCTTCGCCCACAGCGGATAAGGACCGAACTGTCTCACGACGTTCTAAACCCAGCTCACGTGCCACTTTAATGGGCGAACAGCCCAACCCTTGGGACCTTCTCCAGCCCCAGGATGTGACGAGCCGACATCGAGGTGCCAAACCTCCCCGTCGATATGAACTCTTGGGGGAGATCAGCCTGTTATCCCCGGAGTACCTTTTATCCTTTGAGCGATGGCACTTCCACTCGCTACCACCGGATCACTAAGCCCTGCTTTCGCACCTGTTCCCCCTGTCGGGGTCACAGTTAAGCTCCCTTGTGCCTTTACACTCTACGCACGATTACCAACCGTGCTGAGGGAACCTTTGGGAGCCTCCGTTACATTTTAGGAGGCGACCGCCCCAGTCAAACTACCCACCTGACAATGTCTCCCGACCGGATAACGGTACGGGATTAGAATCCTAGATTTATAAGGGTGGTATTTCAAGGATGACTCCATCCCGACTGGCGTCGGGACTTCAAAATCTCCCACCTATCCTACACATATAAAACCAAAATCCAATGCCAAGCTATAGTAAAGGTTCCGGGGTCTTTCTGTCCTGCTGCGGGTAGCCGGCATCTTCACCGGCATTACAATTTCGCCGAGGCTCTGGTCGAGACAGTGTCCAAGTCGTTACACCATTCGTGCGGGTCGGAACTTACCCGACAAGGAATTTCGCTACCTTAGGACCGTTATAGTTACGGCCGCCGTTTACTGGGGCTTCGGTTCAAAGCTTTTCCGCCATCTGGCGGATAACTCGTTCCCTTAACCTTCCAGCACCGGGCAGGTGTCAGTCCCTATACATCGTCTTACGACTTAGCAGAGACCTGTGTTTTTAGTAAACAGTCGCCCAGACCTTTTCACTGCGACCTCTTTCAGCTCCTCCAGTCCGCCAGCTGGCGGATAGATTCACCTAATCGAGGCACCCCATATCCCGAAGTTACGGGGCTAATTTGCCGAGTTCCTTAACCAGAGTTACCTCGAGCACCTTAGGATACTCTCCTCGCCTACCTGTGTCGGTTTGGGGTACGGACACCCATTCATCTACCATAGAGGTTTTTCTCGTCAGCTTGATTAGGGTCAGTTTGTGCCCTGGGGGCTCCTATTTGCATCTCGAGGTTGAGACCGGACGGATTTACCTATCCAATCCCTCTACATGCTTAAACCGGGACTTTCAACACCCGGATGACCTTTCACTCCTGAGTCACCCCATAGATCAAACAATGAACAGATGGTACAGGAATATTAAACCTGTTTTCCATCGCCTACGCCTTTCGGCCTCGGCTTAGGTTCCGACTAACCCTGAGTAGAGTTACTTTACTCAGGAAACCTTAGGCTTTTGGTGTTCCGGAATCTCACCGGAATTATCGCTACTCATGCCAGCATACTCATTTCTATATCCTCCAGCCAACCTCACGATTGACCTTCATCAGTTTATAGAACGCTCCCCTACCATCCGGCGGCTGCCGGATCCGAAGCTTCGGTAACAGAGTTATTAGTCCCGGAAATTATCGGCGCAAAAACACTTAACTAGTGAGCAGTTACGCACTCTTTAAATGATGGCTGCCTCTAAGCCAACATCCTAGATGTCTAAGTATTTTCACATCCTTTATCACTTACCCTGTATTTAGGGACCTTAGCTATCGATCTGGGTTGTTTCCCTTTCGGCTACGAAGCTTATCCCCCGCAGCCTGACTCCTGTACAACATATAAACGGCATTTGAAGTTTGGTTGGGTTTGGTAATCTTGTAGGACCCCTAGCCCATTCAGAGCTCTACCTCCGTCATACTTAATACAAGGCTAGCCCTAAAGCTATTTCGGGGAGAACCAGCTATCACCGGGTTTGATTGGCCTTTCACCCCTATCCACAGCTCATCCCCCAGATTTTCAACTCTGGTGGGTTCGGACCTTCACCCCGATACTATCGGGGCTTCATCCTGGCCATGGGTAGATCACCCGGTTTCGGGTCTGCCGCAAGTTACTCCATCCCGCTAAAAGCGGAAAATCGCTCTATTCAAACTCGCTTTCGCTACGACTCCTCCAATTTAATGAGGATTAGTCTCGCAACTTACGAGCAACTCGCTGGCTCATTATGCAAAAGGCACGCTGTCATCCGGCAGTTGCCGGACTCCAACAGATTGTAAGCAAATGGTTTCAGGTTCTATTTCACTCTCCGTCAGGAGTACTTTTCACCTTTCCCTCACGGTACTAGTTCACTATCGGTTATATAGGAGTATTTAGCCTTTCCAGGTGGTCCTGGTAGATTCCCACAAAATTTCTCGTGTTTCGTGGTACTCGGGAACGCCTTCCAACAAGTCTGCAAATTTTCTTCTACAGGGCTATCACCTTCTTCGGCCTGTTCTTTCCAGAACAATTCGAATAATCTGCAGATTTTTGACTTGTCGAGAAATCTGCTGCTTTCTCTGAAAACGCCCCACAACACCTGTTCTACAACACCAGCAGGTTTGAACATAGAATAGGTTTAGGCTCTTCCCAGTTCGCTCGCCGCTACTTTGGGAATCACTATTGTTTTCTTTTCCTGGAGTTACTTAGATGGTTCAATTCACTCCGTTTGCTCTACCCAACCTATATATTCAGTTGGGAGTTTCCCGATATTACTCGGGAAGGGTTGCCCCATTCGGAAATCCCCGGATCAAAGGTTGTTTGCACCTCACCGAGGCTTATCGCAGCTAACCACGTCCTTCATCGCCTCTATATACCAAGGCATCCACCATTCGCTCTTAGTATCTTGACCAAAAACCTTTTATAAAGTAGGCTTTTAATTAATCTTATATTTCTCTCAATGTCAAAGAACTTCAGGATTAATTATCCTGAAATGTGGAGCTAACCGGGTTTGAACCGGTAACCTCTGCCGTGCAAGGGCAGCGCTCTCCCAGTTGAGCTATAGCCCCTATTAAGGAGCTCACTATTTCTTAATTTAAATAAAACAATCTTCAACGTGGGCCTAGGTAGACTCGAACTACCGACCTCACGCTTATCAGGCGTGCGCTCTAACCACCTGAGCTATAAGCCCATATATGACAATGAGAAGTGCGGGCACAAAACAAATGTATCGACCTATCCGGCAAATGCCGGATTACTCCTTAGAAAGGAGGTGATCCAGCCGCACCTTCCGGTACGGCTACCTTGTTACGACTTCGCCCCAGTCATCAGTCTCACCTTCGGCATCTCCCTTCCGCCAGTTGGCGGATTAAGATAATGACTTCGGGTACTACCGACTTCCATGGCGTGACGGGCGGTGTGTACAAGGCCCGGGAACGTATTCACCGCGGCGTTCTGATCCGCGATTACTAGCGATTCCTACTTCATGGAGTCGAGTTGCAGACTCCAATCCGAACTAAGACCAGTTTTAAGGGATTTGCTCTACCTCGCGGTTTGGCTACCCGTTGTACCGACCATTGTAACACGTGTGTAGCCCTGGACGTAAGGGACATACGGACTTGACGTCGTCCCCACCTTCCTCCGAGTTGTCCTCGGCAGTCCTCTTAGAGTGCCCAGCATAACCTGATGGCAACTAAGAGCAGGGGTTGCGCTCGTTGCGGGACTTAACCCAACATCTCACGACACGAGCTGACGACAGCCATGCACCACCTGTATAGCTGTTCCCGATAAAATCGGGATGGTTCTCGATTTCTCGAGGATTTCAACTATATGTCAAGCCCAGGTAAGGTTCTTCGCGTTGCATCGAATTAAACCACATGTTCCACCGCTTGTGCGGGCCCCCGTCAATTCCTTTGAGTTTCAGCCTTGCGGCCGTAGTCCCCAGGCGGGATACTTAACGCGTTAACTACGGCACTGGAAGGGTCGACCTCCCAACACCAAGTATCCATCGTTTACGGCGTGGACTACCAGGGTATCTAATCCTGTTCGCTACCCACGCTTTCGCGTCTCAACGTCAGTTTCAGACAAGAAAGCCGCCTTCGCCACTGGTGTTCTTCCTGATATCTACGCATTTCACCGCTACACCAGGAATTCCGCTTTCCTCTTCTAAACTCAATCCCAACAGTTTTTCTGGCAGTTCTTCCGTTAAGCAGAAGTATTTCACCAGAAACTTGCTGGGACGCCTACACGCTCTTTACGCCCAATAATTCCGGACAACGCTAGCTCCCCCCGTATTACCGCGGCTGCTGGCACGGAGTTAGCCGGAGCTTTCTCATAGAGTACCGTCAGTGTTCGAAAATATTATTATCGGACATATTCTTCCCCTACGACAGACTTTTACACTCCTCAGAGCTTCAATCAGTCACGCGGCGTTGCTGCGTCAACCTTTCGGCCATTGCGCAAAATTCCTCACTGCTGCCTCCCGTAGGAGTTTGGGCCGTATCTCAGTCCCAATGTGGCTGATCATCCTCTCAGACCAGCTACTGATCGTCGCCTTGGTAAGCCATTACCTCACCAACTGACTAATCAGACGCAGGCTCATCTTCAGGCAATAGGTCCGAAGATCCCTATCTTTCATCCCGATATAAATACCAAGACCTTATCCGGTATTAGTCCGCCTTTCGGCGGGTTATCCCAATCCCAAAGGTAGATCACCTACGCGTTACTCACCCGTTCGCCAGTTTACTATTCCCGACAAGTCGGAAAATTCTCCTTGACTTGCATGTGTTAAGCACGCCGCCAGCGTTTGTCCTGAGCCAGGATCAAACTCTCCGTTGTATTATAAAAAAAGTTTGGGGTTAAAACCCTACACCTGCTCTGACGCTCGCACTGTCTCAATTGTCAAAAAGCCTGAATAATTGAAGCAAGATTCATACCCTGCTTCAATCATTTTTTCACTTCTCAATTAGCATATAAATGTAAAACAATTTATAATATTACACAAGTCTTTTTTTAAATTTATTTTCAATTTTTTATTTAATCCAAATCTATTCTTATACACAAGCATTAATATGAAAATTGTAGAATTTAACTTAATGAATAAATTTTAACGCCCTTCTTGCAGATTTCAACAACGGCTCAACAGAAATAGATTCTCCAACTGCCTGTTTAATCCAATAATCCGGAGTAATTGATCCTAGTTTACACATCCTTTCCATCTCAGTAGCAAGATTCTTATCTTTTATATACTCCTCAATCTGAAACTGAATAATATACCCAACAGGATAATCTGGCAGGTAAAGCCCAGCATCAATCATATGAGAGTAAATCGCTAAAATAGTTGCATCTTTATGCCCTAAGACTGGATAGAAATATTTGTTCCAAACATTTTTTGCAATTTCAATTGTAGCATTCTTTAATTCAGCTGGAGTGCAGTCTGGGTGGTCATACATCCAGTGCCAAACACCCATATCCACAAGTGAAACACCCGCAATTTCACAAACTGACCACAGTTGATTTAATGCTTTCAAATACTCCTTATCTTCATCTTTCTCACTGATCCCAAGTATCTCTAAATCCCTTCCCTGAAACATAAATGCAAATGCTTCTGTAAATGCTGTATTTGGAACTCCTTCCAACAAAGTATGATCAATTCTATACAGCGAAAAAGTCTGCTCAACGTTATGCCCTAGTTCATGCATTGCAATGTTAAAGCCTTTATAATTCATTCCACCTTCAGGAACGCGTGTTCGCAGATGCGCTTTATCCAGTCTTCTCCCCGCTCCCATTGCATGCCCAGCACCTCGTGCAGGATCAACCTCTATTTTAGAGTGTAAAAAGTCCGCTGTCTCTTTATCGAAACCAAGCTTCATTAAAGTCTCGGGAATTTTCTCTTCGAATACTTTAACATCAGGATACTTTTCAGAAACAATTTTGTTAAGTTCGTCTTCATTATATACTGATTCGCCTTTGAAACCGTTATACCAGATATCAAAAGGTTCTAAATTGCGATTCAAGCGTTCTTCAATCAACTTTCCGGTCTTTTGGAATTCTTTTGAAGTCAGAAGATCAACAAAAAGTTGCTTTACTACATTCTCAGGAATCTCCCTATCCATATTAAAACGGCGATCAATAAAAGTTGGATAGAGAGGATAATATGGATCGGCAGCTTTTTCAGCATTAAAAACCTTCAATAAATTCGCATATCTTGTATCAGGTTCTTTGGAACTGCTAATGTTTTCACCATAAACCTCATTTGTTGAAACCTTCCAATCTACGTCCGGGTTATTGATTACAACTTCAGGAATTTCTTGTGAAATAATTTTTCCCATTACTTCATAAATCATCCGCTTGCGTGGAAATCCACCCTCTTTATCGTACTGTGCTTTCAATTCATCACGTAATCCCCAGTGAGAGATAAGTTTCAAACCTTCAGGGAAGAGATGTTTTCCATCCTCGCTCAGAAGATTATGCATATAAATATTATAATTGTTGATATAGTTATCGGCTGAGATAAAAGCTTTATGAATTTCTTGCTTGACATCGGAGGGAACACGTGCTGTAAATTTTTGCGCTAAACGAGTCTCTGCCCAATCCCTTCTTGACCATTTTTCACCATACTTAATACATTCATCTAGATTATGTACTTTGAAATTAAGTAGAATAAAAAATGCAACTTTGCTCTTATATAGGTCTTCATCGACATGAGACGCTAAATCGAAATTTGCTGTTAAATAGTCAACAGGTAAAATCGGACCAGTATCTACCTGCAGATTCCATTGAAGGTTTCTATTCAATTCCACCAATAGACCATCGATATTTTCAAAAGCAACTTCAAGGCGCTCAAAAG
>Ga0307443_1001473_pt1 | contig 13886 bp, 17 predicted proteins | sample SalMarSW160220MG_FD_202148 | JGI IMG/M metagenome (GOLD analysis project Ga0307443, IMG submission 202148) | Salt marsh sediment microbial communities from the Plum Island Ecosystem LTER, Massachusetts, United States - SW1601-220 | ecosystem: Environmental > Aquatic > Marine > Intertidal zone >... | reverse complement strand
AGGTGGATCCAAAAGAGTTTTGTCAAAAGCATAAGGGAAAGTCTCGTTTTCGGTTTCATACATGAACAAACCAAGGACTAATTGCTTAATATTTGATCCGCATAGAGTTGCTTTAGTGTACTCTTTTGAAGTTTGTAATGAAGGCAGAAGTATCGCTATGAGAAGCGCAATTGTGGCAATGACTACAAGCAATTCGATGAGTGTAAAACAAGGGCGTTTCATAATCGCAAATTTTATGGTCGTCTTTGCGATGAGTCAACATAGATTGGAACGCTTTTAATGGCAGAGCATTAAAAAAGGGCAGATGGGAATTTTTCCCATCTGCCCGAATATTTACCTCGCCAAATTCAACTAATCGCATGCCCGCATATAATAAGAGGTCCATTCACCTGTTACCGTGCAACTAGAAGGGTCATAAGGATCTTCTATACAGGGGCTTTCTTCGGAGCTAATCATTCTGGAGCTGCTGCAGCTACCGCTGGGGGCAGTTTCGCAACCCCATCGTTCATAGTACTCCTCGTAGGAACCACCGCACATGCCGCCGAAATAACTGCAATACGAAACATTGTATTCCTGCAAGAGGTTAGTGCACGAATAGCCGGAGCCGCCGATTATTGTTCGAAGTTCACCATCGTCTATATCATCGAAATTTCCTGCGATAGGAGTATTGGAAATCAAAAGAGCAGTGCCTTTAGTACAGTCCATCCCGCAAAAGCGAAGGTCCGTACGATAGTAGAATTTATCATTTGCCAAATCTATCCTACACACATGCTTATCATCAATATCACCAAGCACGACGAAATGATTCTTCTTTGGAATATGCTGGATTACCTCACAGCCATCCAGATTTTTAAGCTTCTTTATGTCAAGCTTAACGGCACGGCAATAAAGGCCCAGGTCCTGTGCAAATTGCTTCATAGCAAAAAAATTTGTGGTTGTTTTTGGTTTACATACCAGTTGTGCAAGCTGTTGGTCAATAACATCTTTGCCTAACTGCGAAGCTGCATATTTTAACGCTGCCGTTGCGCAGTTTTGCGGCTGTGTGCCTTCGGATGCTGCATAAGCCAATCTCTCAGCCAAGAGCATGTCAGTATCAACAATATGCGAGTAGTGGTACATTGCAGGTTTAGCGGTTAGGTTAGAGCGATACTCTATCAATGCATCAGCTTCATACTCAACGTTAAAACTCCAAGGCATGGGAGCTTCGTCCCTAATCCCGGTAAAGTTCCAAAAATCGCTGGCTAACAGTTTATTGGTCCAGGCATCGTATCGCTCTATCAAAATATTAGTAGGAACCCAGTTACCTGAGACCAACTCATAGTTACCGTATTGTTTGGAAATAATTGTATCGAAATCATTGATTGAATAGGAAATAACCGCATAATCTTTTCCTGGGTCCATTACGAAGACCATTTCTGAACCATCTGGATTGTTAAGTGTCAGATGTATCTGATTTTGGCCATCGATATTTTCCTCGACTGCGGAGGATGTGTCGGTAGAAAGGTTCTGGTACGTATAGTAGCCATATCCCCAGGGGATAATCCCGGCGGTTAACGGGCCATTGACGACATGCGGAGTGGAACCTGTTGAATCAATGATTGCATGATTGCCAGGCAGAAAGTACCTTGTGTACTTTACACCATCCCACGTGAATATACGTCTGGCGTTCCAGTCTAAATCAAACTGCTTGGTCATAAAATTATCTTCTAAGTTTGCGCCCGGCTTTACTGAGTCTGTACGCGAGCTTACGTTGATTTCCCAGTAGAATCTGTTGCCGTCGAATCTTACAACCACAGTTGAGTTCATTGTGTATTCGTTGGAAAGTCTATAACGAACATTGAATGGGATGGCATCGAATGGGATGGCATCAAGCCTCATTTTTTGCCAATTTTCGGTTAATTTGCGTTTGTTTGAGTTGCTTTGGTATTCTTTAATCTTTTCGTTGATTCGATTGTTGATCTCATTAAAGTTAGTTGTTTTCGGTGCTCTGTATTCTTCATGTCTTGCTTCAATTGTACCCGCAGGTATCCAGGTATTTCTTGGTTGGCTCGTTAGCTTCTCAAAGATTTGCAAAATCTCAGCTCTGTCCAATTGTCTGTCTGCAAAAGCAACACAACTAACAGATAATGAAAGAACAATCGTTAATACAAAATGTTTCGTCTTCATAATTATCTCCTTCGCTCAAGTTTTGGTTGGTGAAAAGGATAACTTGATCACTAAAATATTTTCGTGCTAATGCAGATCTGCCTTTCTGTAATATTGTGGCGATTCAGAATTAGAAAATGTTGATTGCTTTTTTGATGTTTTTCTAGAAAAGGTAAAAAAACTTGAGATGAGTTAAGTGAGCAATATTTTATATTGAAAATTCAGCGCGTGAGTATGAATTAAACGCTATCCGCAAAGACAAGTTGCCCATCACCCAATACGAAATGCGGTCAATCGAATATGAACAACCGGAAGTGAATTGCTGAGCAACTGCTGCTATTCAGTCCTTTTAAGCCAATAGTCCACAAACAGCGTTAAATCATTGCAGTCAACATTGCTGTCCGTGTCGAGATCAGTTCCTTCACACCAGTCAGGATCGCTACAGCCTGTTTCCTGCCAGTGAGAGGCAAGTACTGCAAAGTCATCAAAGTCGACTTTTGCGTCATTATTGAAGTCGCGTGTGCGGACATGCAAAAACGCCAGATCATAGACAGGGAAATCCATGCCACCTGGTACGCCATAATCATAAAAGCCCACATTGCAGCTTCCTACGCTTGTAGCAGTGTACTCAATAATAAACCAGTCGCCCGCTACTGCGCTTTTATGACCATACAGGTCAAAACCGCTTCGGATGTCATCCTGCCAATCGTAAACACATGCCCTATCACCTGCTGCTTCGAAACGTGAGCCTTCCCAATCCAAGGTGGTATCATTGTAATCTCTCGCTGTTAGGACACCGTAGTTCCTATCTATTCCAGTGATAAACAGACCACCATCCCAGTAACAAGCGATGTTTGAATCGACAATGATTGTAAGCTTGGTTCCAACCATGATGTCTTGGTAGACAAAAGGGATGTTAGGATCAGCTAATTCAAGGGGGGTATTGCTATCAGCGAGGCATACTTTTGTCGAAACCTCTCCCATAGCCGTCGAGGCCATACCAAGAAATAATGCCAATATCGTTAATGTTTTCATAATCTCTCCTCCAGTGAAGGCACGAAACGCTTTATCACTGTTTGTTACCCCTTGCCATGTTGCTGATGGCAAGACAACATATAATAAACGAATCAGTTCTACAAATCAAGAAAGCAGAGAAAATACAGATTTTGCAAATTTTTTTGGAAAAAGAGTCAACAAAGGAGGGTTTACATACGCCTTATTTCTAATAAGACTCTTCGAAGAGAATTCTATAGCTTATAATATATTACTGATATGGGGTGGTCTTGATAGAGTAAGAGACCAATGCTCACAATTGGGTAAACTATGAAAAGCAACAGAATCAGCAGAGTCATGCAGATTTTAACAACATTGCAGGCGGGAAAAAACTATGCCGTCAGTGATTTGTCGAAAATGTTCGGAACGAGCCGGCGGACAATCTTTCGCGATTTGAAAGAGCTTCAGGCTATCGGCGTGCCGTTTCACTACGACGCCAGGACCAGTGGCTATATGATAGAGCCTGAGTTTTTTCTTCCACCGATAGATTTGAGCCTACAGGAGGCACTGAGTCTGCTCCTGCTGGCGCACAAGATGAGGAACCAGATACAATTGCCGTTCAAAAACTCAGTTCTGTTGGCCGCTCTGAAAATCGAAAACAATCTGCCAGCCAAGATCCGGCAATATTGCAATAAAGCGCTACAAAATATCTCAACCAGGCCCGGCGCCCAGGCACCAGTCACGCATTCTGACGGCCTTGACAAAATCTTCGCACAGTTACAGCAAGCTATCGTAAAGAAACGCAAAGTGAACATCCGTTACCATTCGCTTTTCGAGGGGGCAATTATTGACGTTGAGCTATGTCCCTATCACTTGCTCTATAACAATCGGGCATGGTACGTACTGGGCCGCTCCAGCCTGCACGAAAGTGTTCGCACTTTCAAGCTTAACCGCATCAGGGAGCTAATAACTACAGAGAGATGCTTCGTGGACGGAGAGGATTTCGACGTGTATGAGTACTTCGGCAGGGCCTGGTCAATGATACCGGAAGGCAGAATCTACAATATCAAGCTGCTGTTCCTGCCCAAAGTAGCCAATAATGTCGCCGAGGTACAATGGCACAGCACACAAAAAGTTGTTCGCAACAGTGACGGCTCAGTTACCGTAGAATTTCGCGTGGACGGCCTGGGCGAAATCACCTGGTGGATACTCGGCTACGGCGACCAGGTCCAGGTGCTCGCGCCAAAGACCCTCCGCAAAAAAGTCCTTGAAGTCGCAAAAAATATGACCGAATTAAATGAGAAAATATAAATTGTATCCATAGCTTCTCATTATTGAAAACCGCCCACTACAAAAAAGTGTTTTTTCTGTAGCGCTTTAATCACACCAACGTTCTATATTACAGAATTACAGAGCTGATAAAGCAATTTCCATAGGAGATATTCAGTGCCGGGTAGCCCTGACGTAACTACCGCCGACGAAAAGCTCGTCGAAACTACCTTGCAGGGTGATATTTCATCCTTCGGTATTATTGTGGAGCGATATTGGGATATGGTTATAGCATTTGCAATAAGCAAGATTGATAATGCCAATGATGCGGAAGACATTGCCCAGGAAAGTTTCCTCAAGGCGTATTCACAATTACACAGGCTCCGAAATCCGTCACACTTTGCGGGCTGGCTCGGCAAAATAACAGCTCAACAGTGCGTTAATCATATACGCAAAAATGCTCACAAACGAATCGCTTCAAGCTATACCATTTACGATGTTGATGCCTCAGCACAGGCGGTTGTATGCAATAGTAATCCGGGCTTGACTGACGAACAAATTTGCTTCGTCAGACGGACCGTAAGCAGACTGCCCGAGAAATTCCACAAAGTAATAATTATGCGGTTCGTTGCAGGACTTTCTGCGGTGCAGATCGCAAAACAATTAGGCAAACGCCACGGCACAGTTAGAGTATGGCTGCACCGTGCATATCAAATATTACGTGAGGACCTTGTTTCACTTTTTGAGGAGGTCAAATAATTATGAGCTGTGAGAAATACAATGAGCTTATCGAAAAATATTTAAACGCAGACATAAAAGATAGAGAGCTTGATGAGCTGAAAGACCATACCCTGCAATGTGCATCCTGCCATAAAAAGTTTGAGCACATCGGCAGGTTTGAGGACATCTTAAAAAACGCATTTTCTTCGGCTACTACCGCTAAGCGGGCCTCGGATTCTATCCTGTCTAAACTGCGGGCGACTCGGGTTGCCTGGGCACCGGCAGTGATGTTTAGCAAACAAATGGCGGTTGTTGCAAGTATCTTTTTGGCTGTAGGCCTTTTATCAGGATTTGGCCTGGCCAGATTTAACGCTGACAAGCGAATCGCAGTACCGACGGCAGCAAAGGTGCCGATGAAAGTTGCCCGGCTTGAAGGCACAGTCCTTGTAAAACACCAGAACTCAGAGCTCTGGTATCCACTGATGCCTGGCTCCGGTATATATGTTGGCGATACATTCCACTCGACAGCCAAGTCGGCTTTTGTACTGGAGCTGGAGGATAAATCCACGATTGAAGTGAATCAGAACAGCATGCTGGTTTTGAAGTTATATAACGGCGGAACGCAATTTCATCTTGAGCACGGCAGGTTGGCAGCCGCCTTAGAAAGTCCGCATCCGCCATTTTTCGTCAGCACTCCACACGGCCGGGTGGAGGCGCTGGGAACAGAATTCACAGTAACAGTCGAATAGACAAGGCGATAGCCTGTCATCCTGAAGGAGGTGAAACCGACTGAAGGATCTGGCCCGCGAATAAGTGGTCGCTCTCGGGTCGCAACCCAGACCCCTCTAATCCGTTCGGGATGACTACCTAATCAGCCAAAAAGGAAAGCAAAACACTATGAAAACGACCTCAATCAAACTCTGTGCTGTCATTCTATTGGCAGCCCAGACAATAGCATTCGGGCAAAAGACAGAGATCAGCGTTCAAAAAGGAAAGGTCATAGCCGAGACGGGGACCACGAGCGTGGCTGTTGAAGCTGGTCGAAAGGCCGTCCTGGCGCCCGATAAGAATCCAACAATCTCTGTGGATAATCCTTTGGTTGAAGACGCCCTGAAGTTGTACAAGCTAATAGAAGCCGAGAAAGAGCACAGCGATTTGAAGATCGACGCGACTTTCATTCTTGTGGGCAGGGCAGACAGTGACCGTGTGCTTGGCGCCCTTTATTTCGAGTTTCCAAACAACGGAACCGAGGCAACAAATGTCCTGACGCTTCCTTATGTGTCGATAATCGAGGATCTGAAAGTGTATGACCTCAACGGTAACCTCTGTTCGGTTGAGACAAAGCTCCTGAACGAAACTACCGCATCCTACAGCATCCACCTCTCGGAGCAGGTGCAGCCGGGGGAGCATTTCAAGCTGATCGGCGTGGCTGATCTCGACGATATACCGCTGATTCCCGGGGGAACCCCGGCTTATCACAAAGAAGGGCCTTTATGGTATTTCAGAACAGCCAACATCATGCCGAACTGTCTGAACTATTATCGCTTCATTTTGCCTGATTCGGCGATATTCATCGACTCGAATCGGCAGGTAATTGCGACTGACACCGTCGATGGCAGACTTACTGTGACGATTAGGAACTACACAGGTGAATATGCCGATGGATGGTGTATAATTGCTCTTCTCCTGCCGAGCCAAGATGGCACTACCCTCGCCGATATCCCGGATGAGTATCACGGCCTGCGAGACCCACAGGAAAAAGAACAGGCCGCGACATATCAGCGCGAACTGGCACAAATACTCGCAGGTAAGAAGTTCGAGGATCGAAGTACACCGCTGAAAACTTTGCTGACTGTTTTCAGTGCTGCTATAAATAAAGATAAAAGTCTCTATCTGGACTCTCAGTACACAATACGCCCACACCAAGAAAACGAAGGACATCTGGACCAGGTGAGATATTGGGCCGATATCCTCGACGTTCTCAGCATACCAAGATGGCCTAAAAACCCCGGACCCGGGTATGTACATCCGATTTATCTGTGCAGAAAAGGGTCGCTGATCTGCGAATTCACGCAGCTTTTCGTCCACAAGGAGGGCAAATGGTATGCGTACGAAACCAGGGACCGCGGCAAGAGCCCAATAGAGGCAGTGAACGCCGAGGACATCAAAAAGGCCAAGGCTGAGGGGTATCTGGCTGACTGGGAAGTTGCCGGCCCGTACATGCAGAAAGACAAGAAGCACACGGAACTGTTTGACATTCCATTAGGGCCGGAACTGCGTGATATAGACGTTCGTTGGCGGCCGATGCCGATAGAGCCACTGGGGCAACACCCCGCCTACCTCAATTTGGACAAGGTCCTGTATGGTGGTGATCAGATGGCTGCCTATCTACGCACACAGATTGTTTCTGACGAGGAGAAACCGGCTCGTCTTGAAATCTATACCGACGACGGGGTCAAAGCCTGGCTTAACGGAAAGCTCGTACATGCAATTAATATCGGTCGAGGGATTCCGGAGCAGCCGGACACGGTCGCCGTGACGCTGAAAAAAGGCACCAATCATCTGATGCTAAAAGTGACCGATGACGTCTGGTCGTGGGGAGCCATCGTGCGGCTACGGCCTGGCAAGGTTGATTAGCCTCAACTCAGAAAATAAGATAAGGGACCATATAAACCGGGCGTTCACGAAAGACACTCGGCGCCGAGTTAATTAAGCATTAAGAGCTTATCCGAATAACCGGGTCGTTATGAGGCCGAGCGAAAAGTTCGAGGCCAAGGCGGCAGGCCAAAAATGTTCGGAGGCGTGGTTTTCTCCACGTTGAGAACATTTTTGGCCGACAACGCAGGCATCGGACTTTGCAGCCGGCCGCAATAGAGCGGGTTATTGGGATAGGCTCTAAGGCCGTTTTTTCAAAGAAACGGCCTTTGTTGCTATTTGCCTCTAATTTTCTTGCAATATTGGCCTGGCAGATGTAAAGTGAAACAAGATAAGAAATAAATTTATGTGTAAATTTTAATGATACCTTTGCTCGCACCTGCCTGCACGCCCGTGCTTTCTTGCGAAAGCAAGAATAGGGGTAACACAGGCACAGGTGCGGTTACGCGAGTACAGGTGCCAACGTAGCTCAACGGTAGAGCTCTGGTTTTGTAAACCAGTGGTTGTCGGTTCGAATCCGACCGTTGGCTTTTTAAATCCTTTCAAAACAAGCACTTGCGATTTTCTCAAAATTTTCCTTGCATTCATGTCTCCATAATGATTCCGTTCTCCATAGCTTTCAATCTCGTTATTCACGGTAGTCACGGATGAGAAAGACCTGGATATACAAAAGGAAAAAAGTACCCGGATGGTGGGTCGGTTGGTATGAAGGAGGCAAACGCAAGTCCAAGGCCTTCCCGAACAAGGCACTTGCAGACCACTTCGCACAGATAAAGTAACAGCAGATCAACTCGGACGTATTCACCAGTGTAGTCTCATTGACGTGGGAAACACTAATGGAGGAATACGAACAATCGAAAAGGGTTCGTGGACTAACCGATGAAGGCATTTACCAGACGATGCTAACCATCCTGCTTCTCGCCTCTAAGCCACACCCGACCTGGTACACAAGAGTACTCCTGTCGCTGACCACGGGCCTCCGTAAAAACGACATAGAATCTCTCAGGATTGCGGACATTGACTTCGAAATCGACGCGATAGACACCGGGAGCAAAAAGACCAGAAAGAGTATGCTTTTTAGGCCGTTGCCTCCAAAAATAACCGACTATCTGGCAGCATACGTAGGCTCCCTGCCAGCGGGACAGGTCAACCTCTTTTCCGATACTCATACTCATAAGAAATGGAAAAAGATAAGAACGCGGGCGGGATTGCCGGACCTGCGTTATCAGGACCTCAGGGTCACGTTCAGCTCCTTTCTTGCCGAGGCCGGAGAATCCACCAGCGTCAGGCAGAGGCTGCTGGAGCATTCATCACCCCAAATCACCGAGGACTATTACACGAAAGTTCAGGATCCCATCCTCCATAACGCTGTAAATAAATTGCCTGTTGATGAATGGCTTTAGTCCCGATTTCAGATCACCCCCTTGGGAGTGACTACCACCATGGCTCTCTTGAGCCACAACTCAACGTCCTCTCTATTGTACCGGACCATCCGGCCAAGCTTTGAATATTTTGGACCCCTGTCCAGTTGGCGGAGCTTTCTCAGATAGGATTCATTCAGTCCGAACATCTCAGCTATTTCAGCCGTGCTGTATGTCCTCAAATCAGCCATCATTTCAGCTCCGTGCAATATAACGTTAGTGTCCCGAATCCCGATTCATTTCCATTTCATGCCGGATTTAACCGATTATCAGGATGAAACGATTAACAGTTTCCGCGCGACCCCTGTCCCATGCGTTTTTTATTTATTTTTATGAATGTTTTTTGGAGAGTGTTTCGCGCTCTCCGTCATTCATTTCGCGTCCCCTCCGGTTCCCACGCAACCGGCCCCTGTTCCTCTGTCTTTTTAGGCAGGAACTCCGGCAGCCTTTTAAAGCGTACCCTCTCTGAATCCAGCAGCCCGACCCCGAACGTGTCCGAGACCCTGTCCCGCAATCCGTCCAGAACCCTCTGTTCGGCGGCGCACAGCCATACTTCGTCCCACCCGGCCTCCAGGTCCTTGGCAACGTTTGACAGATCCTTGTCGAGGCCCTCATTCACGACCTCGACGGCGACGCTGCGCTCGCCCTGGGTAACCCCGACCTCGATGGCCTTGCTCGCTACTTCCTGCTCCGGCCGCGCTATGGCACCTCTTCTCTCAAAAAATTCACAAATTATCCACTGCCACCATTTGTGCCCGTAGCTCCCCCGGCCAGCGGGCTTTTGCACAGGGACTTTGAATTGTTTGAGCAGCTCATACCCCTTGTCCGTTATCTCGGTGACCTTAATCTGGCCACCGCGCCTGCCGGTTTTAATCCTGTGCATTTTTATCAGTTCTTCTCTTTCCAGAGCCTTCCTCAACGTGCTGCCCCTGCCCCTGGAAATGCCTGCCTGTTTGTCCACTCCGGTCAGAGACCCGAACGGCTCCCCGGCCCGCAGCGCAAGGTAGTCGAGCTTTGCCTTTGAAATGCCGTGTTTCTGCGCATCCGGCGTGCCGCCACCGCCGTTTGACGGCCTGCCGTCCGGAGGCGTCCGTTCGGGCGGGCGGTAAATCCGCGCGAGCCAGGCGACGGATGTCTCGTTCCTCCTCTTTATTTCATTTTCGCTGGCCATCTTCATTTCAAAGCTCTGGTATCTCCGCGAGGAACGACTCCGCGAACCCGGGACATCTGACCACGGCGCGACGCGGGCCCCTGTCCGGCAACTCCATCAGGCACTGCTCCTGGTCCCGGTCCAGGTTAAGGGCGGTGCTGACGCAGTTGAGGTAGTATCTGTCAGTCGGGCGCATCACAATCCAGGTGTTCGTGTTGCTCAGTATGGCTTTGGGCAACAGGTGCGGCGTCTGCGTTGCAAGCATCACCGCGAGCTGTCTTTTTCTCGCGCGGCGTATGAAGCTGAAAAAGAAATTCTATGTCAATTCGCCCCGCTGCATCCGGTCGCCGCTGCACACCCTGGTGAACTCGTCAAAGACAAGCAGGTTCCTGAGCATTGGTTGAGAGGTAACCTCGCTGACCAGGTACACCCACAGCAGAAGGACGGTGACCCAGAAAGCCAGGACGTCGTCCGAAAGGCCCTGCAGATGCCACACTATCGAGCAGTTCATCAGGCCCTTATGTCGTGAGAACCCGAGCCGTAAACCTGTCCGAGGGCGGGGACGACCCCGGCGGCAAATCTATTTTTGAGCGCTTCCCAGTAGCCTCCCTCCCTTGAGTTGAGTTTGTATTTGCGTCTCAGCAACTCTTCGGGGAAATCGTAGATTGTGAAGGACCCCTGCCTTTTCCTCAGCGCAATGCAAACGCCCCTGGACATGTTGCTCATCCCGTCGCCAGCGAACAGCGGGAAGCGTATCGCGTCGATTAGCTTGTCCAGATACTCCTGCCAGTCGAGGTTGTCGAGTTCCGGGCCCTGGAAAAGCGCCTGCCTGAGGTCTTTGTAGTTAACCCAGGTTACGCAGTTGTGGGAAAATAAATTTTTTTTCGGCTTCCTCCTTTTCACCGTCCTTTTCGTCCTCTGGTTTATCCGCAAACTGCCGGGCTCCAGCAAAGCTTCTGCGTTCCGACTCCTCACGGCCCGGAAAAAGACCTTCCTCGCCGCCCTTGCTCCAGACCGGCCACCGCTGGGGCGGATGAGGCCGCCTGCCTCCTCCCCTGGGTACGGCGCGCATGCTAAGCCTTGGGGACCGCGAGAGCATTCTTCGGACTGATACGCCGATGCGTCCCTTGCCCCTGCATACCTTGCACGTGACCAGCCTTTTCAAGGGCCCCTGTCCGGCTTCGACCTTTCCGGTTCCTTCGCATACGGGGCAGAAGTCGCGGGGCGCACGTGCTTCGGCTTCCTCGTTATCTGCCTGGCCGTTCCGGTTTTGTCCTTCGATTTCTTCATTAATTTTTCACTTCCTTTTTATGCGGTTTATGATTAGACAGTTCCTAATGACAGGCAGTAACCGTCTCTGCCTTTTCATGTACCATACTCCTTAAGGTCAACGCCCTTGTTCCATCCGCCGACACCTTCAATCCCTGGCTGTCACATGTTCCATTCTATAGAAGCTGGTTCTCCCGGCCCTTCTGCTAAGCGCATATCCAATGTATTCGCGAGGCCAGATTTTCTTTCGTCGTACAAGTTTCATTTCTCCCGCACGGGTGTGAGTACGTGCAGTCGTTTTACCCCTGTCCCCAGGGACTTCGCTGCTGGACTTTGCGACCCTGAAAAGAGGGGAGCCGATCACCCACGACCCGTCGAAGAAAATCGTCAGATAACCAAGCGCCAAGCTCATTGCAACCAAGCCGTACGCAATGTGTCTGATTACTCTCTCCTGCTCCGCGCGATTGAGCGATTGTGCCAGTTCGTAACCTCCACCGGCTCGGCTCAACTTAGCTCCACGGGCACTCTCAACCAGCTCTACCACAGTGTTTTTCTTCATTATCATCTCCTTTAATCCAAAATGTTATTCGTAGAGGCGTACAAGTCCTCCTGCCAGCGGCGCTATACTCGCCGGGAAACATAATGCACTATCAGCATAGGTGCCGCGAACCAATCAAACGGCCATCTCATCTCTATAACTCCACATACTTACTACTCAAGATACGCATACACTCGCAATCCAGGCATACTTCCACATTTAACGCCTTCCCGATCGGGACGAAGAACTTAGATAATCCAGATAAATCACTCCCAGCCACCAGGTAGAAAAGAACAGCACCACAAGCAGCACCAGGTAGTGATTTCTTGTCGCAAGTTTCATCAGCCCGATAAGGCAAAAAAACCAGATTAGAGTATAATCGCATAACAACAGAACCATCAGAAACGTGACTATCAAATCAAACAGGCCAGAATCGATGTTCCAGCCCGGACTTATCCGAGTCCGGCGGTGTTTCTTTCGTTTTGGCCCGTCCAGCCATGCGTTAGCATCCCTCTCATCAAGAATCACATCTGTCTTTACCAGGCCAGAAGGAGAAGCCCCTCTCTTTCCGCTCGCTTCAGCAGCCTTCATTATCATTTTTTGCAACGTATTCTTTGCCAAGTCAGACCTCCCTAATCAAGGACGTCCCCGAGTCCGGCCTGCCCGACGCATGTTCTGCACCCTCCCAGGCCTTCGTCAGAAATATCCGTCCATCTGGGGCGGCAATTTTCGTCCTTCTCGTAGTGCAACCACATCGACTCCGTCAACCGGCCCCTAATGATGTTCCATAACGCCTGGCGGGCCTCGCCCAGGACCGGATACAGGACGTCGACGTTCGCCCCCACTCTTCCTCGATTCCGCCAATCCAGGCCACGCCGCCGTTCGCGGTCCGCCTCGCCGCTTAGTCCCGCCAAGCTGACGGCCTCCTCCCAGTCGTAATCCTTCTCGTGGCACATAATGCAGCCAAATTGAGAACCCGGTATGAAAACCTCCACATCGTCACCCTCGACGACCCCTCGTCTCTCAGTCTCGATGGTACCACCTCTGGCATCGATTTGTGCGAGATGATACCGCGACGCGATTACCGCACCGGCAACTCTCACCCCCGGCTCGTCCACTGTCGTGATAATAATGTCGGCCGTCCTCAGGATTTCCAGGACAGCTTCATCGCCTAGGCGCCCGCAGACGCAACGTATTCTCCCTTCGCCAAGGAGACCCGCTATTGTCCCCCCAGCGCCGATCACCTTCGGCAGTCCGACCGTGTCGAAGCCAGCGAACATCCCGTGCTGAATAATGAGTGAAAAGTTCAGGTTATCGTAAAGGATTAATAAATTCCGCCTAATAATACATCAGGTGACCGAAGAATGGGAGAGGTTCATTTCATTGCAGTTACAGACCTCAATTCCTACATAGTAGATGGTTATCTTCCGGCAAGAGACATAATTATAAAGCTTGCAGAGCAGTCAGCAGAAACCCTCGCACTAAATCGAAACAAATCTACAAATCTTGTTACACGCCCACCTTGTAGCTGGGATGAATGGGACGAGGATGACGCCTACGAAGCTCTGGCTTTCAATATCAGAAAGATATTCTGTGCATCTAGCGCATGTTTGTAAGTTGCATTTGTAAGTCCTTGTAAAATAAGGACTCAAATTTGAATTTGTCACTACATTGGCATTTTATCGTTGTCATTAGTGCTCTTTTTAATGGTTTGGTGAGTTGATTT
>Ga0307443_1001469_pt1 | contig 13908 bp, 7 predicted proteins | sample SalMarSW160220MG_FD_202148 | JGI IMG/M metagenome (GOLD analysis project Ga0307443, IMG submission 202148) | Salt marsh sediment microbial communities from the Plum Island Ecosystem LTER, Massachusetts, United States - SW1601-220 | ecosystem: Environmental > Aquatic > Marine > Intertidal zone >... | reverse complement strand
AAATGGTATGGTGTTGAATTCCTCACGTGCCGGGTTATACCAGTGAACATATCCATCATAGGTTGCAATCCACAGAAACTTCCTTTCATCTTCCCAAATATTGCTGACACGATTGTTTGTCAATGTATGATGTATACCTGGCTGAGCCTTGAAAATCTTAAAGGTATATCCATCGTAACGGTTAAGACCATCCATCGTACCTAACCACATAAATCCCTTGTGATCACAAAAAATGCTCAGTACAGAATTTTGAGAAAGACCATCATAGGAATTCAGATGTTCAAATCGTTCGATTTCTATAGCGAAAACCTTATTGGATATCAAACAGTTAATGAGAATTGCTCCTGCCGCCAGGCAGAATGGAAAAATTGTCCTGTTGAATTTGGTATTATTCATTAGAATGAATCAAGGCATTAAAAGCGATGGAAAAATAATAATTTACAAAGTAATTCCATATGATAAAAGAAATGTCTGCATTTTTTAATCCTGTTTGTGATAGAATTTATACCCAAATATGGTGATATATCACCTCTTAGAATAGATCCTAATTGTATTTTTGCTGGAAACATATAACAATCATTTAGTTTAATACAAATTAAAATGGATTTTTATCCGGATAGATTGAAGGTTTATCTGTTGGTTTCCTTCCTGTTTATGGCATACAATGCATACGGTAGTAAATTCTATGTATCGCCTGAAGGGGATGATGCAAATCAGGGAACATTTGAAAATCCTTACAAGACAATACCTAAAGCTATCTCGGAATCAATTGCCGGAGATACAATTTTTGTGCTGAAAGGCATTTATTTTGTTACCTCTACTATACAAATAAGCAGCTCAAAAAACGGTACTCAAGAAAATCCATTTCATCTGTTTGCTTTTCCAGGTGATACGGTAATTATTGACTTTTACAAACAAACATTTGGTGACCGTGGAATAAGTCTGAGAGCAGACTACTGGCATATTAAGGGTCTTACTGTCAGAAACGCAGGTGATAACGGTTTATATATTGACGGGCAAAATAATACTATTGAACACTGTACTTTTTACGGGAATGATGACAGCGGTCTGCAAATTAGTGGTGGCGGGGCTTACAACATGATTATCAACTGCGATTCATACAATAACGCTGATCCTGACAATGAAGATGCAGATGGCTTTGCAGCTAAACTTGATATCGGACCGGGAAATGAATTTCACGGATGCAGAGCATGGAACAATTCGGATGATGGCTGGGATCTCTATGAATCAGATGATTCAGTTGTAATAGCTGATTGCTGGACATTCCGGAATGGCTATCTGCCCAATGAATCTCCCAGCATTGGCAATGGAAATGGTTTTAAGGTAGGAGGTAATTTTATTGCTGCAAATCACTATCTCAAAAATTGTATTTCTTTCGATAATCGTAAATACAACTACCATCAAAACAACAATACAGGCAAAATTACAATCGATAATTCACTGGCATGGAATGGAGAACAACGGAACTATAATTTCTATCTTGATGAAGCCGGGCCGAATTCACTGACAAACAATATTTCCTTCAATGGAAACCTGGGCGACAAATTTACAAACTGTAATATGACCACAAATAGCTGGCAATCAATCGATGCTGATGAGGATGATTTTCTTTCACTTGGCCGAAAGCTGGCTAAAGATAACCGGCTTCTATCAGGTGAACTTCCTGCAAATATTTTTGCACGATTAACTATCGGTAGCAATCTTATTGATGCAGGAACAGATGTCGGTTTACCATATACAGGTCCGGCCCCGGATTTGGGCCCCATGGAAACAACAATTGAAAATCCCGAGTATTCCTTAAATCTTCAGATTGAAGGCGAAGGTGGAATTTGGATAACTCCGCCCGGTGGAATTTATGAAGCAGACCAGGAAGTAACTCTTATTGCATGGCATGGGGAAAATTTTAGCTTTGAAGGCTGGTCCGGTGATGTATCCGAAACAAATGACACCATTCTTCTTTTCATGGACACTGACAAATCCCTAACTGCAAATTTCTCAGAAGTGAATACTGAATATAAAGATAGTCTCAGAATTGAAGCAGAAGATATGATCCTGAACGGATTTACTTTTGAAAGAATAAGCAGTGCATCAAAGGGAAAAGTCATAAGAGCAAATTCAGGCACTTCATTTGATAATGCAACCTATTCTTTCACGGGCGACGAACATAACTACCGCGTAAAAGTTAGATATCTTGATCAAATCAATGGCGTTTCTACTTACAGATTTTATGTAAATGCAGATCTGATTTCTATTTGGGAGGGAGATGAGGCAACCGGTAGCACAAATCTGTTTGTTGAGAAAGAAATGAAAAACGTTATGCTGAAACCTGACGATATTATAAAAATAGAAGCCAACCAGGTAGGAGGAGAATATGGAAGAGTTGATTGTATTGATCTGGTGAAAAGCGAATATATCCCTGAATCGTCACTACAGAATAATTTAACAAACCGTTCCAATTCCCTGTTTCAGAATTATCCTAACCCCGCAGGAAGTTCAACACGAATAGACTTCTACCTTTCCAAAGGGTCTGATATTGTATTGGAAGTTTTCGATCTTCACAATAAGAACAAAACGACCATAATAAAATCATGGTGTGCTGAAGGAATGCATGAATATATCCTGGATTGTAGTATGTTTCCATCTGGCGTTTACTACTATCGACTGATTACGAACGATGGTTTTTATTTGAAAAAACTGATCATTCGTTAAACGTTGTCAGGTTTCAACAGATCCCATTCGATACGAATTCAATTGATTTTGCCGGTATACAATTGCCTATTATGCCTGACATAGCAAGTCATATGATAATATAACCCCACAAGTATGATAATTTGTCGACCACCAGGATTCTAATATTATTATAATATTGATTATTCGTTTTACTTATCTGAAATGGATTTTTTATTAAAAATACAATTCCTGATTCTTCTGACAGTAATAAGTTGTCAGTCTGTTAGTACAGCAGATGATGAAAAACCCGATGAGAAATTATGGTCAGTTAAAATGGCCGATTCGGTAATAAAAAAACATAATACACTTGTCTATTATAACAGAATATCCGGAAAAGAAAAATTGCAGTACGATGTTGCAATGTTGGGTATGGCAATTGACAGACTTGGTTCATTGGATCAGAAATATTCTGCTTACCTTAAAAATTATGTTGACTTCTTTGTCGATTCTGCTGGTAACGTGTTGAAATACAATATTGAAGAATATAATCTTGATAGGATCAATTTTGCAAAAAACCTTATTACTTTATACAAAAGAACAGGCGATCAGAAGTATATCCTGGCCTTGCAAAAGTTTGTACTCCAGATTGAAAATCAGCCCAGGACGAATTCCGGCAGTTTCTGGCATAAAAAAATTTACTCCCGGCAAATGTGGCTGGATGGCTCTTATATGGCCGATCCTTTTATTGCCCAGTATGCTAAAGAATTTAACAAACCTGAGTGGTTCAATATGGCAACCTCCCATCTGATTCAAATGTATGAAAGGACGGTAGATACTGCCACAGGATTGTTATTTCATGCATGGGATGAAAGCAAAACACAAACATGGTGTAATCCTCAAACCGGTCAATCAAAGGAATTCTGGGGAAGAGCTATTGGTTGGTACCTTATGGCGATCGTGGATGTTCTCGATTATTTACCGGAAAATCATCCCGAATACAAACGAATTACTGAAATACTGAACAATGTTTCGGAAGCTTTGATGAACGTGAGGGATCCTGAAAAACATCTTTGGTATCAGGTATTAAACAAAGGTGGACATCCCGGCAATTATCTCGAAGCTTCCGGTTCATGCATGTTCATATATGCATTTGCAAAAGGATCTCAGAACGGATATTTGCCATCTGAGTTCCTGAAAATCGCAAATGACTCATTCGATGCCACCGTAAGGGAATTTATTATTGAAGATGATGAAAACATAACAATAACAGACATTTGCGGAGGATGTGGATTAGGCGGCAATCCTTATCGTGACGGATCATACGAATATTACGTCTCAGAAAAAAGAACCAATAATGATCCGAAAGGCGTTGCAGCTTTTATACTTGCAGCTATTGAATTAAAACGATAATTCATATAATTAAACTTAAAATTACCCGCTATGAAAAAATTTTACTTTCTATTCATTGTGTTAACAACCCTGGTATTTACTATTAATGCGCAGAGTTGGATGGTCTATGATGCCTCCGTTTTACCTTCTGCTACAGGAGGTGGAGGAGATACAATTGATTTTACTAATGTGAGTGACAATTCACCGGGACCGGGAATGATTCAGGAAATCCTGGTAGATCATGAAATTCCGGACAACAAGGTTTTTCAATATTTTCATCCTGACGGAAAAACTACCTTCCGGCACGATTTTAACGGAACTTATATTGATAGTTCTTTTACTATAGTTGCCCGGTTAAAAGGCTGCGGTGATATTGTATCCTTCGATCGGGTTATGGATATTCGCTGGGACAATGGAAATGCAGATACACGGAATGAATTGCGTATCTATTATGAAGGAAGGGTAAAACTGGAAAAAACAGGTCTTTCGGTAAATATTGATTTTGATGTAAACGACTGGCATATTTACCGTATCCAGGTGATGGGTGATAGTGCAGCTGTCTTTGTGGATGAAAATACCGAACACCTGATAGCCGGAACAACAACTTCTTCCACATCTTCACAATCATTCCGCTTTGGTGACGGTTCTGATGATTTAGTCGGCGGTTTTGTCGATTGGATTGTATTAGACACAAGCGGTGCTTATACACCGGAAGATATGCCTCTTCCCGGATATCTTACAGGTCTTGAAGGTGAAAAACCGGTTGTGTGGCAGGTATATGATGCCGATGTACTTCCAGATGCAAGTGAGTTTGACATGGAACCAAGCAATGTGGCAGGAACAGATCAACACACCAATACGATTATCGCAGATCCTGATAGTGCTGGAAACAATCTTCTGGAGCTTATTTCACCGGAAGCAGATCCTGGAAAATTCATGTGGAAATACAATTTGCCGGCGGATGTTGGTGATTCTATTACTCTTGTAGCCAGGGTGAAAGGAGCATCGGACGCTTATGATCGAACAATGGAATTCGATTTTCAAAATTCAGGGTTCAGAGAACGTTTATACATTAAAAATGATACAACCTATGAACTGAAACAATCTGGCCAAAAGGATGATTTACCCGATGATCCGCAAGAGTGGCATATTTACAGAATTACAAAAGATGTTGATTCGGTTGTTTTTTATTTTGATGAAAATCCTGTTCCCGTTGCCGCAGTTAACACTACCGAACCTACAAGTGAAAGCTATTTTCGTTTTGGTGATGGAAACGGCAGTTCAACTCTCGGAGCATTGGTCGACTGGATCTCGTGGACAACATCAGGGATTTTTGCTCCCGGAGATGTGGGATTACCGCCTTCAGATCCAAAATCATCCGATGCGACACTGTCCGGTCTTTCTCCTGATCTGGGTACTCTGGTTCCGGATTTTCATCCGGATAGCATAAGCTACAGTTTGGAATTGCCGTTGGAATCCACAAGTGTAACCTTCACTGCTACACCAAGTTATCCTCTGGCCCAGGTCAGTGGCGATGGAGAATTTACCGGAATTCCCGGAACAGCAGTAATAGCAGTAACCGCAGAGACAGGTCATATCATCAGGTACTCAGTAGAAGTAACTATTGCACCCAGCGATGACGCAACATTATCTGCATTGTCTACAAGTGAAGGTAATCTTGATCCTCCATTCAATTCTTCAACCACCAGTTACAGTCTCGAACTGCCAGCCGGAACGCCGAGTGTCGTTCTTACAGCCACAGCAAACGATCCGGATGCTACCGTAACAGGTGATGGAGAAATCACAGGATTACCAACTACTGCAACCATAACAGTGACAGCTCCTGCAGGAAACGGCCTGGATTATACAGTAGATATCACATTGTCTTCGAGTGCTTTGACAGATCACCAATCCGAAGCAATGGTTATCTCTCCGAATCCGGCAAACAACAAGGTGAAAATTGAATTGACCGGAGGTGCTTCGAATATCAGTATCTACAATGTTTCAGGATCACATATCAAAACGATTCAAACAAAAGATAATATTGTGAATTTGGATGTTAGTAGCTATGAGCCTGGTATATATTTTATTAAGGTATCAGGAAATAGTGTTTCTTCTGTCTCAAAACTGATAATTGAGTAGTGTATTATCCCTGCGTATTATGTATCTTAATGCGCAGGGATTTTCCAAATCTTCGTTCCTGTTTGTTAATTAACCTGGTGATAAAAATGTCCATTTCAATTTTTAACATGAAGCCATTATGAAAAGAACACTGGTATTGACCTTGCTCTCTTTGGTATTGTGTTTTGAAAGTTTAACAGCTCAAAAAACAATTAGCGGTACAATTCAGGATGAGAACAATGAGCCGCTGATAGGAGCAACTATAATTATGAAAGGAACCAACCAGGGCACCGTCTCTGATGTAAATGGAAATTATTCGATTGAAGTAAGAGACGAAAATGATATTCTCGTTTTCTCCTTCCTGGGCTACCTGACAGAAGAAATACCTGTGGGCTCAAAATCGTCTGTAAATGTAAGTTTGATCCCGGATTTCACAGGTATGGAAGAAGTTGTAGTAATAGGCTATGGAACTATTAAAAAACGAGACTTAACAGCCCCGGTAGCCTCTATAGGTGCAGAACAAATCAAAGATATTCCGCTGGCATCAACTGCGCAAGCTTTAACCGGAAGATTAGCCGGTGTCAGTGTGACTACTTCCGAAGGTTCTCCCGATGCCGAGGTTAAAATCAGGGTACGGGGCGGCGGATCAATTACGCAAAACAATGATCCTTTATACATAGTAGACGGATTTCCGGTTGATGGTATTGGTGATATTTCTCCAAATGACATTGAATCAATTGATGTTTTAAAGGACGCTTCCTCAACGGCAATTTACGGAGCACGCGGTGCAAACGGAGTTATTATTGTAACAACCAAAAGCGGAATAAAAGACAGAATCAGCATAAATTATAATTTCTATACTGGGTTAAAACAATTGCCAAAAAAAATGGCTGTCTTAAGTCCTGAGGAATTTGTTCTTTACCAATATGAAAGATCGGGATCGAGTGTGCCCGAACGGAATCAATTTGAAGACATTTACGGAACCTGGGAGCAAATGGATAGCTTGTACAATAACATTTCCGGAACTGACTGGCAGGAAGAAGTTTTTGGCAGAAATGCCCGAACAACGTCGCATAACCTGAGTATAAGGGGAGGTGCTGAAAAATTCGGTTACAATTTAAGCTATACAAACAATGACTATCAGGGAATTATGATCGAATCCGGTTACAAGCGCAACAACATAAACCTGAAATTGAATGTAAAGGCAACTGATAAACTTTCTATTGATCTTGGCACAAGATACTCTGATTTAAAAGTCATGGGATCAGGAACTTCTGATCCGGGAAAAGCTTCCGAGAACAGGCTGAAACATAGTGTGACTTACAGGCCCATTGAAGGTTTCTCTGACGATCCGGATCTTGATTTTGACGATAACGAATATACCAGCGTAAGCGGCTTAAGTGATCCGGTGGAACTGACCCGGGATGAATATGAACGGAAGCATAAGATTACAACAAATTTTAATGGTGCATTAAATTTCATGCCTTTTGAAGATCTGGTATTTAGAAGCGATGTCGGATATTATACCACACAGGATAACCGGGATAGATTCTACGGCATAACGACCTACCTGGCGAGAAGGTATGCCGATATGCCGGTTGTAAAAGTAAATAAAGACAATTTGAACCGCATACGTTGGGCAAATACTTTAAATTATACCAAAAATGATTTGGGATCGGGACACAATATAACTGTCCTACTTGGTCAGGAATTGGTCAACACAAAAATCCTGGAATTTGAGCAGGAGACCCGAGAGTATTCGACCGCATTAACGCCCGAACTCGCTTTAGGAAATCTGGAATTGGGAGAAGCCCCGCAACCAGCTGATTCGTATGAGTCAGAGGATAAGTTATTGTCGTATTTTGGCAGACTGAATTATGGATACAAAGACAAATATTTAGCCCAGATTTCTCTGAGAGCCGATGGTTCTTCCAAGTTCAGAAATGCGTGGGGATTTTTTCCTTCAGGATCTATTGCCTGGAGAATTTCCGAAGAGAACTTCATGGAAAATGTCTCGTTCATCTCATCACTAAAGCTTCGTGCAAGCTATGGTCATGCAGGAAACAACAGAATAGATGATTTGTATTTCTTAAACAAATATGAATCAGACCCTGAAAAACAATATTTTCTTAATGAGAATCCAGCGGCTTATCTTTACAGAAAAGAACCCTTCAATCCTTACCTTACATGGGAAACTACTATTACTAGAGATCTGGGTCTTGATCTGGGTATTTTTAACCAACGTTTATATGTTACCCTCGATTATTATTATAACTCAACAAAAGACCTGCTTGTTGATGTTCCGCTTGATCCTTCTACAGGATATGAAAGTCAGATACAAAATATAGGTTCTACTACCAATTATGGTTTTGAAGCTGCATTTGATGCATACCTTATTGAAAAAGGAGATTTTAAATTATCCATGAATTTCAATATAGCTTTTAACCGGAATCGGGTTGATAAGCTGGGAGAAGATCTTAAGATTGCTTATTTTACATCGGGATGGAGTGATGATACAGGATATGACTATATTGTAAGAGTGGGAGACCCCGTAGGATTAATGTACGGTTTTGAAACGGATGGTTTTTATACGGTTGATGATTTTGAAATTGATCCGGAAACCGGAGAATTTCTTTTCGATGATAACGGTGACTACGTGCTGAAACCTGATGTAGCAGATAGCAGAAATGTTCTATTTGAAGGATTTGGCCCTGGTTCATATAAATTACGAAATTTGGCTGATCCTGTTGATTCACTGGGAAATCCGATAGATGATGGAAACCTGGTGACCTTTGCCGACGACAGAAAAGTGATCGGCAATGCAAATCCGAAACATATTGGTGGTATTAATATTATGGCACAATATAAAGGATTTGATCTGAGTATTTTCCTGAATTGGGTTTATGGAAATGATATCTACAATGCCAATAAAATAGAATTTACCAGTGGCTATAAAGCCTATACAAACCTGTTGGAGGATATGAATTCAGACGTACGATGGATGACCGTTGATGAAAACGGGGATGAAGTAACTAATCCTGAAGAACTTGCTGCACTAAACCAGGATGCTACGATGTGGAAACCTCCTACAGGCAGATACCTGTTCCATTCCTGGGCCGTTGAAGATGGTTCATTCCTGAGGATAAACAATGTTACTTTAGGCTATAGTTTTCCGCAAAAGTGGTTGAATAAGGTCCTTATTCAGAATTTTAGAATCTTCTTTACAATAAATAACCTTTACACATTTACAAATTATTCAGGATATGATCCTGAAGTAGATACAAGAAGGGGTACTGAAAATGAGCCAAATCCATTGACTCCGGGGGTTGATTATTCTGCATATCCCAAAAGTCGAATGTTCCTTCTTGGATTGAATGTAACATTGTAATGTTAAAAATTTAAGGATATGAGACAAATACTATACCACAAAACAGCCTTTCTTGCAGGTGTAGTTGCATTTTTGAGCAGCCTGCTTTCATGCGATGATTATTTTGAGGTACAACCTGTATCAAGCTTTGAACCTGAAAATATATTTATTAATGTAGATTTGACAAAACAAACCATTCTGGGTATTTACCAGTTAATGACCCGCGATGAAGGCTATTCAAAGCGTCTTAGTATGTACTATGGAGTGGATACTGACATTGCCATGTGCACCGGAAGTCTGGATAATGGTCGAAGGGGAATTGCCAAATATGCTGCCAATTCGGGTAATGAGGAGATCTATAAACCCTGGACAAATCTTTATAACGGCATTGAACGATCCAATATTTGTATTGAAGGCATTTCAAACAGCCCTCTTCTTGAAGGAGGTACTGATGATGAACAGTTCGAGATGAAAAGAATGTATGGAGAAGCGCTGACCCTGAGAGCATTACATTATTATGAACTGATAAGAAACTGGGGAGATGTTCCGTTGCAGTTAAAGCCTTATGAACCCGGTGATGATCTGAATTCTCCGAAAACAGACAGAGATCTTATCTACGAACAGATCATAAACGACCTGTTATTGGCGGAAACCCTGGTGCCCTGGCGATCGATGGTTCCTAACGATGAACGGATCACCAAAGGCGCTGTAAAAGGTTTACTGGCAAGGATTGCTCTTGCACGCGGCGGATACTCTTTGCGACGTGAAGGAGGAATGCAGCGTGGTTCAAACCACCTGGATTATTACCAGATTGCCAGAGATCAGTGTTGGGAAATCATGCAGAGTGGTGAGCATGCCCTGAACCCGAATTATGAAGATCTCTTCAGAACACAGTGCGAGCTGAAACTTGAAAATGCATATTATGAGAGTATTTGTGAAGTAGGTATGGGTCAATCTGTAAGTGGTGAAAATGGTTATTACCTCGGTACTAAGCTTGGGGATAAATCAAGGTATGGCAGAGGAAATCCCGGGTTGCAGGCTATCCCTACATATTTTTATTCTTTCGATTCGCTTGATACAAGAAGAGATGTAACTATTGCCTGTTACGAAGTAGATGACGATAACATACGGATACTGAGAGATCTTAATAACATCAACGTAGCAAAATGGCGCCGCGACTGGATGGATCCTCTATTCCCGGGTACTGCGAAATATACGGGCATAAACTGGGTATTATTAAGGTATTCGGATGTCTTGTTGATGTTTGCCGAAGCAGAGAATGAATTGAACAGCGGACCAACGCAGGCAGCTATTGATGCTCTCAAAGCTGTACGCGAAAGAGCTTTCAGGGGAAATGAAGATCAGATTCCTTCTATCCCGTCGGATTATGAAGGATTTTTCAGCGCAATTGTACAGGAAAGAGCGTGGGAACTTGGAGGCGAATGTCTGCGCAAACATGATCTTATTCGATGGAATTTACTGGATCTAAAACTGGATGAAATGAAGGATGATTTGAGAAAACTTGTTATACGTGAATATCCTTATGAGAATGTACCGGAAAATGTTGTCTGGAGAAATAACGGTGAACAACTGGAATTCCTGAATATGTATTATCATATGGATTCAGCAGCAATAGCCGATCGCGATACTGCCTATTGGCCCAATGTTACTGAATGGACAGCAAGCATAAGTGATGAGTATATCAATACTATAGCGGAATTTTTTCAACCCAACAGCAGGGAACTATTGCCCATTCATCAGAATATAATCGATGTAAACTCCAATCTGGAAAATGATTATGGGTACTAATTATTAATAAATGAAAGTCTAACTAAAAACAAATACGCGATGAAAAAATTGATTTACACATTTTTAGTCTTTACTTCACTGGTATTAACGAATCTCAATGCCCAAATTACAGTTGAAGTAGGCGATACTCTTAAAGGTATAATTGAAGCTGCCCCGGACGGTTCTGAAATTATTATCAAGTCAGGATCACATAAGGCTGCTTACAATACGATTGAGATAGTGGATAAATCACTAATAATCAGGGGTGAAGAAGGGGCTCCAAAACCAAAAGTATATATTAAATCGTTCAGCGTTTCAGGGACTGATATCAGTCTTACACTTGACGGGATTGAGTTCTCCGGTGCTACCTATGATTCATTAACCGGGATCGAAGATACAATAACACTTAAGGGAGAGTATCTGATAAATCTTACGGACGCTTTCGTATCGGGCAATAATTTGACCATAGAGGATTGTATTGTAAGAAACTTTCAAAGGTCAGTTATACGTGGTGACAGATCTCCTGCCCATCATGTAAACAATATTCTCGTGGACAACTGTATTGTTTTTGACCTGAGAGGTGGCGGTAGCTACGGACCTTTCCGTTTAAAATCGAATATTACATTCGACGATTTTACAATTCAGAACTCTACCTTCCACCATGTTCAGGGACCAATACTCGATTGCCAGAATATGGAGAATTATGCAGCTAACTTCCTGATCAACCATTGCACATTTTATAAATGGGGAGGGGTAATTACAGACAAATACCTGTTTGACATCAATTCAAATTCAAGTGCAAGCCTGACTATTAAGAATTCTATTCTTGCTCAGACAAATAATGACGATCTGACGGATGTATACGGATTTAGAATTGGCGCTATTGCTTATAAAGAATTGTCTTTTAGTGTTATGACCCCTGACTTTAGCGTTGACGACAGTACATATGCCATGGTAGAATGGAACAAGAGCGATTTTACACAAGAAGATTATGAGGTGAATTTCGAATACCCTGACACATCCAACTTCACAATCCCTTATCCTGACGATCTTTACGAAATGAGTGAGATGGGTACTCTTATCGGGGATCCGCGCTGGGGTGATACTCCCAGTGCTGTTCATGATTTTCTGAACACAAGGGACTTTTTCGTTTATCCCAATCCTGCACATCATGAATTAAACATACTAAATGCCGGAACAGGAAAAATAGAAATATTCAGTGTGTCCGGAGTAAAACTGGATGAGTTCGAATTGCACAATTCAACTGTTCTTACATTCAAGATTTCAGATTACATACCCGGCCTTTACATAATAAGATTAAATGGTACAACAACAAAATCGGTTTTTATTGAATAGCATTTTGTTTATCCCGGCAATCCCAATTTAAGATTTGCCGGGATATATTCCTTATATCCTTTACCAGACTAACATGAACCTATTTACTTTAAATTCACTTTCTATGACTATAACTAAGCTTAAGAACCGATCAGGCAGTATTAATCCGTTGCTTATCCTTGCAGTGCTATTCTTGCTTTTGTGTTGTTGCAACAAGAATAATAAAGAGGAAATTGAACTGGTAATAACCAATGAAAATGATTTTCCTCTAAGTGATTATATCTTTGATATCGATGTTCAGGATCAGTTGAATACCGATTGGATAAATCAAGGGGATCTGGATATTGTATGGGATAAAAAGCATCTTCCGGCACAAGTTATTGAAATCGATGAAAACCTTACCCAGCGTAAAATTCTTGTCCAGATCGATCTGCCTGCCGATACAACACTTACATTGCAATTGAGAAAGAGGGGTGAAGCAGATTCTCTTGTGTTCCGGAAACAAACGCTTGCAGAATTGTGTTATAAAACCGGCGGGTATTTTGAAAACAATGTATACATGGAAGGCAGTAAATTTAAAAGTTTTCGTTCTCTTCGAGTACCTGATGAATGCAACGATCATTCATTTTTCATAAAATATGAAGGGCCCGGATGGGAATCGGATAAGGTAGGATACAGACTTTACCTCGACTGGCGAAATGCAATAGATATTTATGGAAAAAAGGTAGATACGATCGTATTACCCTATGTTGGTCAGGATGGATACGAATCTTATCATGAAATGGCTGATTGGGGTATGGATATTCTTAAGGTAGGCAATTCTCTCGGAATAGGTACACTAGGCTTTTGGGATGAAACCAATGCGCATCGCGTAGCAAAAACAGATAGTGTCTATTGTACTATAAAAGAGAATGGCAATTTGTATTCGGAAATTCTGATTGATTATTACGGTTGGAAAATTGACAGCACATCGGTTGATCTTCATACTTCACTTTCAATTAAAGCCGGATCAAGAGCAACAAATTATACAATCAGGTATGACGGAGCCTTAAGAAATTTATGTACAGGGATTGTAAAATCAGATAGTGCAGAACTCATCCCGGGACCTAATGAAACAGGTTGGAATTATCTGGCAACCTGGGGTAAACAAAGTCTGGCCGGGGATATGCTGGGAATGGCAATTGTTTATCAAAATAAGGATTATTTAAAATTGGTGG
>Ga0307443_1001457_pt1 | contig 13954 bp, 10 predicted proteins | sample SalMarSW160220MG_FD_202148 | JGI IMG/M metagenome (GOLD analysis project Ga0307443, IMG submission 202148) | Salt marsh sediment microbial communities from the Plum Island Ecosystem LTER, Massachusetts, United States - SW1601-220 | ecosystem: Environmental > Aquatic > Marine > Intertidal zone >... | reverse complement strand
ATCCGCAGGAAGACGACCTAGTCGAGATCTCAATCTCAATTGAGCCGGATGGCCTGCCTGGAAAAGTGGGATTTGGTGTGGGCCCCGAACTTTACAGCGGCTGCGTTAAAGTCTGGAGCCATCCAGACAAACAAAATCAGATACTACCGACCAACGAAGGCAGTTACGTCACCGAGTTCCCTGCATCAGCGCTACCAAAAACAATGTATGTTGAAGGCATATCTCATACACCACAGGGAGCTGTAATTATAGATACAGTCTATAGACCAATGGAGGGGAAAAACCTCGACCACGAATACATACAAATAAGTGTTGTAGATGTGGAAATGAATATGGAGACCGTGACTGATGACTGCATAACGGAAGAACTAAATCCAGGAGGATTTATACCTCTAAATGATGACGATGACAATAATAATGAAATACCTGACAAAGATGAAAGTGGGCCTATTACAGATGAAGATGACCTCGTAAAATTAACGCTGGAGAAAGTTCAGCCGGAGACCGTTACAGGCCCTATTACATTACAAGCTACCGGCGGCTCAAAAATCAAGATATGGGAAAGCGAAACAAAAGGAGGAAGCCCTATAACTCTACCTAAAACCTACTCAACTCCTACAGATTTGCCAACAGAGCTCTGGATAGAAGGAGTCGATACAAGCTCAACAGTCAGAGATATCGAGCTTGTTTTTGATTATAGCGGCCACCCGTTTGACGACAAAATAAAAATGACAGTCCTACAGGTTGACATAGATATGGATGGTGTGTCAGAAAATAAAGAAACTGCAAAAGGGGGCTTTATAGCTCTAAACGATGATGATGATGACGATAACGAGAATGCTGATAACAATGAAAATGGGCCTATCACAAATGAAGACAACCTTATAAAGATAACGTTACAAAAAGTCAAACCAATTGAACTTACTGGTGACGTAGTGCTTAAAGATGATCCTAAAATCAATATATGGGAAAGTGCTACCAAAGGAGGAACTGCCATAACTTTGCCAAAGACTTATTCCACACCGTCAGATTTACCCAAAGAACTTTATGTAGAGGGTTTTACAGCAAGTTCAAGTGTTCGTGATATCACACTAACCTTAGAATATTCTGTAGCCGGTGAAACATTTCACGATAAGGTCAAAGTAACCGCGATAGATGTCGAGTCTATAGCTGTTGATACGAGTGATAGTGACTCACATAAGATACTCAGCGTTAAGCCCCCTTCGAAAGTACCGGACGACCACTTTGTTACGGTAAAAGGAATCACCGGTAATATTGTTCTAAAGGCAACTATTAATCCGAATACAGAGGAAACCCGTGATACAATTACATGGACGGCCATGTCACAGGACCCAAGTGACAAGCTCAAAGCTACAAAATCACGTGCAACCTCCGGTAATTTCCCGGCGACGGTAAACGTAAATGGCCGAGATGCAAGAGACCTCACAAACTGGGTTGTATGGGCTAATCTAGAGGGTAATGTCCAAAATCCCGTCGTAAAATCGCTCATGCACTTAGGTCTCAGAGTCGGCACAACAGTGCATGCCCATTATAACTGCACGGCTTCGATTGATCCTTCATCGATGTTCGATACCACAAAGGATATCCCAAATTTACAAGGCAACAAAAGCAGTGATCCCCCAGGCGGCACAAACGTATGCGGCACATCACTTGCGGGTGGCGCAACTCTCAAATGGGACATTTCAAGAAGAATTTCTCGTCAGATTAATGTCACCGCAGCCAATCCTGCTTTGACACTAAGTTGTCTCGACCAAAACATCTCTTTTCCTGCAGATGCGAGGGTCGGAAATGACGACACGTCAACAGGGGACGAAAACAACGATCCTTATAGCAACCCAAGCCTTTTAACAAGCGTGGACACACCAACACGAACCTTTGGACTTCAAGGTGGAAATGTCGGCCAAACATATGAGAATCTCACAAACTTTCAAGAATTTGCTAGACTAAATTTAGACAGTACTTGGTATACTATCTCGGTTCCAGAGGCATGGTCGGTCCAATTTCGATTCATTAAGACGCAAGTTACCGAAGCATTGTGGAATGTTGATGCGAATGGCGATGGGGATAAGCTGGACAACATAACTGAGGCAATGCTTGGCATTGATACGAATGGTGACGGCGATCAAGCCGACGCGGTTGGATACTGGGCTGATAATGGTTCAACATCAGGTAATTAAATATGATTAATTGTTCAAGAAGGGGTAAGAAACATGTTTAAGAAAGAAAAGTACATTATGAAATTGCTAGTGTCTATATTTTTCCTGTCTGCCGTTTTTCTCTCAATTTCAGATATGTGCCTTGCTGCAGAAGAGAAGGATCCAAACAACATTGGCGAAAAGATGGCGAAACTCAAAAGCATGCTTGGTGAAACACCAACCATAGCATCCCAAGAAGCAATATCCCTTCAGACTGAAATCGCAAAAACAAAGAGACTCGACGCTGCAATTCTTTTAATCGAGTCTCTTTCGCTAAGTATAGCTAAACCTCAGAATATGGATGAAACTATCCAAAATGAGTTAATACCAGCTATTGAATTGCTCGAGAAGAATTTTGGCCAAGATATTGCCCCTCTTCTGTATACAAAGGCAATCTCCACAAAGGATGACTGGCTTAGAGCCAGAATTGCTTTAGCGGCACGTACCATTCTTCCAAAAGAAACCATTGCGAAAATGAATCAGATATTTTCACTTGATAAATCAACAGAATCTTCTGCGATAGAATATTTAGAGATGTTGAACCGTTCGATTCTTATTATTGATTTACCATCCTCGGTTTCGCCGCAGGAACAGGAGATACTGGACAAGCTGAAAAACGCGCTTAAAGAAAAGATAGAATCGGAAAAATGATTCAACTATTGAGGCTCTCAGACGAACTAGATATGGTTCCTCTTTAGCGTAGCAACGGAATCGATCTGATCCCAAAAGTTGTACCAGTGTTAAGTAAAGAGTATCCGACAAAATTGGTATATTATTATCAAAGAAAGGATACCCAAATGAAAACGAAAATTATATTTTTTCTATTTATTATGATAACATTAATAGTAACTGGACGCAAAGATGACAAAGAGTCTGAGAGAACCGCAGAAAACGTTAGTAGTATTGGCAAAGTAGTAAGGTTGAAAAATGAGACTGAGTTGCAGGCAACCTGGGATAACATAGAGAAAAAAATCGACGAGAATCCGGACATATTGAATAATATAAAACAAATATATAGCAGAGACCTCCAAGCAAATCCGCCAAGTTCCACTCAAACAGCATTACAACAACTTAATCAACTATTACATGACCCTAACTCCAATCCCTCAGCAGCCTCAAGTGCTCTGGAGTTTTTTGTAAAGGTTGATGCAAACGATGTAATTCGCGAATCTCTGTTGAATCCACGACGTGATGTCCCTGGTTGGGGATTGGTAATAATTGCCTCAAAGGCGATAACAGCCAAAAGAGATGAGAAAGCACTACCTAATCTAATATATGTAATGGAGAAAAACAATTATATTCAAGAAGGAAGTGAAGCCGCCACAGTCCACCAACACATGAAGCGCAAGCTCATTGAGGCAATACAAGCGATAATTGGTTCGGATATAGATATCAATAAAATTAATGTTAATAATCCGCAAGAAATCGAACATATTTTGTTCTTGGCAAGAGATTGGGCAAAAAAAAATAATATAAAACTCTTAGATGAATAAAATAATACTAAGCATCAAGATGTTTTTGTGTATTGTAATATTGCTTCCAATGTTCGCAATTCTGCTTACGATAGGAAGCTGCAAACAAAAGAATAAAAATGAAGCGAATGCGGGAAAAAATTCAGTTTCATTCGAAGATATAAAAATAGGTTACCCTGATATTGAAGGCCAGAAAAAAGAGATGCAGAAGTTCTCTGATATTATTGATTCAAAGAGTACCATCGAAAAACCGAATGAGATATTAAGACAAATGACCGAGCATGTTCCTTTGGTGTTTATCGAAACTCATCTGAAAGATCTTTCACAAAAAAATACGCTCAAAGATAGGCCCAATATCTTTATTCTGCTGGACCAAATCAACGATATGCAAACCATCAATGAGCCCAATACATCTGAATTTATTGAGAAAGCTACGGAAAATCGCAATACCGACAAACTTAGTGTAGCACTTTTCGGACTACGAACTGAAACCCAGCAGGCAAAAGCTGCGGAAGCCTTGGCTTCTATTGGAAATTCTGAATCAGTTAGACTTCTAACAATGCGATTATTAAACGCTTATGGTTATCCAAAAGGTGGAAGTGAGGACTTAATCTACAGAAAAGAACTTCGTCGGTCGCTTGTTAAGGCCCTTGGAAACTGCACCGGCCTTGATTTTTCAAACTATGATGCCAGTGAAGCTGCAACTCTTGAGATAGTTAAGCAATGTGAAGATTGGCTGATGAAAAAAGACAAGAAGTCATAGAAAATAAACTCATTAATATATCAACAATTGTTTTCCGCACGATTTGCAAAAAAGTGTAAAAACAACTACTTTTTACCAAAATTAGATAGAAAAACAGAGGCGGTATTTCCAAATTCAAGGGCCTTAAAACAACGTTTTGTGCAAGATTTATACAGGGCAAATTTAAACGTGCTATGTAAAGAAGCAAATCAGCTCCTGTGACAGGACATCACACATAATTTGCAGTTGTTCGCTGTCTGTCTCATACACCCTGACGACATCTGCATACTTGCTGCTGTCCGGCAGAAACTCGGCCAGCATGTTAGGCATCTGCAAAAACCGCTCGCGATTAAACATTGTCCCCTGTTTCCGGGGGAAAATAGCCACATAAAAAATATCCGTTTCAACCAGGTCCTGGAAAAAATGCGTCCCGAAGGAAAGCTCCGGCATAAGATTACCGCCCTCATAAGCAACTTCCGCCAATACGGCGACTTTGTTGATTTCAGCGAAACTAACGGGAACTCCGAGACTCGGCGTCGTTGTCCCCCATCTGCCCGGCCCGATTAAGATTGCAGGATTGGTTTCCTTGTCGATTATCTGCTTGTTTAATCTGCCGATGAGTCTGGCTACGTCATATTTCTGCGACAGCGTCATCTGCACATAGGCGGCAGGGTCAACATAAATAACTCTTTTTAACGGCTGTGAAATACTGCCGCCCATAGTGTATCCACAAGTTTTGAATAATACTTTTTCCGGTTTGATGTTTTTCGGTATCGTTATTGTCGCAGTCATCCCTTTCGTCTGCAGCGGCCTGCATTGAACCAGGTTTATCTTCAGCTCATCATTCTTCGTAAAGTTAGCGGTAAACTCTATATCAACGGGATACTGGTAATGATGTTCCAAAGTCTTAAGCATTTTTTGCATATTCTGAACAAAGTCTGTATCGGACAGCAATTTTTCGAATGTCAGCACCCAAACACGTTTACCTCCGCCCCCAAGCTCTTTCATTCGCTGCTCGGCCTTGCGGTCGGCGCTTGCCAGAAGGTCCAGCCTGACTTTGGTTTCTTCTATCAGCTTCGGCAGGTCTATGGTCCTCAACATATTTTCCTCTGCATCGAGCAAATCAACGTTATGCTGTGAAAATCTCATAACGTCTTCAACGTCAGAGTATGGCCTCAGCAACGGCTGGTCCAGGGCGATTATCTGCGGATAATCATCTTCCACGCGGTCAACCGCCCTCGTGCCAAGCCCGAAAACGAGCCGAAGCATACCGGCTTTCGGGTCAAGGTCCGACTTCCAGACAAAAGTGTTGTAAGATACCCCGACACCCGCAAGGTCGGGATAAAAGTAATGATTCTGATACGAACCAGACACCCGCTGGACAAGCAGAGCCATTTGTTCATCCTGCTGGTCAAGACCTCTCTGCAGCCGATATGTCAGGGCATCTTCGTCCATAGTGCTGGCGTAAATCCTTCGAACTGCATTCTCAAATTCGGCATAACGCTGCTGCGGGTCGCCCTGGTTGACCAGAAAAATGCTTTCATACTTGCCGGCAAAGGCATTGCCGAAGGAATCCTCCAGCAGACTGCTCGAACGCACAATGATGGGAGACTGGCCGAAATACTCTATCATCTCCTGTAAACGTTCGCGTATTTCATCAGGAAACTTTCCACGAAGCAGGTTTTCCTTCATTTCCGGGGCCACCTTGAAATAACCGTCTCTGGTCTTTTGCTTCATAAAAAGCTTCCACCAGCCGTTCTCAACTATGTAACTGTAAAAGACATCCGAGCCGACATAAAACGAGTCGTGGGGCTCCAGCTTGGCGTCCCAGTCAAACGAAGAATCCTTCGTAAGAATCTTGCGTGCCAGGAGCATACCCGCTGCCTTGCCGCCGACGAATCCGCTGCCGATAAGCTTGTTTTTGATACTTATTAAGTCGCCGAGTGAAAATTCTTCCTGTGCCAGTTTTGAAATCCTTCGTTCGCGGCCTATCATTATAGTGCACAACTGTTTGATAATGTCCCTGACTTCCCGGGAATCCGCTGGTTCCGACTGCAAACTCTCGGCCTTCATAAAAAGTCTGTCCCAGTAATCCAGCGTTCTGGCAGAACCCTTCAGCCCCCGGTCCGCAAAGTGCGAGAACAGTTTGGCGGCATCCATACTGCTGACAATGGGAGTAAACTTTTCTTCCTTCTGCAGGTGCGGCAGAAACATCGTCGGAGAATAACGACGCCACACCTTCAACGGATGGACATAGATGTTCCCCTCGAAATTATACACGTCTATCAATAATTGTGTCGTTTCGCGGATGCGCGCGATGGTCTTGAACGAATGATTGTTCCGCAAAAGGGCGAAATACGCAATAGTGTCCAGGTCAAAAAGATACGGACAGGTAATCATAAAGAAATTGCCTATCATCAGGTCCGTTGCCCAGGCGTTCAGCAAATCAGACAGACAATCAAATACATAGTAGGTTTCAGGGCCTTCGTGCGTAATTATCGAATGGACCTGAGTGGAAAAGCCCTCAAAGCCGCCGCGTGCATAGAGGGTATAAATCTTTATATTGGAGTCCGGCTGAATAAGAGGCGGGTGGTCCGCAAATCTCATATAGACAATTTTCCTATTGTCAGCCAAACCTCTTTTAACATAAGGCGCAACAAATCGCTGGTAGTCCTCTATGCTGTCAACCTGCCAGACAACATTGTCACCCCTGTTAAAGCCGGAAAAAACTTCATCCAGGCCTTTAAGGCCGGTACTTGCCCAGACTGTCATAAACTAACCTTTCTTTGTGCGGTATTTTCTGTAATCTATTCCCAATTCATTCACCTTGTATCTCATAATCCGAGCGGTGGAGCCCAAATCTCGGGCTGTGGCTGCAACATTGCCGTTGCATCGCTTAAGCGCATCGATGATTACATCACGCTCAAACAAGCTGACTCTTTCTTCCAAAGAACCCGTGCCGACGGTATCCGATGCATCGGATGTTTGCAGTGTCGGAGGTAAATGATGTGCCCGTATAACGCCTTCAGTGCTCAACAGCATAGCTCTTTCGATGCAATTCTCAAGCTCTCGGACGTTGCCTGGCCAATGATAAGCAACCATCATATTTATTGCCGGCGTGCTGATTCGCCTGACATCTCTGCCAAGTTTCTTCGAATAGCGTTCAACGAAGTAATCTGCTAATAAAAGAATATCGCCTTTCCGTTCGCGTAAGGGGGGCAGGAAAACAGGAAATACGTTTATCCTGTAATAGAGGTCCTGTCGAAAAGTATCCTGCTGGACAGATTGTTCCAGATTACGACTTGTAGCTGCTAAAACTCTTGTATCGGTCTTTATTGTGCGGTTACTGCCTACGCGTTCGAACTGGCGCTCCTGAAGAACACGAAGCAGCTTTACCTGGGTAGCTGCTGCAAAATCCCCTATCTCATCAAGAAACAGCGTTCCGCCATTCGCCTCCTCAAGCCGGCCTTTGCGGCTTTGGATGGCGCCGGTAAAGGCCCCTTTCTCATGTCCGAACAATTCGCTTTCCAAAAGATTCTCATTTAAGGCACCACAGTTGACCTTGATAAACGGCCCTTCTGCCCTTCGGCTCGAGTAATGAATTGCATGGGCAACAAGCTCCTTTCCGGTCCCCGATTCTCCACGAATTAAAACCGTTGTGTCGCTGCCGGCAACCTGATGAATTTGCTGATACACATCGCGCATAGCATTTGAGTTGCCAATGATATTCTCCGGTCTGTATCTATCTTCCAGCTCGTGACGCAACCTAAGATTCTCGTCCTCAAGCTCCTGCCTCAGTAATGCTTCCTCCCTCCTGGTCCTCACATCATTCGCGACCATACTCGCCACGATACTCAGCACCCGCATATCTTCTTCGAGAGAGATATCTTGAGCATAGGCGCGGTCAACCGAAATGGTGCCGATTACCTCCTTGCCAATCGAAATCGGAACACATATAAAACTGATATCTTCCTTGGTAACGTTCCATCGTTCGAACCGATTAAGAAACAGCGGCTCTTCCGACACCTTCGGAACAATCATCGCTTTGCCGCTTTGCATTACCTTGCCTGTCACTCCCTCTCCCATTCGATAGCGAACCTCCCGGCTGCGTTCTTGCGGAAGACTGTGCGCAACTTCAATCCTAATCTCGTTACCATCCGGAGCCAGCAGTGTTATAGTGCCCCTGTTTAAGCCAAGCTCCTTCTCAAGAATATCCAAAACTTCTGCAAGGGCCTGCCTTCTTTGTGTGCCAGCGGTCAGTATTCGGCTGATTTTATAAAGGACCTCCAGCTCACTTACGTGTCGGACTGTCTGCACCGCCGGATTGTCCAGATTAAGTTTGCTTTTGGCCATATTAATAGCTCCTATTATTCAAAATCCCTTCTATTAACTTACGGCATCATTGCAGTAAAAACAAATTAATATTACAAATATGTAACATAAGCTGTATTAATGCAAACTTGTCTCAAATAACTTGTTATTTCAAAAGAGCTTACAATTCCATAAATCTCTTCTAATCTCAATACCATATATGACAAAAATGTCTGAATCTATACAAAAAAATACATTATTGTAACTTTTGTTTGCATCGAGAACAAGACCGCAAAAGTCTTAACCTCCTGATAGATAAGCTCTTACAATTATTTTTTGGGAATTCTTATTTAGGCACACCAATTGCGAATAATAGAATTGTTTTGGATGAGCTTTCTAAAGGTAAAAATATGGCGTTTGGGAAAGTCAACAATGATAGCCATAAGGAACTATTTTAATGAGAAAGTTTACGGGCATATTAACCAGTTTATATCTCTTACTTATTGCCGGCGATAAGACTGCTCATGCTGATAAGAGTATCGACTTTGAAATCTCAGCAGATTTTTACGGCAAATACATCTGGCGAGGACAGAATCTCAATGATGACCCAGTTTTTCAGCCGGGCCTCAACGCAACTTATGGCAACCTGACAGCCGGAATCTGGGGAAATCTTGACACTACCAATATCAATGATAGAAGTGGCGATTTTTCAGAACTGGATTTATCGCTGGACTATTCAGGGGATTTACCCGGAATAAAGGGCATAGGATACTCCGTTGGTGTTATCCATTATGACTTCCCAGGCGCAGCGGCTGATGGTTCGAGGGTGCCGGATACTACAGAACTCTACTGGGGATTAAATTTTGACTTACCGTTAAGCCCGGCAATTACTGTCTATCACGATTTAGATGAGGCAGAGGGTTCCTATGTTTCACTCGCCGCAAGCCACAACGTAGAAAAAATACACAACATCGGACCAAATACACCGGTTGCAATGGAAATTTGTGCGAGCTTAGGATGGGGCAGCGGCTCTTACAATAAATACTACTGGGGAACTGAACAGAGCAAGCTCAATGATTTGGCGTTTTCAGTCGCTTTCCCTTTCACAATAAAGGGTTGGACGGTTACACCGAGCTTGAACTATGTAACGCTCGTCAGCGATGACATACGAGACACTGATGTTTATGGAACAAACAGCGACTTCTTCTTTGCAGGCGTAAGTATATCGAAGAAATTTTGACTGTGAGACAAAAAATGAAGGTTGAAAAAATGAAAAGTTTACCATTGAGGACTATATTACTATTGATAGCGATGTTTTCAATACCCGCTTTTGCGGAATCCGGCAATAAGTCCGATTTGGCTGATTTGAAGCAAGGCCTGGATACGGTATGGGTGCTGCTCGGTGCATTTCTGGTCTTTTTTATGCAGGCCGGCTTTGGAATGGTGGAAGCAGGATTTATCCGGGCAAAAAACACCTGCAACATCCTGACGAAAAACTTTCTTGACTTCTGCATGGCTTCGCTCGGCTTTTTCCTCATCGGCTATGCCTTGATGTTCGGCGATGGAAATGGCTTTTTAGGAACGAAAGGATGGTGCCTGCTTGGCCTTGAACAAACGGTAAACGGCCTGCCTCTTTACGCCTTCTGGCTGTTCCAGGCGGCTTTTTGCGGGGCGGCGGCAACGATTGTGGCCGGCGGAATGGCCGAGCGTATGAAATTTCCGGCCTATTTGATTTACTCATTTGTTATCTCGGCTTTCATATATCCAATCGTAGGGCACTGGATATGGGGAGGCGGCTGGCTCAGCAAAATGGGCTTTGCCGATTTCGCCGGCTCAACGGTTGTTCATACAGTCGGCGGCTGTGCAGCTCTTGTCGGAACTTCTATGCTCAAACCGAGAGAAGGAAAATTCGCAATAGACGGCAAGCCGAACGTTTTCGCCGGCCACAATATACCCCTGGCATCTTTGGGTGTTTTCATACTCTGGTTCGGATGGTTCGGATTCAATGCCGGCTCGACCCTTGGCGTAGCAGGCGGATTTAGCATCGCACGCATTGCCCTGAACACCAACTTAGCTGCCGCTTTGGGCGGAATTGCCGCCATGGCAACGGTCTGGAAAAGGTTCGGCAAACCGGATTTATCTATGGCTATGAACGGCGCCCTGGCGGGGCTGGTGGCAATAACCGCTCCGTGTGCATACGTCGAACCCTGGGCCGCATTGGTTATAGGTGCATCTGCCGGATATGTGGTTGCCCGAGGCGTTGAGCTGCTCGACAAGCTGCAAATTGATGACCCTGTCGGTGCGTTTCCCGTGCACGGCATCTGTGGAATTTGGGGAACGCTGTGCGTAGGGATTTTCGGCAGGGAATCTCTGGGCCTGGCAAACAATGGATTTGTCTATGGCGGAAACCCGATGCAGTTGGGCATCCAGATAGTCGGCAGCGTCAGCACTGTGGCCTTTATTGTCGTTGGTATGGGCATCGTATTTAAGCTGATAGATTTAACTGTCGGATTGAGAATCAGTCGTGAGGAAGAATTGCAGGGGCTCGATATCGGAGAGCACGGTATGGAGGCCTATGGCGGCTTCCAGATATTCAGCACGACCTGACACGCCTCGCGGCGAAGCGGGTTTGATATTTATCGGAGAACGAACAGATGAAACTTATAATCGCATACATTCAACCGCATATGCTTCAGGACGTCAAAAAAGTCCTGTATAAAGCAGAGGTTTACAAAATGTCCGTAACAAATGCCCTGGGCTGCGGCGAGCAGCAGGGCTACAAGGAAAGTTACCGCGGCATCAAGTTCGAGGTGAATCTGCTCAAAAAAGTCCGGCTGGAAATTGCAGTGAACGAGGACTTCGTGGACAAAACAATCGATGCAATTATCGAAGGCGCCAGGACGGGACAGATTGGTGACGGCAAGATTTTTGTGCTGGACTTAAAAGAATGTATCCGAATCCGCACCGGCGAAAAAGGAAACAAGGCAATTGGTTAGTTATAAAGACCGATTATTAACAAGAAACATTTTTTTGAAAGGAAATAAACGATGACACCTAAAGATTTTTTCGAGTTCGCAAAAAAAAACAACGCCAAAATGGCTGACTTGAAATTTACCGACCTTCTTGGCGCCTGGCAGCACTGCACGTTCCCGCTGGATGTATGGGATGAAGGCACATTTGAAGAGGGCGTCGGATTTGACGGCTCGTCAATACGCGGCTGGCAGGGAATTCACGTATCAGATATGATGGCGGTGCCAGACCCGAACACGGCGGTGCTCGACCCCTTCTTCAAGGAGCCGATCGTCAGCGTGATAGCTGATATTGTTGACCCGGTCACAAGGGAAAATTATACACGCGACCCGCGACACATCGCGAGAAAAGGTGCAGCTTATTTGAAACAAACCGGAATAGCTGATACCTGCTATATTGGACCGGAGCCGGAATTTTTCATCTTTGACGAGGTCCGCTATGAGCAGAACCAGCACACAGGGATGTATATGATAGATTCCGTCGAGGGCTCGTGGAATACAGCGAGATTCGAGGAACCAAATCTCGGGTACAAACCGAGCTTCAAGGGCGGCTACTTTCCCGTAAGCCCGACCGACACATACCACAACCTTCGCACCGAGATGGTGCTTGAGATGATGAAGGTGGGGATTTCTATTGAGGCACACCATCACGAGGTAGCCACAGCCGGACAGGCGGAGATTGATATGCAATTCACAGAGCTGGTCAAAATGGCCGACCAGTTTATGTGGTATAAGTACATCATCAAGAACGTCGCCAAGAGAAACGGCAAGACAGTAACACTTATGGCAAAGCCGGTATTCCAGGACAACGGCAGCGGCATGCATACGCATTTCTCTCTGTGGAAAGACGGAAAGCCGCTGTTCGCGGGCAAGGGTTATGCGGGATTGAGTGATATTGGATTATTTTCGTGCGGCGGTATGCTGAAGCACGCGCCTGCGATACTGGCATTTGCGGCGCCGACGACCAACTCATATCGTCGTCTTGTGCCGGGCTTCGAGGCGCCTGTGAATCTTGTAATGAGTGCGCGTAACCGCTCAGCCGGCGTGCGTATTCCGATGTATTCGGAGAGTCCCAAGGCAAAACGTCTTGAGTTTCGCTGTCCAGACCCGACAGCTAACGGTTATCTGACCTGGACCGCAATGCTTATGGCTGCAATAGATGGGATTAAGAACAAAATAGACCCGGGTGAGCCGTTAGACCGTGATATCTATGACATGACACCTGAAGAGCTGGCGAAATACCCCAAAACCCCCGGCTCCCTGGCTGAGGCGATTGATGCGATAGAGAAGGACCATAAATTTCTGCTGGCGGGTGATGTGTTCACTGAAGATGTTATTGAGACGTGGATTAACTGGAAGCGGGAAAAGGAAATAAACGAGATAGCGTTACGGCCGCATCCGCATGAGTTTCACTTGTATTACGATAGCTGATAGAGTTTATAAACATTTTAATGCTGATAACCGTAATTCACAATGGTAATATACGGCTTTTGAATGCTCAGGACAAAATATGTCGGCAGTCCCGTCAAATCAGGGTTTGTATGAATCTCGCCGCGAACACGACGGCTGCGGTATCGGTGCGGTCGTTAACATATCAGGCCGACGCGAGCACTCAATTATCGGATATGGCAAACAGATATTGATAAACCTGCATCATCGCGGGGCTACCGGCGCCGATGAAACCACCGGTGATGGTGCAGGTATTCTTTTTCAGATTCCACACGAGTTTTTTTTTGCCGAAGCGCAAAAGCTGGGCTTTTCGCTGCCTGCGCCCTGCCAATATGGCGCGGGTATGGTATTCGGCCCAAAAAACGAAAAGCTCCGGACTGAATGCGATAAGGTCCTCGAAGATTCGATTCGCCATTATAGTATGAAGATCCTCGGCTGGCGGGATGTGCCCTTCGCAAACAATTGTCTTGGTGACATCGCGCTAACCGCGGAACCATCCATCAGGCAGATTTTCGTCGATGGCGGGGAATTAAAGAACGAAGCACTGGAGCGACGTCTGTACTTGGCGCGAAGACGAGCTGAAAGATTAGTCAGGGAAAAATTCGGCGATAAAGGCGCGGATTTCTATATAACTTCGCTTTCCTGCAGGACAATCTGCTACAAGGGTATGTTTATGGCCTGGCAGTTATTTGCCTATTACCCCGACCTCGCAGATGAGCGTGTTAATTCGGCCTT